>Ga0209367_1000530_pt1 | contig 38779 bp, 11 predicted proteins | sample WorMetLIZISLAND2_FD_187412 | JGI IMG/M metagenome (GOLD analysis project Ga0209367, IMG submission 187412) | Marine gutless worms symbiont microbial communities from Max Planck institute for Marine Microbiology, Germany - Olavius geniculatus... ...
ATAATGTTCTGCTCCAGACCAATCCAGGCTGCACCAGTCGCTTCTTGACTTCACAAACATTCCTAAACTTCATCTGGTAGACACACTGCTGCATGACAGTCAAACCTTGTAATAGACCAGCCCACAAATTAGGATAAATGTTATTTATTGATGTTATTTCATTCATTTTAACATGTATTATGCTTTGTCTGTTTTCCCCAGGTAGTGCAAAAGCAGACGTTGGGTAAAGTAAAAAATAAAACACTTATTTAATAGCCAGTTGTGTGAGAAATATTTCTGCCAAAAATTACTAAAATCTGCTCATCATTCTTCAAGTTACAATTGATAATGTTGGGGATGTTTTTTCATGTTTTCTGTTTATTTCAACACATATTTTGCTTGATCTGCTTTCCCTACATAGTGCAGAAGCATACATTGGGTGAGGTGGGAAACTGAATGGTCATTTGACGGCAAGTTGTGTCAGGAATATTCATACCAAAAATTATCAAAATTTGATAATTGTTTTTCAAGTTACAGTCAAAAATGTTGGGGATGTTTTTTGAGACACAGTGTACATGGTAGCATAAAAAATGAAAACTCAATTCCACAGTGGCAAATTTGACTGCAGCCTATAAACTTCACTCCAGTTTTTAAAAAAATCTCAAATCTTAGCAAAAACGACTTTCCATTCAACACTTTTTAACGGTTAAACCAATATAACTCAGTGATTATCATAGTTGAAAAAGTTTGTGAGTAAAAAACAGCATTTGTGACTAATCGTACACAACAACTGTATGCAATGCATTTGTCTAATGCCACAGTAATTACGCAGATTTCACATCACAACTGTAACTTTTTTCAATCTCCAATAGCTGAAGTCCTTCAAACTTGTGTTAGGATTGCTCCGTGTTTAGATTCCGCAACTTCTGATGTAATATCAATAATATTAAATAACTAAGTTGCCTGTATTTACAAGTGTTAATTGCACATGGTTTACATTAGATAAATAATATACACAAAGTTAAAACACAGTATAATAATACAAACAACAAAAATACACAGTTACAATGGCAAAACATTATGTACAAAAACTTAAAAAATACTTGTAAAGTTGTACCGTAATTAAAAATGGCATTAGAGATAAAACTTTTCATGAAACTGGAGGTTTTTCAACTGATAGGAAAGAGTACTCAACAATCTTACCAAAAATAAGACAACTAGTTTTCCAGCAACTAAATCTTTGCGAGCGAGCATATGATTGGCATTGGATCCCTTGTTGACATCTACTACATCAATGTTGATGACAATACCTGCACCATCTACAACAATCACTAAAACATTATGGCACACATTCTGTACAAAGAATGCACAGTGTCGATGTAATGTGCACAAGTTAATCACTAAAATGGCACTCGGAGAGAGCAAACCTCAGCCTATTTTAGACGTCAATTTTGCACGTTGTGTTCTCCAGATGGTAGTACCTCATTCAGCTAAATGTTTCTCCTATCCAGAAATGCTAAAAAATCCTTCAATCCTATCCCATGCTAGTTCTAGATGCTGACTCAGATAACCACCAAAATCTAACGGCCTCTAAGTAGAACAAAGTCTAACTTTCCCTGAAAATTTCAGCCAAATCCAGGTCTGCAACTTTCTGTGTAATCCTGCTAAGAAACAGACTAACAGATGAACAAATAAATACCAGGGGCAGTATGCATTACCACGTCGTAAATTAGTTTGGACGTAAGGCCTACGTCACGACTAACTACTTCCAAACTAGAAAGTTACGTTCGACGACATGCAAAACGCTGTCGTAGCAAGTGACTAGCTAGTCACGATGTAGTTGACCACCGGTAGTTTGACTCTGGAATTTCCTGGCATAAACGTGCCCAGCCTCGCTCAGCGTGCAGCTAAAAAAGACATAGGCAAACTTGTCGTCTGCTGCAATCTCAGGTGTGCTTGGATCTAATTACCGCTCCACGGCCTAAGTAAGAATGTGCGATGCAAATAAATGAAACGTATCGAACGCTAAATGTTTTATTCAGCAACTTTGAATACTGGAATTAGTTTAAATAGCATAAGTGACTCGCCAGAAATTATCTACGACACATGACATGATTGCAACTGCTCCTTAGCGATGCCAGTTTACATTGACAATGACTGACTAAATATGTACGACAGGTCGCTGAAGCAACTAGACTTAGTTTGGATGTAGGCTCTGACTAGTGCTACGACGTCGTAATGCATACCGACATAGCACTACGTCTGACGTAAATTGATTTTAGTTTGGGAGTAAAGTTACAACATTGTTATGCATACGGCCCCAGGTAACAACAGATATCACATAACCTCCTTAGCAGAGGTGACTGCAACAACATCAAGTCTAAGATGGCAGACCTGACTCTGGTGCTAAAGAACCCATGAGCAGAAAGGCACATTCGTTTCTGTTGGCATTCTGAGCCAGTCTAAGAGCCAATCTAATCGCTGTTTCATCCAAGTACACCAACGGATTCCTGTAACATTTGTCATATTACTTCAGGCTTCATAGCAAACTGAAAGGACAAAATTCAAGGACTTTCAACTTGGACCTAAAATTGCAGTTTACAAGTACCAAAAATATCGATAAAAATACATAATATCATACTCACACTACATCAAAATTTAGAGTGAAATATATACTTTAGTGTACTCACCGATACTGCACTAAAAATGAAAAAAAGCAGATTATTGGTTTTAAAGTAAACAAGTGAACTATAACCAAGTGGTGGTGAATGCCAAATTTTACAATCAAAATTTTAATATGCAAAAATTTCAAAATATGAAATATTCAAATTCAAGGACTTTTCAAAAACTTTCAAAGACCTACTCTGTTTACAAGGACTTTCAAGAGCCTGGATTATTTTTCAAAATCCAAGGACTTTTAAAGACTTCTCAGGGACCCTATAAACCTTGTTACTCTCTTAACTACTGCCAGCTGTATCCTTCAATGTGCATCTGTCATTTAGTCAGCCAGTCTGTCAATCAATCAATCAGAACATATTTATACAATGGCATATGTCACTAAAGAATATTAGATGCATTAACAATACAACAGCCTACCAACAGTCAGCCTAGCACTCACAGCATTACCAATAATGCTATTGCCTCCTTGCTCAAAGTTAGGCAGAGACACGTGATTTTTTGCAACAATATTGACAGCATTGTGTATTTTAATGCAGTGCAATACAGCCATATTCTCCCACTACTGAAATGCAAAATTACTCATCACTTATGCTTCAATAATACGCACATAAACACATGTTCAAGCGAATTAACCTGCACTGGGTAATGCTGACAAATACTGGAGGTCCAACATCTCGATGGTCCCAAAGTGCAGCTCGAGAGATAGGAAATGAAAGTGATGCACATGCTGCAGTCTTTTCACGTGTGTTACTGCCAACATATTTTAAACATAATGTTGCAATTCAAATAATTACCACTTAAGACAGAAGCCGTAATACTGACAAGATACAATTAGCTACAATATAACTAATAATAATAGTAAATAATAACAGAAAGAACAGAAAGAAATTTGTATAGTGCCAGTATGTCGATTGATTTCAGAGGCACTAAGTTTGTGGAATTTTCTTAAGTTATAAAATTTTAGAATTTGTAGAAAGAGTTCTAAGCAATCCTTGAAAATCTCATCGTTTCGTAAATTACACTTTTACAATATTCCATTTTGTATTTCAAAATCATGACAAAGAATAAACAGTCACTTGTAATTTTCAATGCTGTAAACAGTTCTATGTAAAATTGTCAATGTACGTTCAAACTGTTGAGTCTTCATATAGGCTCAAAAACTTTTTGTCATGTTCAATATGTTAAATGAGTCTTGCAGATCAGCTAGATGAACAATTCTATCTCAATCTATAAATGTCTACTGGTACTTAACGCAAAAGTGTCCCATCAAAACCAGAAACAACAAAACCGGAATCATCACAACCAAGAATGACAAAACCAAGAAACAGTGATCTAAGCTAAGGTTAAGAAAATAGGGTTAAAAATAGGATTAAGATTAAGGATTAGGTATATAGGAATAGGGTTAGAACTTAAAGTTATTAAAGTTAGAGAGAGTGCTATAGATTGGGATCAGGGTTAGGAATAGAACTAAAGTTGAAAAATAGATAACAGTCATACAGATATGGATGAGGTTAAAGATAGGGCTATGGTAAGGATTAGGTTCAAGGTTTGTATAGTGGGGTCATTTTGTCATTTCCAATGTTGTCTTTCCTGATTCTGACAGGGAACCAATGCAAGTTGGAAATGAGCAAAAAGTTCATAGTAGACGTAAATTGACTAACAATAAGTGTCTACTGTTATTCAATTAAAGACTTCAACTATCAATTAACCAAAGAGTTTCACTACATCCATAATATTATGTTTGTGATTAATGATTTGGCAGTTGAGTGCCAGCTGGTGAATGGCCACGAAGAATCAAAGTTCAATTTTTCCCATTTTGCCACAATCAATGCGGTATCTTAATAGCAGTAAAATTACAATGCACACCCAGTATTCGTGTTTTGTCATCACTGTATATGAAGAATGCACTGTTAACCTGCTGTCAGCTGGCAGAAAAGCAGTCCTTGGAAGAGAAAAATAGCCAGCTCTTAGCATTTCAGCTTTCTTTTAATAAAACAACCAAACCTAACGATCCTCAAATAAAATCATCACCTGTCACCAACCACAACACAGTGCTCAGCTTATCAGTGATAACAATACATGTCATGCTGGTCTACTCCGACTACTTTCTGATGAAACCTGCATCAAAACGGGAATGGTTAATAAGCATAAAACGTAAAACAAAATTGCAAACGGGTCAAAAACGTAAAATTACGTAGCGTAAAAAGTTAGCGTAATGTGAATAAAGACGTAAAATGTAAAATGATGAATTAACATATTTAAAAAAACACATTTTATAGCCTTGTAGCTAACGATTTGAGTATGCCAAAGCGTCTGATGGATTTTGCAATGTTTAAGGCTGTTCACTGCCCATCAATGAACTCACCAGAGGATGGGACTTGAAAGTTGCTCTTCATTGCAAGAAATGTTACAGTAAGGCAAACAGAATGCTCGAACTGATTAGCAAAACAATCAAGTACAACCATCGATCAATTTTTGCTGAATCTGTACAAGTCTCTTGTTAGGCCACACTTGGCCACACATGCTCATATGTCAGGACAAAGAGCTGCTTGAGAAGGTTCAGCATCATTTCACTTGATTGTTTCCGAATTCACAAAAACTGCCATAAGATGAAAGGCTTCAGCAGCTAGGTCTGTGGTCTCTAAAGAAATGACGCAATAGAGCAAATCTTTTTGAAATGTTCAAAATGTTCAAGGGTTTCACAGCTGTTCCATGGACGAATTTCTTTTGTAAAAGTGAAGACAGCAAAACTAGAGGTCACAGTTTGAAACTTGTCAAGAACCACTACCATTGCAATGCACGTCTTCAGTTTTTCTCGCAGCATGTTAACAACTGGTGCAACAGTTTGTTACAAGATGAAGTGGTAAATTCATTCAAGAGCCGCTTGGAGAAGAGACTTAGTCGTCTAATGGACTTCTTTAAAGACTTATAACAAGTCTAAAAGTCTTATCAGCCATACGATTCGCAACAGTCACCTGCATGGAGTTCTGACGAAACGTGTGTCTGCAATGGGGGCAAACGGTGAGTACCCGGTGGGAGGTGGTTTATTTTACTATTTCACTTATTTTGACGTAAAGTATTTTATACCCTGTTTCCCTTCCTGCTGTAAGCCTATATACTATGTAGTAGAAGTTAGCTCTCACACAAATGCTCGTTTACTTCTTCACTTGTGCAAAGAATAGTAGGCCTTTAGTAATTAATAGAGATGTTAGATTCGTTTTTTTCCAAAATCGAATTTCGACCGCTAAAAGTTGGATTAAATTCGAATTTCGTTTATATATTTGTGGAGAAGCTTAAGCAATTGGCGTTTGATGTCTGGGAAACCAAGATTTTTCACTTCGATAGTGTGCATCAGTATACGACACGCGCCAGGGGCGCAGTGCAAGACGAAAAGTAACTGAACGCCACGGCGGTATGCAGGGAGGGGAAGTAAGGGAAAGAGTAAACAAACACGCAGCGAGCGTCGCTTGAATTGATGGCCGGCAGAGAACAAAGAAATCGACACACAGTGGTGCACTGCTGAAGTAACAGCGTTCCACTTTCAAGGCAAAACCGTCTGCGTCTAATTAGTGATGCTTGGAATCGAATATCAAAGGGCTGAAAAACAAATACAAATTCGAACTTGAAATTCAAAGTTCGCATATCCGAACTTCGTTTAACAACCCTAGTAAGTAAGTAAGTAAGTATGTAAGTAAGTAAGTAAGTAAGTAAGATAACTTAAGGGGCGCAATTTAACAGTTAGTCACAATGCACCGTGCTCTCAACAACCGAACAAAAATGTCTTCAGCAGCCGCCTGAACTGTTCAAAGTTAATGTCAGTTTGTCTCCAGATGTGTTGGAAGTTTGTTCCACAGCCTAGGACCTGCAGCAGCAAAGCATCTGTCTCCATAGCTGCTCTAGGTCCGTCTGATGACACATGTCCTTGAGTTGGCAGAACGCAGCTGACGACGACCTTCGTCAGAGACCAGCTGACAGTCAGCGGCCAGGTATGCTAAAGCCATGCCGGACAGTGCCAAGTAGACCAAGGTGGCAATCTTGAAATCCACCCGACGCCAACTGGAAGCCAGCGCAGCTCCTGTAGCACCAGCATTATATGGTCACAGCGTCGAGCACCAGAAACCAACCATGCAGCTGCATTCTGCATAGACTGCAGCCTGCTCATCAGACCGTCCGTGATGCCGTAGAAGTTAGTTACAGTAGTCCAGGTGACATGAAATAAACGCCTTGACCAGCATCTTGACAGCGTCAGATGACATCGACGTGACGAGCGGTTGAAGCTGCCATAGCTGGTAATAGCCACTGCGACACACGGCGAACACCTGTGCAGACAGCGTTACCTGGCTGTCAACAATGACGCCGAGGTTACGCGCCATCTCCGAGACGAACAACTAGATTGTGGAAGAGTCATGACATCGTCTAATTCGCCATTATCCTCTTAATCGTCTTTACTCTTCACTGTCCGTCATTGCCGTCTGTCTGTTATCTTCACTTAAATGCGTCGTCGTCTTTGTTATCTTCTCTGGTCGATGCAGTTTGTTGCCGTTGCTTAAAAACAATTGTCTTCGCCATTGTATCCATTGACGTTTTCGCTGCTATGGTCCTTTTCGTCGTCTTCATAAGTGATTAAGTCAGTAAAACGTAAATTTATGTAGCGCATAACGTTCAAATTATCTATCGCCGTGTTCGTTCTTTTAATTTTTGGTCAAAAGCGTTGTCTTCTCCGTCGTCGTCGTCTTCGCCATTCGTGTCATCTGCTAAAAAAGCGTAAAACGTAAAACACAATGGGTAAAAAAGCGTAAATTTCACGTCGATTTTTACGTTTTTTATCCGTTGCAGGTATTACGTTTTACGCTTTTTACCAATATCCCACTAAATTCAATATTATGCATTCTATTATATACTATATATGAGAGAGATGGGCAGTTTCCATTGGGCGAACCTTCCAGTGAATATTTATTTGCTCAGTTCAATGCAGTAGCCTAGACAAAAACTTCGTCCTAATTAGCCTTATTAGCCTGCTGTGGACGGGCCTAGTATAGGCTAGCAATAGCCCATCAAAACAAGTCAAGACAAGACAACAGTAACAACTTTCAATTTTCTTACGTTTGACACAAAAAAAACAAAAAGGCTTTTAAATATACTCATGCAAATACAATAATGTGACGCAAAAATGACTTGTTAGTACGAAAAATCGTAATAAATAGTTTTAAAATACACAAAACTAAACTTGTTTACGACGCGCTCACTTTCAAAACAAGTTTCCTAGTCTGTATCACTGCCCACAACACAACTACACCTTTACATAACGTATCCGGAGTTTTGGGCCATTTCGGTAATGAACAGACCATTCACATAATTTCGGCGGATGAATATCATACATTTGCTGTTGGATCTATTTTCAAGATGGATATTTGTTGTTTGTGTAGTTGTTTGTTTATACTTGAAATACCACATATTCTATGAGGTGCTGTCAGGAAAACGGTTCAGGATAATACCGGCCACATTCGTAGCAAGGTAAGCGCCACTGAATTCGTTAGCTCTTTGTATTGTGCTTATGTCAGGTAGCGATCAAAGCCAAAACTGATAACTACTGCTGCTTTTTACGGTAATATTGACCAATATTTTACCAGAAATTCAGCGTTACACATAATGTGATCATCATTTTAAATTGGCAGTCGTTTTTAGTAACTGGTGGCTTTGCGTAACATTTGCTCTAAGTCTGAAATGGTCACTAATTCATGTACACTATTAGTATAGCTGACGTTGGACTTGCCTTTAAATAATATGACTTGGTAAGTTTTAGTTTCCCAGCATTCTGTTTATACTGTGATTTTGCCTTTTTAGTAAAACTTGCTTGTTTTCATGAATGGTTGATGTCATGACTGCAGTATGCAGGCTATGGGTAATAAGCGAATGTGCGGATGTGGCAACGGGTAAAAGGCAGATAAAATCTGAGGATGCTAAGTGCGGATGTGTGGGTAAAAGATGGATGTGCGGATAACAGTTGTCACGTACATTACCAGTCATGAAAGTTGTTGAGTTTTTAATTATTTGCTCCGTAATTAACTGCTCAGCGGACGCTTTGTAGTCGGCAGTCGTTTGCAGTCTGCCACTGTGAATTTCTTCACAGTTCACAGTCTGCATAGGCCTAGACAATCACAATAGCCTAATTCCTGATCGCGAATTCATCTAAGCATTGACTTGGAAGACAATGGGCTGCTTTTTCACTTGACGACGACACCGCACAGCGACAAGATACAATGATGACGATGCGCAATAATGCACAAGAAAGTGCGACATTGACGGAAGAGGATGCCGCAACGTGTAACAAGATGCGCAGAGATGATATGTGACGACAACGCGGGATGATGACTATGATGATGACGACGCACAAAGATATACGACGACGCGCGACATTGCACAATGACGTAGGCCTACAGTGACGTCACAAGACGACGAACGACAACGCATCACGACAGGAAGTTACTATTGTAAACCCAGATTTGCCAGCTTAAAATTTTAACTTGAACAATATACAAAGTACTGTAATATCAAAACGTGCCGCGGTGCCTTTTACAAAGCATGGCGCCCAAACATGCGGCGCTCAAAGGCCTCAAATTAATACATGGTTATACACCACTTATAGGTCCAGAGGCATGGCTCAGTACGATGGGTAAAAGGTGGATGTCCTCCGCATCGACATTCGTCTTTTACCCGTTGGCACATCCACGGATCCGCACATTTGCCTTTTACCATCGTCCCAGTATGCATGCTCATCAGCGCTGGTTGCTCCATGTACTTGTATGCTACTATTTGCGATTGAACATTTCCAGTAACTGCTACATTTGTTTGGAACAGTTTGCCGGATTTAGTAGAACATCACAATCACTGCAAGTTTTTCATAGTAGACAGAAGAATGAACTTTTTGCTCGGACTTGCAGCTGTTCTGACTAACAATGTCTCAGTGCAGTGACTGCTATGTGACTTCACTGTTATTGTTAGTGTCCTTGCAGTCTTCAGACTTATGCCACGTTAAAGTACATGTATTTGTTCATCGCCATCATCATCATTTTGAAAGAATTAAAGCAGTAAAGAGATGTGTTAGATATTTGGAACTTCTACTGTTAAGAGCTTTCAGTCCCATGTGCAAAGAATTATGGAACTTTCGTTCCCACGTACTTTCGCTCCTGTTAATGAAAGTTCCATAGATGGATCTCTAGCTCTCTGGAACTTTCGCTCCCGCAGCCAAAATAATGTGGTTTCCCTCCCCAACACGAATTATGATTATTTAGTTGATAAACTAATGGCAATAAGGCGTTATGGCTTGTTTGTATCTTTGTACCCGTACAGCTTCATTGTAGTGAAAGATGGCAGGTTTTAGCAAATTATTTTATTTATTTTATCTTAACTTTATTAAGTTCCCTAAATTCTTTTTCAAATCTTTATAAATTTTTTCTTAAATTATATTTTTCATCAAGTTCTTACCATTATTTTAAAATTTGGTTTTTTCTCTAAACCTTAAACCCATTTTTAGTCTTTCGGAAAACATTTAGGTTAGCTGTAGCATGTCTTCCGCAGCGATAGCTGGGCTTTCTTGTTTTGGATGTTGAGCATTTACACCGCATGCTGACATCCTTTGATTTCAGCTGCTTCTATTAAGCATTAAGTGTGTACCCTATAATGTTAACTCTGAGTAAGGAGTGAAAGTTCCATATATGGAACGTCCCAGCTGACAGACAGAAAGGTGAGACTGTCTGCTCAGATGTGGAAATATCAAAGTATATATTCGATGCATGTCTGCAGAATGGCTGCAGTTAAGAACATCAAGACACATTTTTATTAGTCCACCCGGAAATGATAGTTTGGAGAGCAGACTTATGTTTTATTGCATATGTTTTATTTTTTATTTTAATGCAAGATCTTTGAGCTGCATCGGCCGATTGGCACGAACTTGTGCACGATGATCTGTAGTAGGCCAAATTTTATAATGTCAGTCCAAAATTTTGGGGCCTTCCCCCGACATATTTTAGGGGCTAAAACATGCAAAATTTGGCCCAATTTTGGACAACTTTAAACTTTAACAGCGAATATCTTTTGGAATGGATAAAGATATTCGAAATCGGGCAAGTACCTAATCGACCACGATTCCTCTTGCAAGTCTGGTGAACTTTGGTCCAGTAACCATGGACATCTGAAGGTCAGATTGTACCCACCTAAAGCATCTTTTTCGGATGATCGTATTTTGGCCCCAAAGGGGTCCTGCACTTCCAAATTTTTATGTACGCTAGAGAATGACCAAATCTCGCTAGTGCACCCCTTTTCCAATTGGGACTGGGGTCCCCTTGCAATTATTTTACAATAAGGAGTCAAAAATTGGCTTAAAATTTAGCGTATTAGTTGCAAGAACTTTGGAGCCATGGGCAGTAGCCTCATGAAACTTTGCCATCTGACATGCTGCTAGGCAGTGGTGATAACATGGATACAACTTTTGAGGGGCACCACCCTCTTAAAATTTAGGAGAGCAAAAAAAGTCCATAATTCTGTCCGATTTATAACAACTTTCGCCTTCGACTGCAAATATCTCTAGAACGGATGCAGCTATAACCAAGTGGTGAACGACATTATCATCTACGATCCTTCCCACATTGAACCAAAAAATTGGTGAACTTTGGTCCACAAACACCAGAGATTATGCGGCTAATGTTTACCCACCCTACGTTTGCACTGCACGTCTTGCGTATGCTAATGCATTAGAGTTCCGACCACGTGACTTTGCTACCACCCCCTAAATTTTCCTTTCCAATCGGACTTATGGCACCAGGTGGACTCAACGTTGGGCTTTGCCCCAAATTTCTAGTTGATTTTATTTTTTCTAGACATGTAACTAACTGTTTTTTGCACCAGCGATTCGTTTTTAACTGATACATAGTGTGTCATCTGCTGCATTAATAATAATTAGATATTCAGGGCAAAGCCCAACGTGAGTCCACCTAGTGTCGTAAATCTGATTGGGATGAAAATTTAGGCCCTTGAAATTCCCTTTGTGGCAAAGTCACGTGGCCCAAAGTCAAATGCAGTTAGCATACACAGAATGTGCAGTGCTGATTTAGGGTGTGTAAATGTTAGCCAACTAATAGTGTTGTTGTTAGTGGATCACAATTTACCATTGGTCTTTTGTTCAGTGCAAGAAGGATCATGCTTGATGACACTATTTACTGCATGTCGATATCACCATCTATTCCAGAAATATGTGCAATTAAATTTGAAAGTTGTCCTAAATCATGCTAAATTCACTGTCGAAGTTTGAAGTCCGAAATCATGCCAAATTTTGCATGTTTTTGGCCTGATAATTCTTTTGGGTTAGGGCCTGCCAAATTTTAGGACCTGCATTATAAACTACAAGAGACTTCCGATTGTGGTGCAAAATTCTGCAGCGATTGGCTGGTGGAACTTCGAGATACCTTGGCGAAATAAGTATAAATCTGATAAAAAAACATCTGCGGTAAAACAGAAGTCCACTCTGAAAACTATGCGGACTAACAATAATGACTATTATATGTTGTATAGGTTGTACAGCTGTTATCGGTCACTCAGCATTTTGGTTCTGTCAGCTCTAATCTGATGCAAATATGCATATCTAAACATGAATAGTTAGACTGGTTATTACATTACTTATGCATGTGTGTGCATGATCCAGGTGCGATGTCCGTGGAAAAGCAAGCCGTCGTCAAGTCCGAGTTCAGTCCGGATGGAGGCTTGAAGTTGACGATCAAACGGCAGAAGACCACTGCCGAAGATCCATCATGCAAGCCAGAGTGGGTGACTGAGTCGCGAGGCACAGGGCTTGGCAAGCTTGTCATCAAGAGAAAGAGTCTCGGGTCCGCTGTGTCTCAGTCTGCAAAGACGACTAGTACGGGCTCGCATGCAGACCGGCAGACTGAACAGCGACCAGTTCTTCGGCTGTCAATCACGTCTAGTGCAGGCACCGATGGAAGTCTCCATGCACAGGTCAAGAGTTGCTCTGCTTCGTCATCGACATCGTGTGAAGCATCGTCAGTGGTGGAGGATGGTCCCTCTGGCTCTGAACTGTCACCCTGCAGCTGCCCTCTGCAGCAATCTCCTAAGGACAGTGGCATTGACATGAGTTCACCTCCACATGACGACGCTGCTGTTGGTGCCGAGCCGAGTTCTGCTGCTGCAATGTGGATTGCTACTGATTCTCACGTCGGAGACAGCTCCGCTGCTGACATGGAGAAAATGACGGTGAGCTGTCTTGAGAAACTGGAAACGAACGTCGCCAACTTTGTCGATGTTGGTAATTGTAGCAGTAAGACATTATGGCCAGCTGCAAAGTCACATTCCTCTGAAGGTCGTGCTCGTAAGATTCAGTCAACACTGAGAAGTCAAGGCGAACGTTCCGTTCTCAAATCCTTAACCACCGGCACGTCTCAGAAGTTTGTAAATCCATTGGCAAAGTCATACAGGGTTGGACGTTATCAACACATGTTGCCTGTTCATCGTATTCGCTCGGAGGCAAATGTTGCTCGACGATCTAGTCTGGAAGAAAGTCCTACTTATAACATGATTACTTCACGGTCCAGTTTATCTTCTAGTTTGCCACGAGTGAAAACTAAGTTAAAGCTGCTGTCTAATAATATGTATGCTCCGGTATTTGATCAGGAGATGAAAAGAACAACTAACCGGCATGATGCTGATGAAAACATCAAACGTTTGAATGTTAAGAAATCATGCGGTGAAGTTGTGGAATGCAAAAGAAACCAACATTCGTCCAAATCATCTTCATCTTCTGCGTTTGAGAATCTTCAAGTGAAATTATGTTTTGGCAACAAACGTCGTCATAATGGTCGGGGCAGTGGAAATGAACCAGTGCAGAAATTACCCAAACTGAAATTTGTTGTTAAGTCAGAATCATCTCTTTCTGTTCCTTCCATTGAACAGCGGTTGGAAGATGACTCAGTCACAGCTGAAGAGAATGTGCCCAGGCCTACAAGACGGAAGCTACAGCAGCGTGAAGCCAGAAAGACGAAGGTTCGTAGCTGTAATTCACTTCCCGATGTAAATCGTTCCAGTGCAAACCAATCATCACCATCTGTAACAGCAGATATTAGTAGTTGTCATGCCAAGCAGAAACGTATAGAAGCAGAACAAGTTGCTGATATGGAAGCACCAGGAAAGAAAAGTGAAGTGGACAGTTTTGCCGAACAACTATCCAACCACTCTCCACAGCTTACCGATTCACAGCATTTTGTTACAGAGGACTGCGCTGAAACTAAGGCTGTCAGTACTGTGCAGTCCATCCAGTGTGGTGCTGCTTCTGTTGCTGATGAGTCTGTTTCTACTGCAGAGCCAACACGACGGAAACTAAGGCAACGTGAAGCTGGAAAGGCAAAGGTCTGTAGCTGTTCAGCATCGGCAGATTCACTCCCCGATGTAGGTCGTTCCAGTGCAAACGATTCATCACTGTCTATGACAGCAGATATTAGTAGCCGTCATACCAAACATAAAAGTACTGGTACGGAAGCAGAGCAAGTCGCTGACCAGGAAGCATTGGAAAATAAAAGTGAAGAGGACAGTTTTGCCAAACAGCTTTTCATCTACCCTCCACAGCTCAGTAATTCACAGCATTCTGTTACAAAGGCCTGCATTGAAACTACGGCTGTCAGTACTGTGCAGTCTGTGGACTGTGATGCCGTTGCTGCTGATGATGAATCTGTTTCTACTGCAGAGCCAATAAGACGAAAGCTAAAGCTGTGTGATACTGGAAGGGTGATAGTCCATGGCTGTTCAACATCAGCAGATTTATTTCCCGATGTGGATCATTCCAGTGCAAACTATTTGTCACCGTCTATGACAGGAGATATTAGTAGCCATCATGCTAAACATAAAAGTACTGGTACGGAAGCAGAGCAAGTTGCTGACCAGGAAGCACCAGAAAAGGAAAGTGAAGTGGACAGTTTTGCCAAACAGCTTTCCATCCACCCTCTACAGCTCAGCGATTTGCAGCATTCTGTTACAGAGGAATGCACTGAAACCATAGCTGTCCGTACTGTGCAGTCCATGGACTGTGATGCTGCTGCTGATGGATATGTTTCTACTGCAGTGATGACTTCATCTGCTTTATGCACGGATGAGCTGTGTGCCAGTCAAAGCAGCACTTATGATACATTGAATAAGGCACTTGCTACAGCAGTACAGCTGGAAACTGGAAAATCTGAGAGTGCTTTGAGTGATCAGACCAAGTCTTCTCCGCTTCCACCGGATTGTAATGGTGCTGTTGCCAATCATGCTGTCAGTGTAGATATTGATAGTGAAAAACATTACTCTGAAGGCTCTGGCTTTCGTAGTGAGATAGAGTTGGGCAATTTGAATGAGAATGACAGTCATGATGCTGGCAGTGGAGTAGAAGAGTTGCCACTGCCTGATAACAGTGCTTGTATTGCAGTTGAAGAGATGCCGACCGTTCCTGAGCATGCTTCTACCAGTGACTGCAATGCTGCATGTGATGAAGTATCGGTACTTGCTTCCGGTGAGACTGATGTAACGATTACCAGCATGCCTGCTGATGACATACTGACTCAAGATACATTCACTGACCAGTCAGAGAAGAGCGATGTTGATGCTATTGCTGCGTTTGATGAAAGTAATGCACCTTGTACTGTTGAGCCTTCAATAGCTGTGCGTGACAATACTGTGGTTCCGTCATTGTCATCTCCACTGCTGGTTAATGATGATTCTGCTGTTCAGAACACTGCCTGTTTTGATTTGCCTCCATGCAGTAATGACGGAAATGAAGCTGACAACAGCCACTTGTCATCAGCTTCAGCTGTTATCATGGAAGATCCTTCATTGTGTGCTACTGATTCCGGTGACACTAGCATCGATGTGGTTAACACCAGTACTGTCTGTGCTGTTGATTCAGTTGAACTGAACAGACAGGCTACCACCGAATGTCAGCAAGACCTCAGACAAGAGGCGGTAGATACTGAAGAATTGCATGAGAAGGATCCCAACTTTGAAGCGCTTGGTCTTGCATCTGATACGGACTGTGAACCTGGCAATTCGTGTGAACAGCTAGTTAGTGATTTTGCCTGTCTGTTTTATGTGCAAAGCCACCCACCAGCTCCATGCTACAGTAAGGAGCCAACGGAGCCAACTGTTGCTAATAGTGCCTCTTCAAATGGCTACCTAGCTGCCTTTGCACAATTTGTAAACAATGTTTCTGTTAAGAAAAGGTCCAAAAGGTTGAAGGATGTATGCAAGACTGATGGTGATTCAGAATTAGCCGATGAGATCACGCCGAGGCCTGTCTGTAGTGAGACATCCGTTCAGCAGAAAGCTATACCCTCTCAACGACGACACCGATCGGTTAGTTCGGAAAAGCAGACTGCAAGGAAGAACAGATTGCCACATCATGCTGCCGATGGTGGAACCACCAGCACTGCCAAGTGTGTTTCAGCCAAAGAGACGAGCAGCACTGTGAATTCTGAGTGTTTACAGAGGCTCACTCCTGCAGAGGATGAGAATCCGACACCCACCCTCTGTGGGGAGGAACTGACAAACATTGTTACTTCTGTGTGCAAAACTGACGATAATTCAGAATCAGCCAGGGAGATTACACCAATGTCTGTCGGTAGTGAGACATCTGTTCTGCAGAAGGCTATACCATCTCAACGACAACACCGGTCACTTAGCTTAGAGAAGCCAACGGCAGGGAAGAAGAGATTGCCACATCGTGCTGCCGATAGTGGAACCGTCAGCACTGCCAAATGTGTATCGGCTAAAGAGACATGCAGTTCTTTACATGCTGAGTGTTTGCAGAGACTCACACCTGCAGGGGATGAGCGTTTGACACCCAGTCAGCAAAAGGCTTTACCATCTCAACGACGACACCGATCGGTTAGTTCGGAAAAGCAGACTGCGAGGAAGAATAGATTGTTACATTATGCTGTCGATGGTGGAATCGCCAGCACTGCCGAGTGTGTATCAGCCGAAGAGACGTGCAGCTCTCTGGATGCTGAGTGTTTGCAGAGGCTCACGCCTGCAGAGGATGAGCATTTGACACCCGTTCAGCAAAAGGCTTTACTCTTTCAGCGACGACACCGATCGGTTAGTTCGGGAAAACGGACTGCCTGGAAGAACAGATTGCCATATCATGCTGCCAATGGTGGAACCATCACTGCCGAGTGTGTATCAGCTAAAGAGACATGCAGCTCTGTAAATGCTGAGAGTTTGCAGAGACTCATGCCTGCAGAAGATGTGCATCCGACACCCACCATATCTAGAGAAGAAGTGACAAATATTGTTACTTCACATTGTCGGCTGGTCTCTTTGAGGCACAGAATCTGTCAGCTTGTTGAAAGTCTGCTGCCTGATGTTCAGTTCCCGTCGGGTCTTCGACGAGACTCGGCATCCGTTGACCGATTTGTACAAGACATAACAGACATATTATCCGACGGTGAAGCACATACGCATGACTTTCAGAGATGCTCAGATCCTCAGGTTGCCCTACATCGTATGCCTGACCAAAGTTTGCAGTCTTTACAACAGCAGGTACTCCGGCTGCTGTCGTTACTTCTGCCTGGTACAGATCTGTCAGACATTAGTTGTGATTCTCTCGACGTATTCCTTGAAGTGGTGACGTCAGTTAATCGGCCATTGCCGGGGAGCTCTTTCACTGCATCTCAGCCAGACGTGCTTCTTGACCAGGAAGCGAGCATGCAGTCTGTGAATACGTTTTATCAGCAGGTTCGGTCATCATCAGACACTAGGCAGACTGGCACATCATTCTCACCGTCAGAAAGTCACATGTCTCCTCCTCTCAGTACATCGTACAGTATGCCCATGATGCCCAGTAGTTTACTGCAGATAAACAGCCCCAGCGGCCCTGCTGCCAGTGGGAAGCGGTCCATTCGACGCCAGGTGAAAGACTGCCTTATGTTCCTGGACCGAGATCTGACGTAGCAAATGTCACCAGTGTTGTTGGCAGATTAACGCGGGACCAAATACGTAATGTTAGTTGTTGCTGTTTGTCAGTTCTGTTGGTCAGAAACGTTTCAGTCAGGTGATTTTTCCACTGTATATATGTTTAGCAGTGGCCGAACTTTGTATGTAACTGTGTAATCAGTTCTGCAAGTTGCTTTTCGTGGAAACGTTTGGCATTATTCGTTGTTTTATATGATCTCATGCATCAGCACAGCTGCGAGTGAGCATTTGTACAATTTGACGTGTTTGTTGTTTATAGTTATGCTGGTAAGAATCTTAATGGCAGCCTACTGTTGTTACGAGTACAGTCAGTGTGTGACAATGCCAGGCCATGCTTCAGTTTGATAGGTATATGAGCTGGTGTCTAAGGATCGAGATCAGGGCTGGAGAATTGGTTTGAAAACCTAAGTTTTTCGATTTTAAAAAATCTTAAGTCAGCACTACCAATTTTACGTTTTTTATCTGTGGTCCAATTTGTAGTGCATATCAAATTTAAATTCATATTTTAATCATGATTTTTGAGTTTCAGTTTTGTGTCATTTACTGAACAAAAATGATGTGACATGGAGAACTGTGTATGGGATGTTCTTCCTGGGTCTTAGACTTTGGGTCCCATCTTCTTTTACAGTAGAACCTTGAAACCTAAGAAAAACCAAAGAACTTACTTTAAAAAACTTAGGTTGTTCGCAGCCCTGAATTAGATGGCAGCCCAGCTGTAGTGTATATGCTGCCTATAACTGTATCATTGTTTTTCTCCAGGTGCTGGGTTTGGGTTCTGTCAAGTTATTTATTTCTGAGTTGGTTTTTTGCATTCAGTGAAGACACATTGTATCATCATCCTTTGATTTTTTTCATGTCGGCCGAATCCCACAACTTGCCATTGGGTCTTGGAAAGTGCTGCGGAGTTTGCAGAATCAGTGTGAATACAGAATCTGGCTGGTCTGTCAGACTTAACTCGAGTTAAGTTACCTTGCTGTGTTGTGCACATTTTTTAGCAACACCTTGTACATACTCAGTTCTGAAGTTCTGTCGTAATGCTTAAAACAAAATTCAATACTAGAATACTCAGCTGACTTCTTACTCTGGTAGCTAGTCTGACTGGACCAGTTTTGTGTATTAAACTGCTAACATATTGATTATTGACATTCAGATGAATTTTGGGGTGTGTGGCCATACCATTCAGAATTTCAAATGCCATAAAAAGGCCATGTGATTGTATTCTGATAATGCCGTAATAGAAGTGTATTTTGTTCTGTGAGAAGACATCATTTCGTATTGTTCATGATTTTAGTTTGTGGATGGCATGATGCAGTTTAGCATATGTTGACTTCTGTCATTTGTATGCTGAAATATATCTACTGAGTGTGCCGCTCGCTGCATAGAAATCTTGATGAACCGTGAGCAAGTTCTAATTATTACCTCTGCCAAGGAGGTTATGTTTTTGCCAGACTCTGTTTGTTTGTCTGTCTGTCTGTCTGTCTGTGTGTCAGCAAGATAACTCAAAAAGTTATGGACGGATCTTTCTGAAATTTTCTGGGAATGTCGGGAATGGCAAAAGCTACCAGTGATTCAATTTTGGGGGTGATCCAGAAGGAATCCTGGATTCTGGATCACTTTGAAATTTTCGTTAACATTGTTTTAAATGGGGCATAAGGGAAACCGCTGCCAAACCGAATATGGTGCTGTCACCTGGCGAACAACATGGCCTTGACGGAGGTCTGTGGGCTCTGACTGTTTTCTAGTTTCTTATTATTGCAGTTTGATTTCAGTGAAACTGTAATTATGGCTACTGACTGCTTCGTAAGCTGTAGCAAAACTAAGTTGATTCATATTGATCAGTTTCGTCATGAATTGGTTCATCACTAACTAGGGTTGTACACTATTTGTTCTGAGTTGTTTTTTTTTGGTAGATTAGTTTGTTTTTGTTGTGAATTGTAGTGAGACATTAACAGAGAAAATTGAAATCATGATCGTCAAAATTATAAGCGTGGCAGCTGACTTCTGAATTAAATTGTGAAATTGATTAATATATTATTATAGTCACTGAATTGAAGTGCAAAATTGTGGTGCTAATGTTTTTTTTTATTTAAATCAGAGAATACCATAACTGTATAATTTTGGCAAATTGTCAAGTTAAATTATTATGTATTATAAGAATAGGAGGCATGGACATTTTTGGGGAAAAATGGCGAGTTTTGAGGCAGAAACTATTTCATTAATTCTGTTGTAAGTTTATTGATCAAAGATACTGGAAAATCACATTTGTGTCTGTTCCAGAATCAAATAAAACCTGTCTTTTCAACCCTGGTAAAAACTAATGTGAAAAATTTATCTGGTATCACACACGATACATTATTCTTGTTGCGAACCACAAGCTGTATCTGTCGTCACTTAATTTTTTAAAACTTTGTCCAAATTTATTGCAGTGATGACTACGGATTGCAATCTCAGCATCCAAGTCAATTTTGCCAATCCCAAATCTGCAAAGCATCCCAGTTTTATGATTACAATTTATGTACAGTATGTGTGTTAAGTTTTTAACCTGGAATTATAAAAATTTGTTAAAATTTTAAATTCTTGAGTGTTCAGTGTTGAGGGCGTTCAAAAAGTTTTGCAAGTCGATATGTTGGACTGAAAAACTTTTCAAAATCTATTCACTGATAAAATGCATATTTCTTAAGAACTTATGTAAGCTTAAAGCGGATGTGACGTCATTGTGACTTATGACGTCATAAAGCGTTTTATGTCTGTCTTCCCAGCCATTCGCCCACCACAGACTTGAGTCATTCGTTGTTTGGATAGCGGACACCACAAGGAAAATTTTTCAAATTTTGATAAATAATAATTGCTGTAAGTTAGGTCTCTATGTATGTAGGGTGATCTTATTGTACAAAGCCAGAGTCACGAACAGCTAGCTGGGAAATTGTAACTTTGGGACTGGATTGCAGTGCCGGATTTAGGGGAAGATCTGTGGGCCTCGCTCCTAGGTCCCCGCACACCAGGGCTCCCAAGATCATACGCTGCAAACTTTGTTTAACCTTTCACAAAGACGACGGATATCACTAACTGTTAACTTTTAATAACCTTTTCTGACATCGTTAAATCCTGACAAGCCATCGTAATTGATAGAAGCGTTCTCATTTATAGCCGGCACAGATTTTGGCTACTAAATATTTATAATTACAAATGAGGAATTTATGGATGCAATTGTCAGGGCTCTCATAAAATCACATGTCCCAGCAATATATTGGAAAATCCGGCTGTAGGCTGGAGAAATGGCGTGCAATAGCTAGCTCAATTTTACGCTGTTTGCGCTAGCACTCCAAATCGTTCCTGTTTAATGCTTTATGACGTCATGCATTATAATGACGTCACATCCGTTTTAACCTCATACGTGTTCGGAAGAAATATACATTTTATTGGTGTATAAATTTTAAAAAGTTTTTTAGTCTAACGTATCGACTTGCAAAACTTTTTGAACGCCCCTCGTTTACCAATAACAATTTTAACCATCTAATGAATTAAGTATTTCAGGTACACTAGAGTTCTACTCCTTGGTGTGCGCTGTAATTTGTATTTTGACAGTCACAGTCACTCAATTACTTTTCGGTAAGGAGTCTACTCTACTACATCTTACGTTAAAATAAGTTTATTTGGGGATACCAAAATTATGACCATTCTGTAAGCCTAATCCCAAAAATGGGATCCTGCATGGGACTGGGATTAAGAATTAAATCCCGGGATTGCAATCACTAGTGATGATGATGCTCAGCTGCAGCATGCATGCATTATCTGGCTGTTACTGATTTGCTGCTTTGGGAGTTGCTGAAAAGCTACAAAACCAGATGTTGCATCATTGTGCAGTGAGGTAAATTGCGATTTATTGTGTAAACGTTTTAAGTTATGGATCACCGGTATCAAGTCGATTGTGGAATTTTTTTGAAACTTATCATGTTATATGTTGCTGATTATAAAGGATTTTCTGGACATGTTTGAAATGCTAGTAGTTAAGTAGTTGGTAAGTGTAGTTTTATAGTTACTCACGTTGAGGTGCACTCATGTTGTGCTAGTAAGTTATAAGTAACGTATGGGGTGGGCCAAAAAAAACGTGGCACTTTACTTTTGTCCATATCTTCGCCAGTTATTTGTCGGCTTTCAAAATTCTGGACAATTTCTTTCTGGACAGTTTGCAATAACGTGATTATTACATATCTCGCCTGACCGTAAATGCGTCTCTACACTACCTTGTGCTATATCAATGAAACATGCATATATAACGATAATAACAAACAAACATTTTGCTTACTACCCACTAGATGCATAGATTGTTTGGAATTATGGCATTTAGGCTACGTGTTAGTTTCTTGCAATGCATATAATTGTTGCTCTGTTTGAGCTCAGTGGTTGTGTTTTTTTGTCAGTATAGAGTTTGCATTTCCTGGTCTGATCGCCTTCCATTAGATTCTGTCTGTTAAATGCTGATTGTCTGAAGTGAAAATTGATTATTAGAGCTGTTCTGAATTGTGTTTTGCAGTTCAGTGTCGTAATTGCACGTTTACACGAGCAGTTCTTGTAGGTTTACTGCGACAGGTTGTTGATTCTGCAGTTCTTTTTTTGTAGTGTAGGTCTGTCCTTTGTGTCATCTCTCACATTCTTGCACCCTGCTTAAACAGTTCGGCGTCAGATGGGGTCACTAACACCCAAGGGGAGATTTTTCGGTGAAACCACAGTCAAAAGTTGCAATTGCATATTTATGATTTACCAGGTGGCAGCATGACACTGAGAATTACTACAACCACCAGTTGGCAGCGATGATCAGCGATTCCACCTTTTAGCAAATTACTTGGGTCTTTGTGAGGTCCTTTTGGTCGTTTGTTATTGTGTTGGGGTTCTGCTTAGTGTATTATCTTCGTGGTTGTGATTTTTGGTTGTCAGTTGGTGGCTAGTATTAATGGTTCACCTCTGGAATGACCTTTGACCTATGGTGTGACTCTCTAGTTGAGAGTGAGCTGATAGCACTCACTTAGCTTCGTTGTGGTTTTATCGTGCGCTGTGTTTTTTTGAGTCCAGTGATTGGCTGGGATAAGACTCCTCCAATCAGACGTCTAGTCAGTTAAGGAAGGATCTTTTTTCTCCAAAGACCATGTTCACCAGGCTTGTTTTGACAGTTATTTTATACTGTGGTTATTAGGCCTAATTGTGGCATGCGAGGCGTAGTGAGCATTCATATAACCGACCTGTGTTTTAGTGGCACTTCGTGCCAGCTGTATTTAGCGTGTTCTATCTTGTCTTTTGTTTGTTTGTGGGCCACGCATTTACTCTCGTTTTCATTCAAGTGTGGCAATATGTACAGTGATGTTGTTACTGTTGATAACGGAACAGTTTTGTTTTTCTGTGTTGTTGAAAGATTGTAGATTTTACTAATAAATATTTGCATTATTCGTCACTGGTGACTGGCTTGGAATGTAATTTTAGCAGAATTAACACAGACAGACAAGCCGCACAATTTGTGAGCGTCCTAGCAATTCTGCACAGCTCCACGTTGGTGAACGTTGCAACTATTGTACGATAATACATGTAGGCCTATATAGCAGTGGCGTAGCCAAGGGGGCCCAGCCCCCTAATCCTCCAGACAGAACTTAAACATACGTTTAAACTGCAAGAAATGGCCAATTAGGCTGTTTAGGCTTATTGTTGCGTGTCCTTGTAGTCTTAGGACCTAACGCCACGCTAAAGTTAATTCGTCCATCATCATCATCATCAGTTTGGTCAATTTAAAATAATTAAAATCGTTGCCACCAGGTCTCATTTTTAAAAGCCAAAATGCACCAAATTCGATTTCGGCTGCGGCTCCGCCCCAGACCCCGCTGGGGAGCTCACAGTGCTCCCCCAGACCCCCTAGCTGGATTTTAGGTGATCCTACTTCTAAAGGAGGGGAGGGAAGAGGAAGGGTAAAAGGGAGGGGAGAGACAAATTGGGAAAAGGGAGACGACCCCCAATTAAAATTTCTGGCTACGCCACTGCTACTGTATATTGGCCTACTTGAATAAATCATTAACCGTGGTAAGAAGTAGCATCTCTGACAGTGAATTAGAGTCAGTAACATCTCACTTATGATGGTTATAGCAAAATTGGAGAAAGAAAGAGTATTGTTTTTGGCAAAAGGGACAAAATCTAAATACAGAGTGGGCCAAAGAAACGTGCCACTTTTCTTCCGTCTGTATCTTCGCCAATTATTGACCGATTTTCAAAATTATTTCACTTTCACACTGCGGACACTTTGCAATAATGCGATTATTATATATCAAACCACATTGTAAAATGCGTCTCTACATTACCTTGTGAAAAAAGATGTAACAAAAAACTAACGATAATAACTAACATTTTGGTAAATGAAAAAAATACTTCAGACGAACATTGCGGTGAATGATCCATATGACACTAGACTGTGTTAGACAGAAAATCAGAAAACTCACGCAGAAAGATAGAGGGACGAAATAGTATAAAAGAACAACTGCAATTACGCCGTCGCGGATAATAATAGGCAAATGTATTACTGATAAGCCTACCGAATAAGGTCTGGTGTTATCATGAACTTGTTAAAACATATTGTATAGGCCTACTTTCTCATTTTACCAGTAGGCTAAATTTTGTGCACGCACGCGCTGCACCGTGACTGCTGTAAATGAATCATAGACATACGACAAAGAAAGCTAGTTGAAGTCATACACTTGTACTGTTGTAATCGTTCATTTTACGTTGCAAAACGCACGAACTGCCGTTCGTTCGTTTTACAAGCCTATAATTAAAATGATTGTTTAAAAATCGTTTCGAAATGGTAATAATGACGTTATGCATGCCCGCTATGGCTGCCCACACTGCAGCACGATCGACTGCTCGTTTTGCAAGGATTGGCAAAGGTCAAGCTAGGTCTATGTGCTTCGTGTACAGTATAAAAAATCTCGCATGGAATCGTGCGTGGTTAGGTGCGCGTATATGCCCGGTGGCTGCATGGCTGATCATGAGATAATCTCGGCTTACAGGTGTACCTATAGGTAGCAGATCCGCGTCGTGCAACCTACAGATTGCTCGAACTGGCAGCTCTACCATCGATACTAATGATCTACAATAATAATCGTCTACAATAATCAGTTGAATCAAAACCATTACAATCGTTGTATATAATGATCATTGCGCGACTGCAGAAAAACAACATTTTGAGTAAGTTACTATATCAAGTAATAACTAGGGCCGCAAGTACGTTGTTCAGAGGAAATGCAAGTAATTTGAGCAAAGCTCATGTAACGCGAGACACATCATCGATGCTGCCACCTGGAGCATCCTTGTACAACGTGCAATAAAACAAATCATTTTGAAAAAGTGCCCAAATTTGCTCGTACAGAGAGCTCCTTGAGCCTAAGATGCAATCGTGCAGTAATTCGGCGCACGCGAATGATAGTAATTTTGCATCCAAAATTGCGGTCAAACCGCTGCAAATAGAGACATGGTTACTATTGACTGTATAGAAACTCGTCATCGCCTTATCCAACGGTACCATCGCCGACCTCCGTGTAACGTACAATTCAGCCGCAATACATGCGTTACAGACAGACGACAGACGGACATCGTACCCATGGCTCGACTTAATGGTCGGTCAAAAATGGCATAAGATTTCAAAGACTGTTAGCGTGCAGACATCAAGTAATATGTAAGAATTAAATGAGAGCTGTATTATTTTAGGTAAGTATAAGTAAAGTGTACATGTAAATTTATATAGCGCATAATCAAAATAATCTTTAATGCGCTATATACATTTTGTATATAGGGCTTAGCACATTAGGTAAGGCCTGTAAATGTTGTTTAATTTCTCGGTAACTTTGAAAAATGTAAAATTACACTGATTTCAATTTTTGAATCAACTCAGATTTGGCTGGCTTCTAATCGACATTGCGAGATCTATAAATTTGCATACAGAACTTCTAGAGTTTTTACGCGCGAAAGCAGCTACTGCTTTCAGCGCGTCTTAGCCATCGCAATTCTGTCTGTTTGTCTGTCTGTCTGTCCGTCTGTCCGTCACACGGGTGGATCAGTCAAAAACGGAGCAAGATAGGATCACCAAATCTTCACCATCGGCTGCCTGTAAGACTCTAGTTTCAGGAACCGTAAAGCTTTTCCATAAATTCGAAGGGGGTCACCTTGAACTAGGGCGCTAAATAAGAGGGGGTGGGAAAAAATTTGCGATTTTTGGACAATAAGTCGCTGTATCTCAGTAACGGTGTGAGATAGGGCCTAGGTTACTATTAATCACTAATAGGAAGTCGTACACTGGCTCTTGATTGGCGCCAAATACAATGACTTTGAATGACCTTGAACGCCAAAATAAAGGGTTTTATGGATTTTTTTGGCAATTTCGGGCTGCGACACAAATCTATATCATTCACAAGGTGGTGCCACGCTACATCGTTATGGGATCCGGATAGAGAATTTGGTATTTGTATATTAACTTAGCGCGAACAGCCCAATTTTCAGCTAAACTACTGAACCGGAACTGCTATAGGCTTTCGCGCGTCTCGTGAGCATTAGCTCAAATTTCTTGCTGTTTTGCTTCTCAAAGCCGCAACATTAGCGATTGAGTTCTAGCGGATGCTAGCCAGGTTTCGACAAAAATAATGCGGATGGGCTGCTTTCAGCAAGAAGCCACGCAATAAGCCTATCTTTAACTAGACGGAAGATAGGACATGATGCTCTTCAATAGAAAATTCAATGCGAGAGTGTTTGCTGGAAGGCCTGCAACTGACTTGATGCGTTACGATGTCAGCATCCTGGTGTTTCGTATCATCGCAACAGGCCTATGTCTACTTTTCATTGCAGTCTGCAGGTGATTGGTGAAGCAGGCAAACAGAAAATTTTTCAGACCTTCCATGCTGACACCTGCATTTTTCTGCCGACCGACAGCGTTTGATGCTCACGGCGCCTTCCGGTCTTCCATGCTTGATTTTTTGCACGATGTGTGTGGTAGGTCTACGAGTTCACCTGCAGTAGGCTATCTAGGTTCTGGAAACCCGCGAAAACTTCTTCTTTTTCTGGCAGCGCTTTTCTGTTGTCTTTGAGCACCGTTATAATGCAGTATTGATTAGCGTAAAATTCTGTGATCCGCACCACATTTCGGTACGACCTCTGTGTAACAGCGAGTTCGTTTTTAGCCAACCGTACTAACGATCGCGTTTATGGTACAGTGTTGTGTCCGTCTGTCTGTCGTCCGTAACGTGTGCATTGTGGCCAAACGGTACGTCACGAAAAAACAGTCTGAAGAAGCAGATCCGACCGCTACCATGTGGTACCAATTCGGACTTCCTACGACCCTAATTTTCATCAAAGGGGGTAAGGAAGGGTAATGACCTGCACCCCCAATAATTGCATTACGAACTGCGACCAAACCAATACGTACGTACGATTTAAAGTTGCATGACTTGTATACGTTAGGCTACAGCGACACATTGAACACAGGGCAGCAAATGTTGATGAGATAATATCGGTAAGCATGCGCCTCGGTTCGCAGTTTGCCAATGAATTCTGAATAAATGAACGAATAAATTAACTGTTAAGAACACCGACCAACGTAATCCAGATTGCTACAACATATTCACTGTTTTACAGAACAGGTGGGAAGTTAAATGTAAAGACATTTCGTAAAGCGGTCGATGCGTTAGCTACCGGTACGTCAGTTGCGTTACCTTAGTTGCGGCAGTTGCTTCAGCTACGTCACTTGCGTTACGACCGTTGTGTTGCGTACGTTGCGTACGTTGGATAAAAGTTCGTTTTAGCCTCGTTTTGTCCAACGCAACGCAAGCAATGCGGACATTTTCGATTGTAACCTAAAGAAGAATTATCAGATTTTAATAATTTTTGACACCAATATTTTTGACACAATGGCGATCTAATGTCTGTCCAATTTTTCACCGCACTTATTGTCTGCTTCTGCACTACCTGGGGAAACAAAATCAACGAAATATTGCATTTTGTCCTATTTCGCTTGTTCGGGTTTTCCCAGGTACTGCAAAAGCAAATTTGAAAAGGTTGGAACTAAAACAGTCATTTGATGGCAAGTAATAGTGTCAAAAATGTTTGCACCAAAAATTATTAAAATCTGTCAATCACTTTAGGTCAAAATCGATAATGTTAGGGATGCTTTTAGACGTATTTCCGCACATTTCAACTCATATTATGTTGGTTCTGATTTCCCCAGCAAGTGCAGAAACAGACAGTGGATGAGGAGAAATATTGAACAATCAGTTGATAGCCAATTGTGCCAGAAATATATTCGTCCGAAAAATTATTAAAAATTGGTATCCCTTCTTCAAGTGACAATCGATAATGTTCGGGATGTTTTTTTCCGGACGGTGTATTTTTTGCCTTTCGGCCGTTGCTTTTTGACCGTTCCGTCGTTTGCGTCGATCAGCTACGTCCATTTCGCGTTTGTTGCGTACCTTGTTTCGTTCGTTGCATGCTTGCATTGGATGGAAACTGTGCTTTAGTCGCGTTAGGTCGACTGGGTACGTCCATGAGGGTCGTTGAGTGTAGAGCGGGCCTGCGGGCTCCATGAGTCAACGCAACAGACGACCTACGCTACACATACACGGTGTTTCATAAAAAGGACCCCTTTTGTTCTTTCATAATTCACTCAAATGATGAGCAATTTACATAAAAATTTTTCCCAGTTGTAGCTGAAAAAAATAATAATTTAAAATAGTTTAACAAAATATGGCAGTTGATTAAATATTCTTTACTAGTCGTGATGTAACGCTGACGTCATAATGTGTCACGGGTACAAACTTGCTATAGTCTCAACTGATGCTGTCAGTTGCTACCCTGCTCCGATGGTGAAAAATCTTGTTTGTTGGTGACAAATATTTGAAGTTTTACAGTTGCAGCCACAAAAAAAACATGCAAAGCGATCATTTACATGTCAGTCGGGATAGTTAGTGTTTCACATGTTCGAGCAACACAGTGTACTAGGACACCGAGCTTGCAAGATGGTTGAGTTTTTAGGATTGTAAGACGCCTGATTTCATGTCTCCATGTTGCTCAGTACTGACACGATAAACATTTTTCATTAGCAAACCAGATTAAGCTCTTATCGAAGCAGGGTAGCAACTGACAGCACAAGTTTAGACTATCAAGCTTGTACCCGTGACACATTATGACGTCAGCATCGTGTCATAAATAGCAAAGAATATGTAATCAACTGTCATATTTTGTTAAAATATTTTGAATTAATATTTTTTAGCTACAACTAGTAAAATTTTGTGTAAATTGATTATCATTTGAGTGAATTATAAATAAAACAAAAGGGGTTCTTTTTATGAAACACCGGTTAGTATGTTCAACTTGACGTTTGCCAGCGGCTCCAGCTGTAAGACGACAAGAGACAACCAAACTCCACTCGCTGTACAACTAACTGTACGACAAGTCCACATTACAGACCATAGGCTTGCAACACAAGAAGCCCAGCTGTTGCCAAGGTGAGCCGACCGTACCGCCTATATTCGAAGATTAGCGTCCGACTTGCGGTAACGGAAAGAAAGCAATATTCCAAAGTGACTGCAGTCCATACACGCTATGGTGACGCTGCTGTGTCGAAATAGACAATTAACGCTAGAATACGATACGGCAGGAACGATAAGAACTCATGATCGACGTATCTAACGGTATCATCGCTGACTCCCTACAACGCACCGTTTAGCCACAGTACATGCGTTACAGACAGACGACAGACAGACAGACGGCCGCCGTGAAACCATGTTCTTATTATTCCAACGCTTGTCGTTTGCTGTCTAACGCTTCAACGCGGCTTATTTAGCTAACACGTTCCCAATGTTTGAGTCGCACCGTGATTATATTCCAGACATGAATTTTCTACTTTAATATATTAGCGCCAAAGGAAATGCACTACGTTGGACGCTTAAAACATAAACAAAGTAGTGGAGTTTGAGCGTTGGTTAGTTCGCGGTGTTTCTTTTCAGTCGTCAGTCGTCACTGCCGGCGACGTCTGCGTTAATTTATATTATATATTTTGTTCAAGGCGCCCACACACGCGCTGCATGGCGTCTAGAACTTGAATCTGAATCTGATCATGCAGCGGCGTGACTCGCAACAAAAATAGCAGCTACACACGGTCCATCACACTCAGCAGACCGCACGTTATCGTTTTGGATATACATGTACGAGCACAATCACTATCACTATCGCTCACTCTCACTATACTCCTTTGAAAGTATTTCATTCGCCACAAAATAGCAAAAGCCTACTGCATACACGAACTAACTTACCTACACTGCCGGCGCTTCTGAGGTTGCGACACTGGCGCTCTACAAAAATTAAATTTTAACACATATTAAACATTTTAATAATTAAAATAATTAGCACGTAGCATAGAATCCACGCGTTATTTGCATTGGTAAATTTGTATATCTCTGACAGTGGCTGTTTTTTCTTGACTCTGATAATTTAACATTTTTTCAGCTATACCTACGTTCAACTCTACAACTTCCAAAACTGATTGTCCACAAATTCATATAAAAATCTGCCCGGTTAATTTCAATGCCAAGTGCTTGCTTGTTGGTATATTTTTAGCCCATCTGAGATTTCGCAATCAGAAAAATCTGTCCCGAGTACGATTAAAACAATTATTAAATTAATGCAAGCCTGCAGCGGTGCCGGTGCGACTAAACGATGCGAATAAAAAACAGCATAAGCTGCGGCGGAGGCGGCGGCGTTCCGGTTTGCCGGTGTGAGTTTCAGTCTCGGATCTCAGGCGTGTTTTTTGAGTCAGGTCTCGGCGGCGCCTGGGGCATGTAGGTGCGAGACGGTAACGTTTCGAGTGCAAAATCCCGGATCTTTCAGTCAGTAGACGCCTTCGCACGCCGTGTGCCGGTAGCGCGCGCATAGGCATATGCCTCTGCTTGCTGCGTCGGAGATCTGTAGACCTGCCTATAAATACAGCGTTTAGCAGCAGGCAACGCCGACACTCGTCGCGCGCATTGCGGCGCCGTATTGGTGACAGCGATCAGACAGATAAGAACTGTGGTATACGATGACTATGGCGACCATAGTTCGAGAATTCGTGACTTTCGGCAGTATTCAGTAAAATTCTTTACATTCGAAAAAATGTTTGGCCGTTTTACGGCTACGGGCCTATTCCATTGGTTGTTTTGGTGCAGTATCGTGATTACTACTTAACATGCCTAACTGTATAGTTTATGTAAACTTCGGAGAGTAGATCTGGGCCTACACTGATTGCGAAGCCTAATAGCCTACATAAATTAGTTCCCGAATAGTAATAAAAAGTCACTGAAGATTTCGTTTGCACGTTGTAAAAATGCAGTACTTTGATGCGTCAGAAATGTAAAAAATCGTCCAAAAATGCGATATTTTTTAATTTGTAAAATTTTCAAAAATGCGAATTCTCGCATTATGATGGCGACTACCCAGCTTGCTCCAGCCGTTGACTGTCCGCTCGATGACAGATATTAGTTCGTGATGCAGGGCAGATCAGCTAGCATTTCTGATGTCCGATGGCTGATGATGACTCTAGCGAAAATTCCAGGAAGATGACAGTCGTTTTTCTGTCTGTCTGCTTGTTGTTACTCGATGCAACACAAGGTTTGTTACCGCGTCACAGTTTAAAAGTTTAAAGGTTGTGTATAGCTTTTCATGGGTAACTCATCGCAAAGCTACGGAGCGTCACCCGCCATAGGAGATCACACACCCGATACAGGTAAACGCGCCCGACAGACAGGCCGGTACTCGATTTGCCTACCCCGTAGGGATGGATGGCTGAGTTGAGCTTCGTGTTGGTTAGCGTAAGCTATATACCTAGATGGGGTATATACCTAGATTCATCCATTCAAGTAGTAATGACTTGATAGCGACTCGACTGGGAGTCGAATCTACGACTTCTCGGAACCCCATTCCTCTTAGACGTTCTTTCCATCAACAATCGGAAATTGCACTTACCGCATTTTCATTTAATCAAGACCCTCTGAACTTTTCGAATTTCTGTAGATAAACGTTAAATACCTAAGAGAAGAGTTCGGGGCTATCTGCAGATAAAGATTCTGTGATGACGCAGGAAAGCAGGTAGACTGCTTTAGCGCGTCGCAGCTATCGCAATCCTGCCTGTCCGTTCGTCCGTCTGTCTGTCCGTCACACAGGTCTATCAGTCAATAACGGTGCGAGATAGCGTCTAGTAATAGAAAGTCGTACACTGGTTCTCGATTGCCACCAAATTCAATGATTTTGGATGACCTTGAAAGTCAAAATAGGGATTTTTATAGATTTTTGGCGATTTCGAACTGCGAGACACATTTCAAGAGCGAATTGCTCCGTATGGAGAAGCTGCGTATGAAATTTTCAGCATTGATCATAGATATCGATGGTCCAAGTATCGATTTTCTAGGTCCAAGGAAAACTGCGCACGACGGCATCAAAGAGCGCCCGCAAAAGTCGTTATTTTAACATGGTTGGCCAGTCTTTCGTGAAAACGGTTGCAGATAGGCATAGGCATGCTGCCGATCACAATTAAAGCACTAGTGACGAGCTTTTTAGTCCTATTAACAGCGATGACTTTAAAAGACCCTGATCTTCCAAAATAAGGGGTTTTAATGATTTTTGCGATCTTCGGCTGCAGTGCACACTCTAAGAATGAACTGCGACGAAATGGCTGAAGATAGACTGACAGTTTGCGAAAAGGAACTGCTATAGGCTTTCCCGCGTCTCGTGAGCATTAGCTCAAATTTCTTGTAACGTAATGTTAGCGCAGGACAGAGAGACAGACAGACATGGCGAGAGGTGACAATAACAAGTCAGCGCACTCTGCTCTGGGTACTGTAGCAAGCTGCGCTGACGCGATGTTATTAAAAAGTTCAATTATTTGCACGAGGCGCCTCTCCAATTACCGTATATTTACGCTCTTGCACGCTGGCCGGCGGCGTCAGCGCAGACGCCGTGAACCGTGATAGAAGTTGCAGCATGCACGCTGTCGATATGCCACGCCTTGTGGCCCTGAAGGTTTTACTGCGGCCAATGTCCTTGTCTTTCAGCTCAGATCATGGAGTCCATTACGCCTGTATTCCTCACAGTTGGCCTAGGTGAATGGAAACTCAAGAACGCCGGTGCGTGACGAAGCCATAAAAAGATCTGTGATCAGCTGACTTTATATAGTCGAGCGCCAGAAACGAACTTCGAGGGAGAGTAAACTTTGACAAAACATGACTAAAATATTATGGTCCCTCGACGCGTGCAGTGAAAGCGTGTTTAAAGCGACAAAAATGAAATGAGTTGAACTGAAGATGAACATAGTTCTGCTATTGAGGTGCGCACTGCGGCTTTTGCTTCAGTTCGTTCCATTTCTGTCGCTTTGAACACACCTTTAGAAATCACTGCTGACTTGCTGAAGCTATCGAAATGTGTCCAACAAAACAAAATGCATGCAAAGTGTGTCTTGTCCAACAAGCACGGCGAGATGCATGCTTTTTTGTTTCACCCTTGTCTGCGAAAAAACAAACATAATATTATGGCGCGTAGTTGTGCGGTCAGCTGCTACTGTAGTGATCTGCTGCTGAAGTGAATTCGTCCATTCGGCGTTCTGCTGGCGGCGTAATGCAAGTAGTCGATCGTCGTGACGTTGACCGGATGTTGTTGGTCAGTCTCGCTTGCTCACACAGTTGCCCATGTCGTGGTCTCTTCTCGGTCGGTCACGACCTGCCATAAGCATCACAGATCCTCTCTCTCAGCAGCACCTGTTCTTTCGTACCTCTCTTCCTTAGCAGTTGCTGTTTGGCACCGTACGTGATAGAGTTTGTTTTTACGTCTTCATCATTGTAATGGCCTTGACTATGAGACGGACCCAACATCTGAAAACACCAGTCTACCGAAACGTTAATTGCTACAAAAAATTTCAAGAATTAAGTAACCTATACGGTGTATTAAGCAGTAATCAAAAATGTTGTATAAGCAATATTTTTTGTTCAGTGACAATTTCTGTAGATTATAGGCCTAAATTTATTTTATTGAATGCTAAACTTTTTCTAACCACGTAAATTTCGCTGTGTTTGTGTTGTTAAAACATTACGCTGTAGCCAGCTCTCTCCAAGGTTATTCGGCAGTCAGAAAGCTACGAACTTGGTGATTGAAATCGGGCCGAAGTTCTTAGTAAATCCAACGAACGTACCTGGTCATTGTTAAAATTCAAACGGTGATATTTTTTGCAGTTTTTACGCGCGCGCGCGCACTAATGCCTGCCACAGTGTGTGCACCTAGGCGGTCACGGATTGTCGAATCGTATCGTTCGGTGTAAATCGTTTTTTCTTTCGGTTCGCGTCTCCGGTAACGATATGCCATACAGTCGGCGGTTCTAATGCCGCCGACAAGCCAGCCATTGCGCACGCGCACTACGTGTACTGCTCGTTCGCCGCTGCATAATATACAATACGCAGCTTAATCAGCGGTCACGGGGTGCACACGCGCAGACGCCAAACGCCATTTCTAGCCACCGCGTGTTCTGCACTCTATATCGCAAGAAGTCAAAGCGCGCGCGCACTTCACACAGAGAGGCTGCGTCAGCTGCTGCTAGGGTAACGTAGCGTAACGTAACGTAACGTGGTTCTATGGTTCGTCAGATATATACAGGTGTCAGTGTACTCGGCCTTGATTCGTTTAGAAGCTTAAGCCGGCGAAAGTAGAACCAGACATCATTAGGTTAGGCCTACAGCTAGCGTGGCGTTCGGTGTCAAGGATTAAACAAAGTGCATAATGCTATACAGCACTGCAGACGAAGCCGATGCACAGCCGATGATTGCTGCTTGCTAATCGATAGGCCTATGCTGTAACTCGCGCTGTGTTGATGGTGTGAAGAGGCCTTGAGTCGGACGAGCGTTATGAACACGTGAATCATAGCACAGCCACGTACGCTGCAAAAAGTGTGCGTGCAGGAAGCTGAATGGATGTGTTGTCAGAATATTTTGTCGAATCTGATTGGAGTAAACGTTGTTGGCTGTGTCGTTGCAACTTGACAGTCACCATTTTACGGCCGTCGACCGCTATATATAGTCAATGAAACTGATGTTCATAAATCTCTTTACACGGGTCAGTAGTACGGCTATTTAGCAATAATATGAACTTTTTGTATGATGCATTTGATATAGGCATAAGCACTAGTTTGTTTGTTTTTTATTTTGCCCGTTGTATTTTTTGTTATTTTTGTTTCTTCGTTTTTTGCATTTTCTGCATTCGTTTTTATTATGTATGTAGGCCTATGTTTCTGCTGCTGCCGCCTTGGCGAGATAAAGTTTTAAAATCATTTCGACTCGATCCGAGCTGACGGAGACATCTAAAACGTCGAGGTCCCCACCTATAGGCCTAGTTATGCGTGCAGCCTACAATTAGAGCCGGATTAATTAGGTGCGGAGCTTGTAGCTAAAAAATGGCGGTGCCGCGTTTCAGCTTGAGAACTATCTTTATTTTCAAAAGAAACGTGACATTTGACGTTGCGGTTCTGGTAGTTAACTGGCTTTTCTGTTTACAGTGGATAGTTGTAACAGAGGTGCACCTGCAACAGGAATGAGGACCTGACAAATTCTGGGCTAATTTGCTATTTTTGTTATTACGTTAATTCGTCCCCTGCCCACAAGAAGTCGAAAGCCTAGTGTATAGGTTAACCAGTTTATCGCCAGCAATACACATTAAGATGAGTAAAGAACGACAGAAATGAAGTAAAATAAGCCAAAATAAAATAAAATAAAATCCGCGCGCTCCGGCTTTTATTTCAGATACATATGCAAAAAAATGATGTTGCAAGGAGAGCATGCTCAGTAGCAAAATGATTGTGTATTGGCTTGACTGCAAACAAAGGATCAACGCCACGGCTGTTATGTGTAATTGGATTTTTGCAAATAATTGTTAATCTTAGGTCGTGTACGATTAATCACGTTATCGTGAAAGAGCACAGAACGGTTCTATTGTTGATTTGCTATTTTTACATATTGCCAGCTACACCGTGTCTTTAAAAAACTGGGCCATTTTTTGCAAATAACTCCGTAAAACATTGGCCGATTTTGATAATTATTGACACGCAACACCAAGAAAAAAACTTGACGTAAATGATTATAGTTTAGTCCATCTCACCTTAATACTGTCGTTACACTACTTTGTGAAATGCAGAAGTAGTAGTTTGGCCATTTACAACCATGAATTTACACTGGGTAGCTCATGTGTCTTCTCAGAAAATTACTGAAACCACAAAATCATTGAAAATCTCTTGCTTCGTTTTCATTTTAACATCGTTCGTCGGCGAACTGAAATGACCCATCAACACAGAGTAAGGCGCTCTGGGTCGCGCGTTTTTGAACGTACTGCTGGCGAGTCGCGTCAACGTCCACCGCTTGCGTTTGTGCTGGAGGAGGACATTTTGAAAACATGAAGTAATAAAAAAGATGTGATGCAACACTTATGACATTTTAAAAGATATCAACTGTGTTTGTCGCTATTCAGTTAATCATTTTTGAGCCGATGCATGCGCTACTTGAAATGAATTCATTATTGTAAATGGCAAATTACGACTTCTAAATTTCACAAAATAATGTAGGAACAGTACTTGAGTGACGTGGGCTAAATTTACGTTAATTTGTTTTGTGATGTTGTGTGACAAAATTATCAAAATCGGCCAATGTTTCAAAAAAATTTATAATAATAAAAATGGCTTAGTTTTTTTGAGACACGGTGCATACCGAGCGTAACTGAAACATGAACATTCAAGAGTTCACGACTGTCAAAAAACAATGCTGTATTTTGTGGACTTCCTTGTATAATCAGCGACGGGTGCTGAGTTAAAGATTGGGGCATTTACTGTTTGAGCAAGTAAAACAAATTACTGTGATAATACCGTGACGTATCCATGAAATCGGCGGTCATTCTGTCCGTGACATAGAAAACATTTGCGTTTTATACCCCGTTTACACGATCAAGCTGGCTCGACGAGCTGGCCATATGTTAGCTGGACGAGCCAGCTCGATGTTTGCTCCACGTTTGTTCGACGTTTGCTCGATGTCTGCTCGCTACTTGCTCGATTGTGTAAACGGGGTATTACATGCATTCGGTCTTTGAGGTTGATGATAAATGCTGCATCTTGTTTGACTATGAGTGACAGTGGTTTAAATGTGTGTTAATTATTTGCATACTGGCATGTCACGTCGTTGCTGTACTTTTGTTTAATTAGTTATGCATCGTTCTTACTATTGTGGTGAATAAAATTCTTATAATGTTAAAGATGATCTCTCACGTATATACCATATGCACAAGCAAGCAGTTCACGCCAAAAGGGGCTATGAATTAATGTTAGCAAATCATTATTTTATGCCTGTGTCTCATCTGTAAGCGAAGTTTGCGTGAAATTGTCGGCACGCGTCGGTGTGTATAGACCTTTAGAGTTTATTCGTTAGCGACACATCTGTGACGACCAAGTAGCTTACGTTTACATCAGCAGCAGCAGTTAAAGCTCTGTGAGCAAGCACCAGAGTAATTTCATAAAACGCGAAGTCGTTTTTGTTTGTATTCGCAAGGTGGCAGCAGTAAGTTACAATTGTACAATTTGATCCCGAACCTCCCCTTTCCCTGGCAGAGGGTTACGGATCCCATCTAACACAATTTGTCATTGGACCTCACAAACTATACTTAAATCCGTCGAACGATGTGTGATATACAGACGACAGACAGACCACGCTACAGAGAAGTGTGTGGCTATAGGCGTAATCGCTTGCGCTGCAAGAAGCAATTCCGCCTAAAAACACGTGCTCGCAAATCTGGGGCTGAGTTTTCAACGACTGTTTTACTCAGTCACAGTATTTACTGATCCCCAAGTTTTAACGGTGCGTTATGAGTTCCAGAGTTTTAGATCAGCCACTGTCATAACTGTCGGGTATCGGTATTGAGAAATGATGGATGCGTTATGGCGCGGCATATCTTCGTAACCGCCGCGCCGCACTCGTTTACCCCAGTTCGTTTGCTCCATTCTAAGAACTGTTTATCAAAGAACATGCGACATCTTAGCATGGCATTGCATGCTGAGTGAGCTTGTCTGTTTTGTTGACTGCAGCCTGCGGGATCTGGCCGCGTCACTGTCGCAGGGAAGTGAGAAGTTAGAAGCAGAGCACCATGCGCGTTACTGTAAAACTTGGTCACGCTGGTATTATGGGTTTATTGAGTGTTCTTTTGTTAACCGTGATTGCCTTTTTGAGCTTGTGTAGCTTTTGTGTGTTTATCCTTTGCGTTTTTGCATTTACGTCCGCTTTGTGCATTTAAAATTGACCTATTTACTTACGTACTTACTTAGATGCACGTATAGAGGTGAAAAATAGTCCGGATAGTTTAATATGTAGGACACAAGCTGACCATGGCAAAAACTTAGCTGTTGGAAATTCAATAGTTATGTAGCTGATGTTTGAACGTTTTCATTGTTTTTGACCAGTAGCAAAATGCATCAGAATCAATCCAAAACGGAATTTGCTATATTTAGCAGTAAGCTATTTGTGTAGTTAGCTGCTGATAAGGACAGGAATGAATCAGCAAGGAGTAAAATTGTTGAATTGCAGGATGTCATTAGGTTTATGGCAAAGCCAGGACATAATGCCTTTGGACAAAATTCTCCTCGGACAACACTGATTTTTCGTAGCGGTGGAGATTTCGTTCTAGATGAGATCTAACAGAAAGGAAATTTTGTATGGGAGATTTTGTATGGTATCCCCTGTATAGCTGAGTCTGTGATGAGTTATTAGAATGCTCATGACGATGACGATGATGATTAGAGGATGATTGTTTGAACCTTGCTTCAGCTGTGGTGAGCTTGTGGTGTGCTGTCGTTTCACTGGTAAGCCCACGTACGGTAAGCTACGTAAGCTCGCGACGCCTACACGTGTATGGGCCTGCCTATCCTGCCTATTCAACAGGTAGGCTAAAAAGGTGTTGGCGATCACGTATTTCAGGCAGCATATGCACAGAACCAACCGTTGGGTGCATAATGCTGCATTGGATTACTCACATCACATCCGGGGACCGACCGGGAGGG
>Ga0209367_1000531_pt1 | contig 38760 bp, 22 predicted proteins | sample WorMetLIZISLAND2_FD_187412 | JGI IMG/M metagenome (GOLD analysis project Ga0209367, IMG submission 187412) | Marine gutless worms symbiont microbial communities from Max Planck institute for Marine Microbiology, Germany - Olavius geniculatus... ...
ACCTAGGCGGTTGGTTACATCCCGAGATAGTTTACCTGCCCACAGGCAGTCACCCATCGCAGTATTAACCGGGCCCGGCGTACAGTAACTTCGCTGATCGGATCAGACGCGTTACCACTACACCACGGCTACCGCAAGTTGTTCACACACATGTGCCTCTGTCACGAAGCAGTATAATTTGGTACTGTACCAGTTAAAGGTGATGATGACGCTCTCTGGCTGGGAAGGTAACCACAGGCCTGGTGGAAAGTAATGGCAGCCTACCACTGGGTTTCTGACTGTCATCTGCAGGCTGACTGCCTAGAGACCGGAATTAGCTTTGGCCTTTAAGCTCGTACGAGTATCGGTTACCGTCGCCTTTGTTTTTGTCTGCACCCTGGAGTGAATGAATGTGTGTGTGTGTGTCATAGGTTTGTAGGTTTTGAGCTGGGTCGTGGTTCAACGCTGCTCTACACTGCTGTGGTCAGTCTAACGGTCGTGTTGGTAGTCCTGCTGCTGGTCTGGTGCTGCCTACAGCATGACGATACCGACGACGACTCTCTGCATCAGAACTTGTCTTAGCTGCTAGAAATGGTTAAAGGAATAAAGGGGTATATGCTTTTTCATGGGAGATCCGTCGCAGAGCTGCGGAGCATCACCTGCCATATGGGGTAACACTATGTTACCTGCCATATAGCACAGGTGAATGTGCCAGAGAGGCTGGTACTCGATTTACCTACCCCGGAGGGATGGAAGGCTGAGTTGATCTTGGTGTTGGTTATATACCGAGATGGTTTACCTTTCGCAGATAGTCAGCCATCCAGGTAATAACTACTTGGTAGCAACCTGACTGTGAGTATTAACCGTTACGTCACCAAGACACCTAGCAGTCATAGGTGTGGACTTGCCTGGCCGCCGACCTTTCCATTCTATTGGGAGCAACCATTTGGTAGTGCCTCCGGTCAAGTTGACGACTGTCACTAACCCCCGGATTTCCCCAGTTGGTGGCCCACGGACTTGCCGAGTCGTTGTCTCATAACGCATCATGTTTTCCCAAAATCTAAGTGACTGTTTTTTGGACTGGCCTCCGTTCAGCTGAAAGGAAGACAGGAAAAAGGAGAAAAGGGTAGGAAAGGGAGAAGGGTGGAAAATGGAAAGATGGGAAGGGAAGGTTGCCCAGTTGTTAAAAAAGTCGTAGAATTTTTTCTGTGGCATTCCACTGTAGTCGTTTTGTGATCGTCATGTTCAGCAGGCCAGTAGCCAAAGAGGGTTTGATGGGTTTGACGATTGAACCCTCCCCCTTGTCAACCGGACGCAAAAAGCACTGCATAAAAATAAACAATTACTGGATGCGATCTTCGAGCTCAAAATGCATAAGAATGGATTTGCGGCCGTCCTAGACCCCACTAGTGACTTTACAGCACTCCCCAGGACGCCCTAGCTGGATTGGCAGAGGACCACTTTACTGCACGTAGGTGGTCGGGACTGAGTCTAATCCCCTTTGAAAAAGTCTGGCTATGGGCCTTTTTCATTTGTTGCTTGGATGACGTGAGTCATGTGCTATTGTGTGCGCGATTGTGATATTTGACATAAATAAGTTATTATTTAATGTTAAGAATGAAATGATGTGTTTGTTATTTCCACGAATATGTGCAGCATAACGTCACGCATTTGTTTGAGACTTTGACTTGCTGTTTACGCCTTAAATGCACAGTTCACATCATTTTAAAAATGAGGCTATGTTATTGTGTTTATGTGTTTGATCTCAAAAACTCGTTCATAAAATCTAAGTCTCTATGTAGGCCTACTTTTAATACGTCTTTGAATTTTGTACTACACAACAAGTCAGTCGTGAGTTCCCATGAGCCACGTCACTGCAAATAATCTTATTTGGCTTAATAAATTTACAATAATCATTTTACTAACCGAAACAAATGCAAATAGGCAAATATTATTACTGTTAGGCCCTAAATAGGCCTAAAGTGATGATGTTAATTGTGCATGCGATTTGTTATAGCGTAGCTAATTGTTTAATTTGAGAAACTTTCATTTTTACTCTCTGTCTGAATTTTTACCCATATTGCGTGTGATTTTCGTCTTGCAAAAAAACTAGTTTAACTTTCATTTTGCACTTTGAGCTCACTTTGATCGATAATGTTAGGATACAAAAAGGAAGGCATTCGATTGAAATAAATGCACGACGATTTATTGTTGTTGGGGTGGGGTTAAAAATTACTGTGCTTCGAGTTCCAGTCTGGCGAATATATACGTAGGGGGGAATATATTTATTTTTTTATTTTTTATTTTTAGACAACTCGAAAAAGTGACACACTCAACGGTCTATCCGTGAGAACAAGAATAACAAGAAATTTGAGCTAATGCTCACGAGACGCGCGAAACTTATAGCAGTTCCTGTTCGCAAACTGTCAGTCTATCTCCAGCCATTTCGTCACAGTTCATTCTTTGAGTGTGCGCTGCAGTCGAAGATCGCAAGAATCAATAAAAAACCCCTTATTTTAGAACTTCAAGGTCTTTTAAAGTCATCGATGTTGACATATATACGACTGAAAAGCTCGTCACTAGTACTGGTTGTGATAGGCAGCATGCCCATGCCTATCTGCAACCGTTTTCACGAAAGACGGTAAAATAACGACTTACGGTAGTACCGCTCTTTGATGCCCTAGTGCGCAGGTTTCCTTAAACCTAGAAAATCGGGACTTGGACCGTCCGAAATCTACGTTCAATGCTGAAAGTTTCATTATTACGTAGCTTTTTTATACCCAGGCGGCCAGGCCTATCTCAATTGACTTCGGCGCAATTCGCTCTTGAAATGTTTTTCGCACCCCGAAATCGCCAAAAAAATCCATAAAACCCCCTATTTTAGCGTTCAAGGACATCCAAGGTCATTGAATTCGGTGGCAATCGAGAGCCAGTGTACGACTTCCTATTAGTGATTAATAGTAACCTAGACCCTATCTCGCACAGTTATTAAGATACAGCGACTTACTGGCTAAAAATCGCAAATTTTTCTCACCTCCTTCTCATTTAGCGCCCTTATTCGTGGTGACCCCTTTTGAATTTATGGAAAAGCTTTACGGTTCCTGAAACTAGAGTCTTCCAGGCAGCCGACGGTGAAGATTTGCACCGTTTTTGACTGATCCACCCGTGTGACGGGCGGACAGATTTGCGATGGCTAAGACGCTCTGAAAGCAGTAGCTGCTTTTGCTCGTAAAAATACTGCAGCATAACAGACGCAAACATTTTTTGGTAAAACTTTGAAAGCAAACAAAAAAGCAATATTTTTCTGGTTCCGAAATAGTGACGGGGTTTTTAATTTTAGACGAACGGCAACTGGAAGTACAGAAATTGTTTTTCACGCCGGACCAGAATTTAAGAATTGCAGCGTACGTAGTACGGATTTTCAGTTCACGGGGAACTGCGGAGGACGCCAGTTTCAGAAAATTTGTCTACCATATTTACTGTTGTAGCGGGTGACACATAAAAAAGTGAAATAAACTAATACACGAGTTACGTAAAGAAAGTAATCGGATCATTTTACAAACGATTAAGACTTAGTCTCGGTTACTGCAGTGAAGGGTGGTCATGTTAAACACATGAACACTAAGACCCCTATTACAACTGCAATAAAACTTGCAACACTGCAACAAAATGGGCGGAGTATTACCTGCACCATGTGCACTGGTAGGCCTAATAGCGCACATTGTGCTAAATATGTTTATTCGCCACTCAGGCAGAAGACAAATGCAAATACAGAATAAAAAAGTACAATACCATCAAAAAACCGACAGTACCGGACAGACGGCTAAAGAGAAGAAAAAAGCTATGGCGAAACAGGCGATAAACTATTTCCGTGGCGACAATGTAGCATGTAGGCCTAGTGAAATCTCAGCCTTTTTTTATTATTCTGACTCTTGTGTCGAAATAAAGTGGTCATATCCTACAGTTTTAGACACTATAGCCTAGGCTATAGGAATTCAAAAGCTGTGCGCTGCGACTGTGAGACAGCCACGCAGGCGTGAGTCAGCAGCCGTGGGCCGGTCGGACGCTACGCTGTGATTGGCTGCAACTTGCAACATCATGAATAAAATTGTGCGCGCACAATATTATGCTAATGAGGTCTGCAATGTTGTGCAACTAATTGCAGCACTTGTTGCATGTTTTATTGCAGTTGTAATAGGGGTCTAACTCTGAGTAACTGTTGGTGATTTATCAGTCTATGAAAACAACATGGATGATTGGAAGCTGAGAGCTCGCTCTGTAGTGAAACTGGAGAGAACATCTAACACGTACGTGTCTCTCTCGCGTTTAGCATTGATGAAGATTTTTTATCGTATCGTGTTTTCATGTAAAAAAATTCGTAAATTCTAGGATGAGATTGGCGATCTCAACGTAGTCATATTGCTAGCTTTAGATCGGCAGTTCCATTAGCTGTCATCACCCCTCCAGTGTAATAGCGCTATGGCGCATGCACAGTGGGCAACAACTGTCAACAGTTTGCTGATAAAAGTCATTACTGCTGAACGTTTAAGGCCCTAACTGGCCTATAAACGTTGTGAGGCACGCACTACGCAACCTACTATCTTATTTATTGCACACTTTGGGAAAAATTAGTGATCGAAGGCTCGAAGCGGTTGGGTAGCATTTCGCCTAATCTCATTTCGTTTTATCCCATTTCGCCTAATCTTTTCTTTTGATAGGCGGACCAGCAACAACGACTTGCTTTGTCGTTTTTTTCTTTGCTTATTTGACAAGCTTTGTTATTCATCATTTTTTTCTGTACCATTTTTGGGCCGATCGTTAAGCTGGCTGGTATTTTAACAAAGTATAGTAGCTTTGTGCCCAGAAATGTAAATATAGCTTCCGGCACTATAGTACCCCTAAAGAAGGCTGAATATCTCGAAAACTAGAGATGACAAATATATATGAGTTGATTTCGCAAAAATGCAGACAATTAAAAATAGTAAAAACACTCATCATACGGTCAGTAGTACATACAGTTAGGCCTACACACAAGCTGTAATAAATTTCAGGTTGTTCAGGCATGTTCACTTTTTTCGTTAAAAAGACTCATGAAAGATAACAGATTCCAAAAATGCCACTTTGGAAAAAATCCATCAGGCAGTATTTTCTGTAAGTCCTTAGTTCTGTCAGAGAGACTTTAACTCTGTTGAATTCTGTAGTGTTAGAGTTACGAAATTATTTCTCAGTATTTTGTAGAGGCTTTAATTGTGTTAAGCTGAATGCTAGGGTTAAATGTTCATTGTTCAGCTCAAATTTGCCTGAACGAGCTTGTCAAAGAGGCAAAGAAAAAACGACAAAGCAAGTCATTGTTGTTGGTCTGCCTATCAAGAGAAAAAATTAGGCGAAATGGGATTAGGCGAAATAATAATAGATGAAATGAGATTATGCGAAATGTGATTAGGCAAAATGAGATGACACTCTAGAAGCATGCTGATAGTCTATGCCTATTGAGATCACAGATCTTATTTTAGAACTCCTAGCTGGCTAAGTTTTTACACAGGAAATGTTGATCTGGATTCTGGAGCTAGCTACAAATATCCTGCAATTCGACAGCTATCTCATTAGCATCATTTTCTAGAACGAGATGGTGATCTCACTGTAGAATCTCTTTTACAATGAGATTGCCGATCTTAGCATGATGATCATAGGCATAGCCTAAATATTCCTTTCTTATTCCAGAATTTCCAGCTATCACGAGATATGACACAGTGATTAATGATCTAATCCTACAAAACTCTTGAAATTCCATGACAATATCATCTGAGCATTACATTTTCTAGAACTACAGGGTGCGCCAAAAAATTTTACCCCCCTGAGGTTTTCTGATAATTTTTCTGAAACGGCTGAGATTTTTAAACAAAATTTTACACGCCTATTATCCATTCAGATTTATGCTAACCTGCAAAATTTTATTTAGTTATCTCCAACTTTGACAAAGTTATGCCGTATTAAGCACGACCACTCACCGAATTTTTACATTTCACAACATGTTCATCACGAGTTTTACTAACTGACGATAAACAACAAGTTTAAAACAGAAATAATTGACATTTTATGAAACAGCACACAGTTCAGTTAACATATTTCAGTACGAATTCCACATCGTGTGCTAAAAATGTCGGCCACCGGCCGAAACGCATGAGTTCAGACGTTTGCGAAAGTTGCTGATAGCTTTGTTGATTGTTGTCTGTTGCAAGTCGTCCCAGATCTGCTGCAATGCACTTTTTAGCTCTTGAATGGTCTTTGGCTTTGGGTGAATGCGGCATATTACGTCGGAAGTCTGCTGCCAATGCTCGTTGACGACTGCAAACGGTTGCTTCCATTTGGATTCGTGTTTCAGCAAGACGGCGCTCCTGCGCACACGGCCCGTCAGACGCAGAACTGGTTGACGGCAAACTGTATCGACTTCATCGCAAAGGACCAATGGCCACCAAATTCACCCGACCTCAACCCACTTGACTACCATGTGTGGGGCGCAATGCTTCACGCATTTTACTGGTTCATAAAATGTCAATTATTTCTGTTTTAAACCTGTTGTTTATCGTCAGTTAGTAAAACTGGTGATGGACGTGCTGTGAAATGTAAAAATTCGGTGGGTGGTCGCGCTTAATACGGCATAACTTTGTCAAAAGTTGGAGATAATTGAATAAAATTTTGCAGATTAGCGTAAGTCTGAATGGATAATAAACGTGTAAAATTTTGTTTAAAAATTCTCAGCCGTTTCGGAAAAAATATCAGAAAAACTTAGGGTAAAATTTTTTGGCGCACCGTGTAGGCCTAACACATTCTAGGATGGCCATAATTATTGTAGTAGCCAAAGACTTTTGTTTGTCTGAAGTAATAAATTATAATTTTAAGGTTACATCTTTAAACTATTTTACCTTTGACTACCAGATAACTTCGAAAATTTGAACAGGTAACAGATAACTATTTAGCCTGCAATTTTTATCTGTCACATTACTATAACAAAGCATGGGACAGATTATAAAATCACTTCTGTCATTCTGTCATTCTGTCTGTCCGACTGTAAACACTCCTACGGCCGCAATTTTGATTCGATCTTAATGAAAATTTGCACAGTGATTTGGGGTCAGAGAAGTAAGATCGAGTTTGTTCGGGATAAAAATCTGATAACTTCTTTCTCTATTTACCCCCAATTTTTAAAAATTTGCATTACGGCTTTTTCAAAGCGGTATAACTCGGTCCCCGTAAAAGATAATTGCGCTCCGTTTGCACCTACCTTCCTATTTTCGGGCCCAGGCTATCCGATGGTGTCATTTAAATTTTTCCCCTGCCGATTTCTGTTGCCATGGCAACGAATTTTTTTTGGAACAAAAATTGAATATAACTCGCTGTTTTCACCTACACCCCTATTTTCAGGCTCGGGCTATCCGATGGCGTCATTTAAATTTCTCGCTTACCGACCCCTGTTGCCACGGCAACGAATTTTGGGACAAAATTGACTACAACTCGCCCCCCGTGAAGGATAATTGCGCCCTGTTTGCACCTACGCCGCTTATATGCAGCTGCTAAGCTATATAGCGTGGCAATGGGACAGATACTTTGTTCCACAGAACGTATCTCTAGTTTTTGCATAATTTTATTTTATTGTGTTAAGTATAAATGTAATAAATCTGGCTGGCTGTAGCACAGAAACACGTATGGTTTTTTGAACGTTTTCCCTAGTGCTATTACAGTAATTCACAGTTATTTCGTCACTGTATACACCGTGTTTTAGTTGGTCTCAAGTGTGGCCAGCGTTGATGAGCGTTTGCTCTTCTGGCAGTCAGCCACCAAAACGTATTTTTGTGAGTAATTGTGTATAACATTTTCTTCGTTAAAATAACTACCGGTATTATTAATTATTCAGTTGGTGCTGCTGTTGTTTTTGCAGATTCCAAAATGACGAAGAAGGAAATGTACTCGCCCATGGAAATCATGCAGAAAGCGTTTCCGTCGCTGTTCTGAACGACTAAGTCTACGTCAATGCGCCAATTGTTTTGCGTAGTTAGGCCTGAGCTTATACGCTTTATTAGCATAAGCGTTAGACAAATCACAATTTGAAACAAAAACATTCTAATCAAACATTAACTTGACGTGATTTTTACAGATTGCACCCACAGTTGGCAGGAAAAAAATTGATATAGTATATATATCAATAGTATATATATCGTTATAGTAGTAGAACAAAGTTACCACGAGACAAGTGCATCGTCTAGAGTGATTCATGCTTTGCGCAGACCATAGATGTGGCCTAATAAACGGTTTTTGTTACGTTTTTTACTTTTTATTATTTTTGCCACTTTTTTGCGTTTTTAACTATTTATTTTTTTCAACGTTTTCTATTTAAAAACTTTATTAAAATTGCATCAGTGACTTCGAGAAGCACTTTTGAGATTACAGAAATGAAAAGTGGTGGTAGCTTAGTGCCTACTAAGTTAGTCTAATGATACTTGCATGGTCTTATGGTTGAATTGGAATTGAATACCAACGTAGTGGCCGGAGGCATTAAGTTTCCGGCAAACATTCCAACAAACATTATGTTCCCGAGACACATTGCAACAGCGAATTGCGCCGAAACCATTATTGAGATAGACATGGACAAACTGCATATGAAATTTTCAGCATTGAACGTAGATTTCGACGGTCTAAGTCTCGATTTTCTAGGTTCAAGGAAACCTGCGCACGAGGGCATCAAAGAGCGGTACCCCCGTAAAAGTCGCGACGAAATGGCTGGAGATAGACTGACAGTTTGCGGACAGGAACTGCTATAGGCTTTCCCGCGTCCCGTGAGCATTAGCTGAAATTTCTTGTTTACACTTGTCATCAATGCCATGCAGAGAGCTCTGCATTTAATGGCTAATTAAATTAAACTATTATTAAACTATTATTTTAGGCAATAAGGCAATTATCAGGCCTGGGCAAAGAAGCAATTGTAGAACATTAATCTTTGGCATAAATTGCGTTAGTTGTCAGCGCATCGCAAACACCAGCGTCAAGTTGCTATTGGTAACCAAAACGCTTAGCGCTGAGTTCAGCGGAACTGTTTGGGTCGTCCGCTGACGGCGCTGAGCTAGCAAGTACGCTGCTGAGCTAATCTACTCAGACGCTGAGAGAAAGCACTGAGCATCCAGGGGAAACAAAACCATAGTCACGTTCTCGCAAGTTCGCAACTTGCAGTCTGCACAGAATACAGAGGTGAGATTTTTGCACGCTACAGGCAGAAAGTGACTGAACGTAGTTTTCTAGCAAAAAGCGTGTTGATTCGACGTCGCTATTTCTTGTCGCAAGCTTGCAGCGGACGAATACTATATAGTGCGAGACTGCGAGCGAAGATAGCGTCAAATAGATTGGTCGCATAATGCTTGCCAGCACAACATAGGCTATACGTCACGAGCCTTTGTCACGAGTTGCCAGTGCACGAGCTGCGGCAACGGCGTTACTTATTTTAAAATTCGCGCACCTGCTACACTTTAGTGACATCTAGCGACTGATTGCTATTGTAAACAAAAACAAACCGTCGAAGATTGAAAGTTTTTGAAATCTTATTCGGGTACAGCTCACTTGTATATAATTACACAAAACATTCGCATGCGAAGTTTAGTATATATGTGCAGTCTAGATGTTTAGCGGACGTTGTCTACCGAATGCGATGTAGGCCCTACCAATGACGTATACTATACTATACTTCAGTGTAATGTCCGAAAAAAGTTTTTATCAGTCTGGGCCGGACTGACACCAGATTTTATCACCAGTCCGGGTCTATATAGCAGTTAGTAGTCAGGCTAACTGCACTAAACTTGAGCATGCCGATGCAACGCTACAAACCATCAATAGACCTAGCTGTTTTCTGACCTAGCTGTGGCATCTAAATTTTATGATACTGCAAAACTGCCTGAATGCAAGTTTAGTATTGAGTTACAGGCGGGAACTGGAAGTTGGGATGACGCTTAACAAGATAGCAAAATAGCGTACTGTCACTACACTGCGACATCACACTTGCCACCAGTAGCCCGGATAGAACAAATGAACAAGCGATGGCTACCGGGTATAGGCCTAATCCTATTCATGAAACATAACATTACTCAAGAGTTAGGCCTATCTCAAGTGCAGTGATTAAGAAATGGATTTGCTTAAATGGCAGTGTCATAGGTAATCAAAGCCTTATCGGAGAAGATACAGGACCAGACATCGACCACATTTTGAGTGACGTCTGCTAACAGATTTTTGTCGTCGATCAATGTGGTCTGGAGTCTAGCTGGACTGATAATCAACTTTGCCAACAAGCAGTACCTGAAATGATGTCATAATCTGCCATTAGTGCCAGTGCTCATTCAAATTTGCACTGAAAATAAAATTTGCCAAAAGACCGAGCCTGAACCGAAAATAAAATCTGGTGTCAGTCTGGCTCGGACTGATAATAATGTCTACCTGTAATGTCAGACTGTTGCATCACCATTCTAGTTCAGTTTAGTTTAGAGTTAATAGGCTGTTGATAAGCTTTCGCTTTTAATGCTTAAATCGTCTTCATCTCATGAGCAGGTCGAGGTGGACCACGAATGTATCCATGGTACAGACATTCAGGACTGATTCAGGCAGTGAGTTCCATTCATCCATGACTGAGAACAAGAAGAATTTTTACATCAGCATTTTGAATAGCTTCACACTGTGTTTTCTGAATGTTTTGTGTTTAGGTATTCTCCTTCTTGGCACTGATAAGATTAACATTGGTTTTTGGTTAGGGATTGGGTTGGATCAGCACTGTTATGTTGGGAACTTGGTATGTGCTTTTCATATGACCGCAAATGACTTCTGAGGTTATGTTGTTTGATGCTAATATCTGTGCTTTATGGATAATTTCTCAGAATTGTAATAGATAACACACTGAAATGAAATGATTAGCTTGTTAAAGCAATTTTTATAATGAGACAGATTGTATCCATTTTTGAGACAGCTCGTTGTTCTGAAATAGTGAATGTGATGTGTTGAACAGGTGATGTTGACAGCTGTTGTTTGAATAGTGTGCATGTGAAGTGATGTGATTGTGCGTTGGTAGATGGAGAAGCCTCCTGCAGTCAGCAATGCTGCCTTAGAGCAGTTTGTGCTACTAGCAAAGAATGTCAAAGGTGCAGCTGCAGCGGAGCTCATCAAGCAGGTGACAGAAGCTCCTGGCATCTATGTGTTTGGAGAGCTCCTTGACATGCCTAATATTAAGGAGGTGAGTTTCTCTCAGCATTTTTGACATGAATTCTTGATATTATTATGTTGTATCTGATCACTGTATGATATAGGGATGATAAAGGACAGCAGAGATAGCTTGAACAAGTTTAAAAATGAAAGCATTGTCGTGTGAGCTATGTGATGCTAGTGTAAAGCTAAAGTGTGAAGTGTAAGTGCAGAAGAAATGTCTGACAATTTGTCTTTAATGTTGGCAGGCTGGTCGTTTTCTAGTTACTGTTCAAAAGAAATAAGTGTATCAGTGAAATCTAATGCACTCCCACTAAAGCTGAGCATATCATTACTGAAACAATTGTGATTGTTAGGCCATTTTTGTCACTTTGCTGTCACTGAGTTACTGATGTTTTGCATCTTGTAGTAGCTTAAACTTGTTTTCTTTGTTTGCTTAACAAATGTGAGTCAGCTGATTTTGAGTGAGCAGTGAATTGACTGGTTCAAATATATGATGAACCTATCTAGTTTGGTGCAGTGAAAAAGACTAAACAATGTAGGCCAGTGACGATTCTTCATTTATGTTTCTGTGACAGACACTTGTTTGTATAGCTAAGAGGTGTTTTTATAAAAAAAAAGTGTAAGAAAGGAAATTCTGAGTTGCTGATCTAGGTTTGAACTTATGAAATTCTTTTAAAAAATTTCTAGTAGTGTTTATAAATTGCCTGAACATTTAGTTTCTTGATCGGTTGAACTCAGTTTGTCTGCTGTTTTAGCTGGCATCAGGTCCACACTCAACTGCATATGACTTACTGCAACTGTTTGCATATGACACTTACAGTACATACAAAGGTATAGTTATTTTATGATTACAATCTTTGTGGCTAAGATGTTGATGTTTTGACAATTAGTATTGTGTTGTTTTCTTTAGAACAATGATTTCTGTTCATCACTAGATGCTGCTACAGCAAACATATTATCTACAGGCTATATAGGTGAAAGCCTGTGCACTGCACATATTACACACTATATACAGACCACCATAGTTATCAGCATTGCTGGCTTTGGTGAATTCGGTGAAAGTTGGTAGGATGCCTCCTATTTGTGCTTTGTTCCAAAAAAGTCAACAGCAGTTGCGAAAATTAATCCAACAATTTATAAGACTTTATAATTTGGTGGTGAATTTTGTAGTTCATTGGTCACTAATTCAGCCTATTAGTTTTCTTTCAGAGACATAGGATTTTTTGTTCAATCAGTCAGTCATTTAAAATAAATTTGTATAGCACTATCTGTTGTGAGTGAATCAGAATTGCATACTGTATTTGTGGTATTTATTGTTTATTTTGTTGATGTATTATACTTTTTTCACACTGCACAGTTTGAGGTATAATTTGTGCTGTTTGTATCTATCTGTTGCAGCTAGCGAGAGTACATTACCCAAGCTGTCTAGTCAACAGTGTACAAAACTTCGGCATCTTACTATTGTTTCACTCGCCATTAAAAACAAAGTTTGTCATGCAGCTTATGTCTGCTTATCAGTATTAATTTTTTTAAACTTTTTTTTGTCAGCACTTAGCTTTTATCTTGTGTAATGGCTGCAGCTGGTTACCTCGGGAGGACACTGCCTGCTTTTTGCAGTAATAGCAGATAGTAATTGTTTTCAAGAATTTCTTTACGGGAATTACATGTGTGACTGTAAATGAAGTGTTTTCTTCCATTAACAGTTCAATTTCACAAACTTGAGACATCATATTAACTTTACATCATCAGTTTGTTGCATTTTTTATTTTTTAGCAGACTCTTAATGCTTAATTAGTACATATTGGATAATTAAATAGTAAATATTTAACACATTGGTGGTGCGTAAAATGATTGTAGTCTTTGTGCGTTAGAACTCTAGGTTTTATTGTGATGGGCATGCCACATAAGTTAGATAAGTGGTAACTGCGTGAGTTTTCAGCATGACTTAAGTTGAAACTTAAGTCTCTGTGTTTTGTTGTTATCACAGAGGATACCGTACACTGTACTGCTGAAAGAGCTTGATGTAAACAACCTTCGTGAATTAGAGGTATGAATACTACAATGCACATCAAAGTATTTGATGCGATGAGACTGCGAAAATTTTTGTAAAAAGTTACATTTGGTGTCATGCAGCTCCAGTGAACTGTTAACTCACAATCCCATTGCATACTCCAGATAATTAATATTGAATTATTGGCATATTTCGTATATTTGTACAATATTCATATTTTTTTCCATTTACAGTAAGTACTCTTCTGCATTGTTGTTAGTTGTAGTTACTAGTTACATGTCGTATTCATATTCTGAATATAATTGTATTCTGAATATAATTTGTATTCTAAATATAGTCGATTCCAATAAAAGAATTATAATTGTTTAATACTATTATGACATGTGCAATGCATGTCACCTTTACTGTGCATTAAGTTTAGTTTTTGCTTCTGTTTATAGATCTCTGGGCAGTTATTCGAGCAACTTTTGTTGTTTTCCTGTCTGTTTGTTTCATCTGCTTTAACTTGCTGTTACTAGTTGGAGAAATAAATGATGAAGATGATGATGGCAGAGATGGTGTTTCAATAAGTTATATAAATTCATTGATATACTTTTATTATCTCTGTCAAGGTGAGCGTAGTGAATATTAGAGGAGATTAAGAGATTGGCTGTTCTGACTCTGTCGTTTCATCATTCCTTCTGTGTACATGATGACTCATAATGCCAATGACGTCATTGCACCAACAGCGCAAGCAGCAATGCTGGCTGTTACTTTTCCTTTCCTTTGCCACAAAGCAGCTCTTCCTTCTCCCTCCCCTTTCCTTGTTGTAGGTGTAGTAGTAGTAGTAGTAGTAGTAATGTTTAAATCACTTCACTTGGTGGAGATATACACTCTCATGAATGCCTTCTAGTTTGATTATATTGTTGATGTTTCACCAACTACTGCTGCCTTATTCAGAACGATGTTTCATTCCAAAGAAGGCAGCAGTGGTTGTCGAAACGTCAACAATATAATCAAAACTAGAAATTGGGGGCAAAGCCCAACGTGAGCTTGTGAGTCCGCCTGGCGCCTCAAGTCTGATTGGGGGAAAATTAAGGGGAGGGGTGAAATTTTCCCAGCAGCAAAGTCACGTGGCCCAAACTCAAATGCATTAGTGCCTGCAGAATGTGCATTGTCGACTTAGGGTGGGTCAACACGAGCGCTTATAACTTTGTTCATGGTGGACCGAAGTTCACAAGGTTTTTTTGTTCAACGCCGGAAAGACTGTTCTCATTAACGCTGTTTACAGCTTGTCGCTATCTTTATCCATTCCAGAGATAAATGCACTCAAAGTCAAAAGTTTACCTGAATAACGCCAAATTTTGGACTTTTTTTGCCCTCCCAAACTTTAAGGGGGCACCGCCGCTAAACCTTGTATGCAATTTATCATGTCTAGATAGTGGCACGTACACATCACATGCCAAGGTTTCATTGAGCTACACCCTCTAACTCAGAAGTTATAAGCGCTCCTTTACTACATTTAAGCCAATTTTTGACCCCCCTTTGAAAAAAATTTTAAGGGGGACCCCCATTCTCGGTGGGGGTGCGCTAGCAAGACAGTCATTTTTTAGCAGGTGTAAAAATTTGGGGATGCAGCACCCCTTAGGGGTCTAAATATGGTCTCCCAAAAAAAAGTTGATTTGGGTGGGTATAATTACACCTCCAGATCTCCAAAACTTCTCAACCATTGTTCACCAGACTTTTTTTGCTGAATGCGGGAGGAATCGTGGTAGATCACATACTTGTCCGATTGTGAATATCTTCATTTGTTCTGGAGATATTCACTGCCATATTTTGAAGTCGTCTGAAGTCGGGCCAAATTTTGCATGAACTTGGCTTCTAACATTTTTTGGGGGTGGGCCTCCCCCTGAAACTTTGGACCTGCATTATAAAACTCAGCCTAGATCTGATCACCATGCAAAATTTCACACCGATCGGCTAATGCATCTCGAAGATATCGCGATTGAAATAAAAAAAATACGGGTAAAACATAAGTCCTTCCGAAAACTATCGTTTCCAGGCGGATTAATAAAGGTTGTATAGTAGTGAATATATGTAACTTGTTAAGTGACCGTTTCCACCTGTGAGGCTGTTCAAAGACAGATGGTGTTGTGTGGTCAGGATCTGATAATAGAAGCGGTGTATGCTGACATAGTTCGTGGCAAGCTGGACCAGAAGCATCAGCTGCTGGAGGTTGACTATGCCATCGGCCGTGACATCCAGCAGCAACATGTGCAGGAGATCACCGACGTCCTTGAGAACTGGTAACCACTAACCGTCTGTTGGAAAATAAGTACAACTTCTTAGTTTGAAATTAATTGTGAGATAATTTATTGTTTGGCAAAGTTTTGTACATAAAGGTATTGGTAAACATTGCTACTTTTCATTTTAAAAATCTTATCCATGTAATTTTTTTTGTTTTTGTGAAATATTAGCTCCTGTACATAACCATTTAAGCTATGGCATTTGTCTACATAATCCTGCTTCCTGCAGACCTTGTCAGGCTTGGTTGTTTGACAGATGTAGTGAATGTCTTTGTTAGCAGTACATGCTGGGTTTAAAGCTTTGCTGTGGTAATTAGTACAGATGTAACGTAAAGTCTTTTCGGAGCCATAGTGCCCATACAGTTCTAGTGGGTGATTAATGCAGGTATAATGAGTTATTAATACATGGCTAGTTGGTTATTAATACAGGTGATAGGTGAGTGCCTTGTTACGTGTGCTGACTGTGAGGTTGACTTTGAAATCGATCATGTCGAGCAAATTAACTCGGTGTGACTGAAAATGAATCGACTTGATCAATCGGCAATTTTTGAACCTCACAACTTCAATTGAACAGCATGTCTGACCATGTGTCACAACTTATTACAACCTGATGTGTTGCAATTTGGCATGTTGGTCAGCCTCAGCCAGTGTCGCATTGTGTCAGATGGGTGTTTTATCCAGCAGGGGTAAAGAATCTTACAATCCTAACCTGGATCTGGATGACTATCAACTTGTCTTTAGTCGATTCTGTCAACCATATTGGCTTGGCTGAAAGTTAGTTGACTTGATCAATTGACATGCTTGATTTTAAAGTCTAATATTGAGACTCTGATGTAGTGAATTATACAGGTGACAAGTGAGTAAATGATACAGGTGAGAGGTGAATGTGTACAGGTGTGCAGGCTGTGAGGCTCTGCTGCAGAATCTTGAGAGTCAAGTGACTAGCGCAAACTCTCGCAAAGACAAAGAGTCCAAGATTGTCCAGCATATGGAGCAAGAGGTCTGTTTGACAAATTTCTATAGTAGTCTTACTCTCGGTGCTGCAGGGTTACTTATCTAAAAAGAACCCAGAACTTTCGAACCAATACAGTCTAGCAATAGGATAACAATTAGCACATGATATGACACACATTAAGCCACAGTCTGCCAGTGTTTCTAGCGTTTACATAATCACATGATTGCAGTGGTCCAGTAGCAGCCCTGTCTTTACAGACCAACTGCTGTTGTCTTTATGGTTACATAATTCAGGTGCTCAGAAATGTGGTGTGAAGTTAAATTTTCAGTTACTGTTAACAGAGATGGTTAGCTAACTGGTTATTTAGCAATCAAAAAATGTGAAACTGGACCCAAGACAACTCATGGTCGATGTAGCCACCCATGTTGATGTCTTTGACATTATGAGACATTGAATGGCATTGCTTCGGTTGCCATCAGTAAAACACATCTTCATTGATGTGATATTTGTCATATCTTACCATACACAGCTGTCATGCATTGTGCATTCTACGGTGACCTTATGCTGAACTGAGTGCTGCAGTGTGTTAGTAATACTAATATTATTTATTTATTGGATTAGATATTCTGTTGTTATGACTCAGATTAGCAACATAAAGAAGTCATTAAAAACAGCGCATCAGGACGAAGAGCATATGATCGTTGATTCAAAGGAGATGTCGTATCCTGTTGCAGTGGGCAAAAAAGCTGTTCGGTCTAAACCCGGAGGGTATGTTCAACAGTAGTACATGTCTGTATATTACAGCATACTGAGCTGTGTTGTCTGTTTGATATCAGCCATTAGAATCATAAGTAAACCAGTAATAAAAGTTGTAAACAAATGTTCAAAGCTTGTATGAATGAATCATTTTCATTGTCATCTTAGATGTGTTTAACATGGCCTAATTAATATGCCTTACCGTAAAACTTTAATCGAAGCCCCAGGCTTCTATTGGAACATTCGTCTTAGTCTCTCGGTTTGTATTAGAGACCTGGCTCAAAACATTGTCAACTTGCCATACCAGGGCAATAAACTTCTGCACAATTCTACTACTACTACTACTACTACTTTGATGTCCGGCATATATTAGAGACCCTGGTTATGTCAGGACCCCGGACTTTGCTTCTACAGTGTATTTGAGACCTGGTTTCTATCAAAACAACTGACTTAGATCCCGGCTTGTATTTGAGATCCAGCTTATATTAGAAGTTTTGCGGTATCTCTAGTACCACAAACAAACAGAAAACTATGTGAAATGACAGCTTGTAGTCTGAAGTCATTACTTGTGTTATCGAATGTTAAGCAATTTAATTAATAAACGTGTCAAATAAAGTGCCGGTGTTAAAGGATGCTCAAAATAGAGTGTGTTACTTTAATCACTGGACAGAGTTACTTAATAAATCATTTCAAGTAATGAACATTGTTTAATGTGTATATTATTTATTTATTTATTCATTTATTTATTTTTTTACACCGCATGTATGGTTTTCATCGCTATTTTGTAGCGCTCTGTGCCCATCTTGTCCAGATACAGAATAAAAACCATGCATTTTTGAGTAGTAGAAAAAGAGATATCAATGCTGAGTAATTGTTTTCTTAATTATTAATCTGTAATTTGCTGAATCTTATATTATTTGTTGCATAGTTTTCACTAATGCAGAATGGTGATGTTTGTTGCAGGCTGCGTGGTTCTAGTGTCAAGAAGTAGCATCTAATGTTGTAAAATATTTTATTTGTAATTATTTATGTAAATATTAATGTGACTGCATTTTTATTCATTGTTTGAATTAGGCATTACATGCGATAGAATGCTTCCTGACACTGCACTGCAAGTTGGTGTGAACTATTTAGGTATCAGTGATTAGGATGATAATAATTGACTAGTAATAAGAAATTACAGACAGGCTAACGTGCTCATTATAGACAGTGTCAAAATGCTATTTAAGGTCATACTGATAACACGAGAATTAATATTGGCTATCACCATAACACTTGTGTACAGGGATAACCCCAGAGAATCATATCGGGCTCATTGCAATAAAATGATGGTATGTGTGCAAATTACTTGCTTGAAATACCGTTGCCTATGATATTTATTGATCTTAAAAGGTCATTAGAAGTAATGTCATAGATTGACAATGATTGTCTGAAAGCAATTTGTACACTAATTGAAAACCATATCTGGACTGGACACTGTGCTATTCATTATCACTTAATGACCCTTGAATTCAGATCTTTCGCAGTTATTTCAATGTTACAAAATTTGGTGTATCTGGAGAACAACTTGACCATCTTGCTAATCCTGGCCTGTGTAATGTGAGCTGCATTTCCTTAGCAGAGCTGAGCCTGTCATGTTGAGCTAATTGGATGGGTGACCAAGTCATTATAAGTATTGTATTATTCATCAAATGATTTATCGGTAACTAAAATTGTTAGGAAGTTGAAACTGCTTATAAGTAGACTATGCTCAGAGCTTGGTGCTCGTCCCATTACTGTCTTGGTTTGTTTCAAGGAAATCAATAGATTAATCATTCTTAAATTTGTCCAGTGCATATATGCTCGGTTGTACACAAGTGCTGTTGAACAATAAACTATTACGTAGTCAGTTTGGGCTTTTATGTGTGAACTTCTTAGCACTTATACCGCTGAAGTTTGACTGTTAATCTTGGATACATGGTAATCTTGCTTGTTTATAGCAGTAATCGTTAAACTGCTTTTATTCAACGTATTTTGTATTTTTGTGCTGCTTTTGTGTTTGAATACACTGTCACTGTGGCGTCTTGCAAGATAAGACAATGTTTGTTAATTACTCACTGTACTGTGGTTAATGGAAGTTAAATTCTTTTACCTGTGCCAAATTTTGTGAATAGTGTTGTGTTTTTTGCTGTTAGAGATTGTATTTTTTACCAAGTAATTGGCGCTGATGTGGCCTTTTAGCCACGTGTCACGTAGTGTGAAACAAGCATGAAGACTGCTGCATTACATATTATGCTCTGATAACTAGCCAGTGTGAAAGACAGCAGCATGATTTGGATAGTGTTATGGCCAAACATCAAACAAGTATTGGGTCTGCCCCCGGTGTTGTCTAGGAGGGGAAAATTTTAGATGGGCATTTGCTTCACTTTTGTAATTAAAGTAATGTAATTATGTAAACTAAAAAGATAAAAGATGGTCTTTTTACCTTGACATTGCATGCTTAATGCAAAAGGTATTGTGGCCTTAGCACATCTAAGCATGGCTATTCGTGTGCTGCCGCCGCTGGTGAAAAATTCGTGACAGTGATTATTCATTTGCTATTTATTTACTCTTGCACTAAACCATGGTGTGTATCACTGCTTGCTTATCATATAACAAAGTGATCAAGTCACAACAGACTGATTGAAATAATGATAGTGAAATTTCCTGTGGTGTTTTTAAAAATGTTGTTTGTTTGCCGATAGCAGATGAATGAATGTTATATAACAGTGAATACCAGCACCAGATTGTAATAACACTGAAAAACAAACATAATTGCACAGAGTTAAGTTATATACAAATGCATGCTGATTACAAACTGGCAGAAATATTCCCAGATAAGTGACGTTATCATACATACACAGAAACAACAGACAATCAACAATGCCAAATCAGTGTAGGCCTACCTGATGATGACTTACAAAATGTTGCATATTTATTTACAAATATCAAAAATGTTATAATCTACTTCCTCCCGTGCTTTAAAATTGTAGTAAGGTTGATTACATATAATTAACGTTATAGTGAATATTATAGTCTATGAATGTTTTATGACATGCACCGATAACATTCTTTAGTGCTGCACTTTTGTAATACAATTTTTTCAAAAAAAGTTACAGGCTTCATTGCAGCTGAAGCGTCACCTGCCATATGAAATAGATTTAAAAAGATAGGTGTACAAGACGAGGGATGCAAGGCTGAGTCGTCCTTGGTGGTTGGTTATATACCGCCAATACAGTTCACCTGTCCACAGACAGTCGCCCATCCAATTAGTAACCACTTGATAGCGACCCGACTGAAGAGTCGAACCCACGACCTTTTGATTACAAGTTCGACGCCCTATCATGCTGCCAACAGAACGCGCCCCGTCCTTATACTTTCAAAATCAAAAGTGCTCTTTGGTTATGGAGCACAAATTTTGTGGCCTGTTACAGTGACCTTCAAATTTTAACTATCACGTGTTGGCTGCACAAGTCTACATGTACATTGTAGTCAGCAATAAGTTTTGAGTTTAACGTTGAATCTATGCAAGTCCATTCGTTCTATAGACAAATGCATGCATGTAGGCCCTTGCCTATACTACACGAAATTTGATCTCTGGTTTTGATTGTCACAGTTCACAAGACGTTTTGACGAAATAAGTAATGTAGCCTACCACAAGTTTAACGATCTTCAGTTGCAAAACGTTTTTGGACTAACTATTAACTATGTGAATTTTTCCTATTTTGATCATTTGGCATGACTGTGAAACGTGCAATATAAAATTGATACAAGTATGTTTGAACGCATTATGACAATGACATTATGACTGAAAGAGACGAAACACACAGATGAACGCAGTAAACAGTAACTGCAGACAACTCACAATACACACACCAAACCGTTTGAACCGTAACATAAACTTTTCATAATATAGTGAGGTGGTAGAAATGGGCACTACAGAAGCTGGAAAGAAGCTAAGAATTTAAGAAGCGGCCCCTGGCCTCAAACCTAGCAGTACTTAATTTTTTGTTACGGTTATCGTCGTCCGTCGTCTGTAATGGATGTATTGTGGCTGAAAGGTAGGTAGTCGGGGAAAACTTTTTACCTGAATAATTATCCTTGTATCATAAATTTAGGCAAGCAAAATTTCAGCAATCTGGTGCAAGGGAAACATTTTCAAATTTGAGGTTGAATGGAGGGGGTAGGAAAAATGTGCGTTTTTCAACGGAAAACTGACCGTATTTTGGAAACGGTGAGAAATACGGCCAAGGTCACTATTAATCACTAATAGGAAGTGGCATACGCCACTTCAGATGAAATGAAAATCATCGACCTTGAATGACTTTGAAGATCACTGACAACCAGTACGGTCGCTTATCTTAGCGACGGCTGGGCTGTTTGTTTGCGTAATTATAGTAAACCAGTTGGAATGCAAAATCATGATGCCTTAATACCGGGCAGTGACGCAGTGTATAAGATGACCTCGCAGTGTGCATCGTTTAAATTCTACACAAATACGTTGTAGGTCTATTGGAGGCTCAAAGCCCTTGTCAGTTATCTCAGACAGAAATTATAACGCTGCATTCCTCACTTCTAAACATTGCTGGACGAATTAAGAAGATATGAATACAATATCTCAGGCTCTTTGAACGCAGAATCAAACAGAAATGCAGCATAATGATTATAAAACAAAAAAAAACAAATGAAAAAGTTGTTGAAAATATGAAGCACGAACCAGTAATAAGCGAAGACAGATCATAGATTTGATCAACGCTGCACGCAACTGTAGTTACAACTAACACAAGAAATCTGAGCCACTGCTCATGATACGCGCGAGAGCCTATGGCAGTTCTTGTTCGCAGGTAATCTTTGTCTATCTCCACCCATTTCGTCGCATTTTGCTCCTTTGCAGCCAAAAATCGCCAAAAAATCACTAAGAACCCTGATTTTTATAGTTCAAGGTCATTTAAGGTCATCGATGTTGACATTTCTAAAAAGCCCGTCGCCAGTGCTTGTTATGATAAGCAGCATGTCTGTGCCTATCTGCAACCATTTTCACGTTAGACAAGCCAATAGTGGTAGAATAACGCCTTTTAAGGGGGGTGCCCTTCTTTCGCCCCCTCGTTCTTAGGACGCCCTTCACCCAGTGGCATGAAATTTTGTCACAAAAATACTAGAAACCCTAAGCGGTGTACGGTGAAAACCCGAAGTCTCTATCTCACCTGGGCTTGGAACGGTACCGGGACGTGACAGACACCAAGACAGACAGAATTACCGTAGCTAATACGCGCTATAGGTACATGTATGCTAGCTCTCGCGCATAAAAACTGATAGAAACACGAAAACAGAAAGTGAGGGCCAAAACATAAACGAACGGAGATTCAGCATCTTTGGAATTGCTCAATGCTCACAGGCCTGTTAAGCTATTTTGTGTCCTTAGAATGACACGCATTGCAATACTGCACCAAACAACAAATTATTCAATCACATTAGGTCTATTTAGACAGATTATGTTCAACACTCACTCAACAGAAGCCTGGTTGTGGTTGAGCGCCTGCATTAGACGGACCGATACGAACATTGAAACATTACAGTGACACGAGTACGAGGACGAATTTCAACGTACGAGTTGATAATTATGCGTACGATCTTTCACTTGTAAGGGTCTAGTTCAGTACGAGTGAGGCTTGTACGAGTGAGGCGTTCACAGTAAGGCCTACATAACTCGTATTGTTTGGCTGCTGAGCAACGCACATCTAATGAAACTGAGTGAATGTTTTGCGTAAGTATTCCACAGTCATCAGCTTCATTGTGAACGGTCTTAGTCTCCGCTTTTGCGCCGACTCCGCGAGTGTGGTCTCTCTTAAGTCTTCTACACACCCGCCTCTCCTCTCTACACTCCACGACTTTGAGACGAGAAAATGTAGAAATAATTACTGATTGATAACAGCAAGATCTGCACAGGAACTGCTCGTGCCAATTGAATTCACCGTCACGGGTTAATCACTAATCAGAAACTTCTATCTCTATACCTGATAAGCGCAGCTTGTGCCTGGTGAAAAAATTAGGGGGGATTTCATTGAGGTTGTAGATCTGAAGCAAAACCTTCCCCTTTGATAAAAGTTTAGATACGAAGGATAACTACATCCTGAACAAAACTTTCCCCTAGAGGAAAAAAGCCCAAAAGGGGAGACTTCAGCCAGAAAGCAAGAAGGGAGAAGTCAGTGGCTTCTATCCCTATACCTTGTGGGCGCAGCTTGTGCTCAGTGAAAAATAGGGGGAGAAGTTTTGATAAGGTTGTCGATCAAAACTGCCCCCCTATTTTTACTTCCCCCTATATTTCACTGGTCAGTCTACACTTTTAACAAAAATTTTTCCCTATTTTATATTTCCCCTTATTTTTAATCTGCATCTTTAACAACCCGCTATTTTTTTTACTTTCCCCTATATTTTACTGGGCAATCTACACCTTTAACAAAACTTTCCCACTATTTTTTATTCTTCCCCTATTTTTGTTATATCTGCACCTTTAACAAAAATCCCTCCTATTTTTCACTTCTTTCCTATTTTTAACTGGGCAAACTACACCATTAACAAAACTTTCTTCCTAGAGGGAAAATAAGCCCAAAATGGAAGGGAAAACTTGAGTCCGATATTGGGGGAAACTCAGCACAAAACTGGGGGAAGTTGCTGCCGATTTTAATTCCAGATTTGGGATGATAGAAGCCACTGGGGGAAGTTAAGGCGATTTGGATAGAAACCACTGCGGGTAATAACACGCAGCCTACTCGGTAACCCGCACTCGTATCACAGTGAACGCCCCACTCACGCGCTCACTGCGTGCTGACGTCACGCGTTTCCGCGCTGACGTCATCAAGCTGCCGCAGCTTGTTGTCTACGTCATCAATTCGTGTTGTCTCAGCTGCTGCTGCTGCATTTGGTGTTACGTTGTTGACATGACACTCAGTATCATTTTCATCATCGTCAGTCAGACTAGCTGGCACTTGTCGACTATCACTGGGCCTACTGCTAGTAGTACTGATCAGCTGGTCGTACTCATGACGCCACATCCACCGACCACCACCTACCGGCAGAATTTCGTACCTCTGTCCGGCCAGCATCAGTATCTGTGATGATGATGATGATGATGATGTTGCAATACTATTGGACTCGATAGGGGGCGCTGTAGTCAGATCCAGCGGAGTCCAGTCACAGTCAGCCATTGCTGTCGCTCCGGCTGTTGACATGGCGTCGTCACTGTCTCTAGGTTCTAGCTTCACAGCAGTTGTTGCTGAGTCAGACGTCGGCGAGCGTTGCCTTGGCAACAACAGGTGCGCGCCGATGACGTCATCGCAAGCGCCGGCGCTAATTGGTCGGTGAGCAGGTGTGACGTCAGAGGAGTCGCTGCTATCACAGCTCTGCAGCTACAACATAAAGCACCTCATATTGGCCGGCCCGACTAGTTCGTCGATGTCATTATGTATCATTCTACCGCACGATAAATGTAATGCAAAGCGCCGTCTTGTCACTGTAAACCGTTTGTCTGTTTCACTGCTTGTCTGTAACGTTCATGTATCGTGGCCAAGTAACTTTCGGTAAATGAATAGCGCAAAATAGCAAAGTAGCCTAACCACTTAAAGTATTAGCTTAGCATAATTAATCGCGCCTTGGATTTCCAACATTGACGATTTATAGCCGGATAACAGTCCTATTCGGTCAATAAAATTTACCTTGAAATTTAGTGTAAATAGGCAGTTGTCTCACTTGCATAGACTATTGTGAAATAGCAACTAAATGAACCCGTGCAGACAGTGGCGTATTTAGGGGGGGCACGCTGCGATGCCACCCTTTGGCCCGACCATGAAAATTTTTTACAGGCGACTTTATATGAAAAGGTGCGTTTTTTGCCATTTTCCAGCTAGAATTGCAAAATTCAACAATGTTTGATGGTCTATTGCGTTTCCAAATTTCAGAAAAATGGGCGAATTTGCAGTTTCCATTGAACATTCAGAAGCAAAAAGTGTTTCAGCTTCAGGGGTCTTCGCCCATTTGACCCCCTGACCAGGGGCTCTGCCCCTGGACCCCGCTGGGGGCTTTGCCCCCAGACTCCCGTTATAGGCTCGCGCTCCACGCGCTCGTCATGGCCCCCTTTTGCCAAGTCCTAAATACGCCACTGCGTGCAGAGTTGCAGATTACAAATTGTGAGTCTCTTTTAACGCGGATTTTAGCAAAAAAAAGTTGAAAACCAACTTGCCCCTCGATGGTAAAGTCAGAAAAAATGTTCCTGAGCCTGTTCCATCACACTCCGCAGCCCCCTGATTTCAACAAAGATCGCGCGATTGGCACGTTGTGCGTGGCATAACCCAAATTTGGGCTTATCTGTGTACTTACGTCACGGCGTGACGTCATCGTGGTGCTGAGCGCTGATTGGTCACGGCTGGCACTGAGAGCAGGTGATTGGTCGCGGATGATGCGGTTGATCGAGCTGATACTCGGAACGTTCTTTTCACCGCAGACTCCCTCGTCGACCAAACTGTACACAACACAGCGCCAACAGCAAACTCAAGCACCTTAGTAGAGTGGCGGGTCCAGGTGTCGGCGCACCCGGCGACCGCTCACCGCCACTAACCAAATGTAGGAGCAGTCCAGTAGCCAGATATGTGAATTTGGAAAGGGGTCGCCTCCCTTCCTCTCCCTCCCCTCCCCTCATCTGTCTTTCCTTTTCCTTCCCTTTCGTACACCTTTGCCTTTTCCCTTAGAATCAAGACATCTGAATTCCAGCTATAACATCTGGGAAAGCGCTGTAGTGAACGCGACATCGTGATTGTTGTTTTCCTGACGATCTGTCGTATCGTCATAAGCAACAATGCAAAATTCTAACGCTACACTGAACGTGATTTAGTGTCGCACAAAGTGAGTTCAATGATGCATAAAATACACGCTAAAATAGCCTTTAAGCATTAGCACAGGTGCTGAGGTGCATAATTGTTTGCACCTGTCCAGGTGTGCAAATGACGATGCTGCAGTCTAATCAACGCGGCGCATAGCACTTATCTACCAGGCCCCTATACAAAAGTCTTGTACAACTACACAGACCTTCTACACAGACCAATGAATTCAAGATATAATACCCCAGCACCAAAAACATCTGGATGAATTCCCCCCCTTTACTTATGCCAGCTGTCTGTATAACAAAAACGATCCGTAATACGAACGACAGACGGGCTACTGTCATAGCAGAGGGAGAATTCTGTCCACGGAAGTTTTTGTCGGAAAGATTATGTAAACGCAGATTTTGTCTTATCCTCATAAAAACATATGAACAAACAGGTAGACAGAGCGATAGAAAGGTAGCCTACAGAGACAAAGAGGCAGGCAAAGAGACAGGTATCGAGAGTGACGTACCGTTGTCGTATTTCCCAAGCGAACATGTGCGGGTTGTCAGCCTTACAGCGACGCACTCTGCTAACGACGTCGTTCGTCGTCACCTTGGGCTTACTGCCACCGATGTGTCCAGGGTCTATTGAACCCGTCTTGCGAAACCTGCACAAACATTCGCCAGCAGCAGCCAGGATCTAGTTGGGGCACTTGAGGAGTGGGGTGTGCCCCCTCCCCAGAAAATTTTAAGATTTGTGGCTTGAAAATGACGTGTTTTGGTGCATTTTGGCACTATTTTTAGTAACTGAGTAGACTCCTAGGGGGGCACGTGCTCCCAGTGCCCCCTCCCAATGGCTACGCCAGTGGCCAGTAGATACTGGAATAAACATGGCAGGCACGAAAGAGTTTATTCAGTTTCGCTCCAGATGATAATAATTTGAAATTCAAGGACAGACCTTAACTCGGAAACGACAGAACGGCATTGTTTGATTATTTATGACTTTCTCAGCCCAGTGACTGAGTCCACAAATACCAGGAACTCAAAATATCGCATCTGCAGTGTGTATTATGCGGTTTGCGCCATGGCTTTACCTGTACGGCCTCACAATTTCGAAAGAAATCGAACGGCTTCAAAAGTACTCCCTAACTACCCGGAACCGTGGAATGCATGCAATTCGGAAAATGCAGTAAGTTAGACAAGTGAACGTGTGCTAGTCGTGACAATAGACACCAGCGCGATAGAGGTTAATTTAGCGATATGCGCTACGTGTATATAAATTCACATTTTACTTACTTACTTACTTACTTACTGTAATATAATGACAATAGGGAATGACAGACTGATGGAGAACGTGGATAACGCGATAGCACTACAGTAGGCCTGCATTGTAGTGTAGTGCTACGAACCTGTTGAGAATCTTGCTAACACATCCGTGCGACACTTGAAGCTGGCGACTGATCTCACACGGTCGTACGCCGTACACTGCCATCTCCAGGATTTGTACCCGCAGGTGATCCGGCAGGGGGCGCCCGTTGGTGAAGTGACGACCGTACTGATTAACGTTCCTACTGCCAGAAACTATGCGCACACCACGCATAGCTACAAACACTTTGAAACGTTACAGACAAGTTAGCACAAATTGGTAAAGCGCCTTGAAACCTACAGTAAGGAACAGAGGAGCGTACCAGACATACCAGTCATCGCAGATTAAACATTATTATGTTAACTCACCATGATGTTTAAGCTTCAGTTAGCCAAGCAGCATAAAAGACGTCTAGCTGAGTTTGTTCAGACGCGATGCTTGCTGCTTTATATGCGCAGTTTTAAAGGCGTGTTTATAATCATTAATCAGTCGATATTAATAATACTACAACGAAATGGCTTTTTTGCCTCCGTGCGTCTGCACGGTGGTTAGCATACAAACATTGCAACTTGGCCGTCCTACAGCGGCGTTTTGGGTTGAAAAAAATCGGGAGACAGAAAGTTACATTTTATCGACAAACAGTTGAAAATTCTCGAGAAAGAAGACTGCGGGTCCTGAAGGTTTCAATTTTGCTCATAGATACCCCCAAATTTATTGGGCATTTGGCCCCAAATTTTGTATTTTTGGAAAAAAATTGCAAAAAAAAGAAAATCCGGCAGGGTAAAATATGGAAACAATTTTATCCTTCCTTGCCCCCTTTTCACGACGCCATTGGTGGTTAAAATTCACAAGCGGCAGCTTGTCCGCTTCAGACATGCCGAGCGGACACGCGACACTGGAATCGGGCACGAACAACTCGAGTCAACAACTGAGTGACGTCAGAAGAACAGAGGTCCTGCTTGCAGTCAAGTGACCCCAGTCACTGCAAAGAATAGCTGTTCAGTCACGCAGTGACGACGACGGCGTTCAATTTGGCGCACACAATGCAGGCCGCGGTGCGCGGTGTTGGAATTAATTCGCTCGTCGAACGGCTAACCACTGCGCAACGCCGATAACACCAAGTCTTACTGCTTGCTGACTGCAGGCACCAAACTTGACTTGCTTTCACGCCGCAGCCATCCACTTATGCACATTCATCTTCTTTCTTTCTACTTGCTAATCTTTACAGTGACGTCCTGACAGAAGTCAGGGAGCAATACCCCCTCCCCACTGAAATTTTAGCCTGATCGCCCGAAATTTTTTTCTTGTTAAAAAATATTCTTCCAAAAATGCTACATTTGGGGCACGATGTCCCCATTTAGGGGAAATTCAGGAGCAAAATGAAATTGTGAACACTCATAACCTTTTGTGGGAAATTTGCTGCTGTCTGTCAAAAAATTGCAACTTCCTGTCCTCTAACCCAAGACGCCGCTGATATCATTGCTAACAGTGTCTCGACGATTTACTGCACACGGCATTCACTGTCCACTTGTACACTGCAAACCCACGTCTGACCAGTCTTGGCCTGCTATTGCTGACCGCCAGACTCAGTAACCACAGCATTGAAGGCTTCTTAAAACGTTTTACTTAATTATTTACTTTACTTACTAGCCTGTTGCAGTAACATGCGACGATATCTAAAAAGAGACTGGATCAGATGATTCGGTGGCGTAACGGGAGGGCGTCTGACTTGCGATCAAGCGGTCCTGAGTTCGACTCCCGGTCAGGTCGTGTTCAGTTGTTTAGTGCTCGATCAGTATCTCTACCTTAGCACTGTTAGGTAAACCATATTGTACCGACCACCCAGATTTATTCAATCTACGTGATCGGTAAATCGAGTACCAGCTTATTTTAATAAAGAAGCAGCAAAGGAAGGTAACAGCAAAGTGGACGCCATACCTGTACAGGAGCGTTTTATGAACGGAGTTGTTGTAGTCAAAGACATCGTTGTAACATGTTGCTCACTATTATCATCGTCGTCATCATCGTCATTAATGACGTTATCACACCAGCGTACAGGTCCAGAGACAGCTGTGACGTCACGGGCAATAGATGACGTAGGCCTAGATAGTGACGTCAAAGTCTGCTGGCGCTGCGACAGATCCAGCACTTCGTCGTCGGCGTTCTCAATCATTGCAGACGAAGTGATGACGTCACCGGTCGGCGATGACGTTACGCTGTTTGTGACGTCAGCAAGTGCGCTGCCGGACGACGTCCAATCGACGCGGCCGTCTTTCACTGACATGGCCTACACCCAAACATGTTAAAGGTTAAAAGTGGTGTATATAGCTTTTTCATAGAACACCTATCTCAGAGCTACGGTGTGTCACCAGCCGTATGGGATCACACAGTCTTATCTGACACGAAACACAGGTAAACGCGCCCCGCCTCAACCCTAGCCAGATACGCCAGTACTCGATTTACTTACCACGGAGGGATGAAAGGCTGAGTTTACCCAAGCGACTGGTTACATACCAAGATCGTTTACCTGTTCGAAAGCAGTCACCCATCCAAGTACTAACCCAGCCCAGTGTAGAGCAACTAACAAAGCTAAAACAAATCTACCCAATCGAAATACCTGCAAAATTGTCATCTCTGAACAAAACTATTGCGTCTATGTTTTGTCCAGTGCATACAAGTATAAAGTACGCACGAAGTGAACGACAACATGAATCAGTCAATCAATGAATTGAAGTAATCATGCGATTGCGATACCAATTCTGATACGCATAGCTTGTAGTCGTAAGTCCACATAACAAAGCCAGTAGCCATGGAAATGACGTAATAAACACTGTCTGACGTAGTAATCGGTGTCAGACTTCCAAGTTTAGTGATTAAAACGTCGAAGTATAGCCTAAGTTTTAACACAATCTATGCAGTGCATTTTGCGAGTGTAACATATTAGACAGCATACCGTGTTGAAACGTAGGCCTACTTATTTCATGGCCGTGATCGACGGTGTGTTTTGCCTGAACGCACGTGTGATATTGGTGTACAAACGGAAGACGTTATCAGTCGTCGCGCTTGAGTGGAGTGAGATTATGGGCACTTATAGACCCCAGACAATATAGTGACAGAGATAGGATGACTGGACTAAGTATATAGGCCATGAAATAGCGGTGCGTATAGCGTAGAGCAATGAGCACGTCTGATAGATGGACGGATGCTATCGATCGCTCAGGCGGCGTGCGGACGGACACACTCATCAGTGAGCGGAGAGTTTGATAGGCGTTGACAGCAACCGGTTCACTGCCTGCAGTCGTCACTAGTCGTTGTCCGTCGACATGTTTTAGTTCTCAAAATAAGTTCAGTTTTAGTTTTTAATAGTTTTATACACTTTAGTTTATTTTTTAATATAGCTCCTGTAAAAAAATCAATTTTTTATATAGCTTTTTATATATTTTTGAATCAAAAAAACGCCTTCAAAATACAAAACGTAATTTAATTGGCATTGTGACGTGTAAGATGATCTCGCTACCATCCAGCTGTGTCGCCTGTATCGTACGTCACAAATGTTTCAACGTTATAATGCTGGAAACTGCCGTTTTACAAATTGGTCAATTGACTTGCATTGCGGAAATCTCATTTTCGTTCGTTCTCCTTGCCGTAATTTTTACTTTTTATTTAACTTTTTTAAACAGGGTCTTAACTTGTGATTGTACCGTCCCGTACGGAATACTGGCATTTATTTTGAAGGCAATAGGTCGTACCTGCAGTTTTTAATGTCATATTGGCGGTACGTTGTGCAGACTATGCTGCCTATAATTTTGTGAACCGATACTCTCCAGATGCGTTTTTCAAACTCGAAATGCACAAAAATTTGTTTCCGGCGAACCCCAGACTCCACTAAGAAAGCATACGACGCTCTGTAAGACCTCCTAGTTGATTGGAAAGAAGAATGCCCCGCTCTCATTGCCTCGCCCTCGATCGACGCCAAAGCGTCTCGATATCGGCGCCTCGACTGGCAGTACCGCCATTTTTTCCCAAAAATTGAGCACTGTCTTTAAGCTCAAAATATCAGTTCACGTTTTCTTAAAACGAAAGTTTTTTTCAAACGAAGAGGTCCAGTACTTTCCGTTTTCTTTTTCGTTTTCGTTTCAGTTACTGAAACATCTGAGCAGCATAGGCCGACGGCGGGCAGGCAACGAAGTGTGTCGCACCGTCACGCCAGTGTAGGCCTACACGCTTGTTCAGTGACCACCGCTCGCTCGTCACGGCATCGCCCGCAGGCACGAGCGTTAGCGTCAGCGTCAGCTGCTGCATCAATCAGCTACACACTGCTACACCACACAGCGGGCTCTTGCTTGCTTCTTCCTTGCAGCAGCGGCAGCAGCATCGCTAATTCCGTTACCTTGGCAACGACGCTCTTCAGACGTGTATGTCTGCCGGCGACAGCTTGAGTACGGCACCGATGTAGTTACACGCTCCGAGCTCACACGAAACACGAGACCGAGACGCACTAAAAGATCGTGGAAATTCTCGCAGGCAGAATTTATGACGACTAGTCTTTGTTGACAACGTTAACGGACATGCCGCTGCCATATAGGCTGCAATACATAATAAAACTAATTTAAGTTAAAAACTTAAAAGCTAAAGACATCCACTGTACAAAACACGATAGATACTCGTAAGATTGCATTCCTAAGTTTAAATTTGTGGCGCAAAAGTCACAATATATTTATTAATGATGGATCACAATGGTAAAAAATATCAAATATCGAAGCTTTTTGGATTGCGTTTGCATGTTCAGTTAATTGTACAACGTTTAGAATTTTACTGTTACTGATTTTTTTGTTTGCAAAAACCATGCCACTTTTTTAACAGAATAAAAGCCAGAAATTGATATTTGAAGTCATTTGTCATTTTAATGTTAAAAACGATACAAAATTAGGAATACGTTTAATAACCATAAGGATATTAGAAGTATAATGTTCAGTATCGAAGCTTTTCGGATTGATTTAGCACCTTCAGTTGTTCTACGCCATTGCCATCTTTAAAGCTTTATTACAGACACTTTTCAGCTTGCTAGCATACGCAACACAGACATGTTTAGGGTCTTTCACTGTCTCTACATGTTGTTTAAAAAATGAAATTTTACTTAGTTATTTACTAGCCGCGCACTGTGAAACTCATAAATTTGCGCCCTTCAAGTTTTCTCACTTTATTTGCTTACCCACTTACTTACTTACACACACTCAGTTGCACTAAGTGACCTCTGAAGCCTGTTACCCATTCTCATCCTATGATGATGATATGATGATGATGACCGCGGTCGCTGAAGCAGCTGTATCGTCGTCTGATCCGCCCAATCACCGCAAACGACCGACGTCATGCCAACTATAAACCGGTTGATGACGTCACGCAATGACGTCATTGTGACGTCGCTGCCCGCTACTGGCTGGTCACGTGAGAGTCGCTTGCACTATACAAGCATGCAGGGCAGATGGACGGACGCCTTAACAAACACTGCACTGGCAGTGTTACAATGGGTCATATATGGATCACGACAGCCAGTGCTGATTTTCACTTGGCACGCAAAGCAAAAACAATTATAACATTTTCCCCTTGCTATCATTATTACTGCTGTAGGAAAAACTAAAAAACTCACAATTTGATGCACGTTAGAACGCCAGACTTCACGGTCGTAACCGCGTTCGACTCGTAAATTTGACTTCCGGTACGGTCCCTATCAAGTGGATGAGAGATGAGGGACTTGACTGCCTGCGAACAGATAAACCATCTCAACCTTCTGTCCGTCAGGGATAGGTAATTCGAGTACCGGCCTGCTGGGCTGGATTAAGGCAGGGCGCATTCACCTGTATCGGGTGGCAGATAACGCTGTAATCTCATACGGTTACGAACTTACGCTACGCAGCTCTGAGATCGGTTTCTTACAAAAGATTGTTTAAGTTTTAACATATCGGAATATGTTCGCAGAAATTAGCCTACACGAACTGTGTAAGGTCTTTGATCCGAGCCCCAACTTTGGCAACATGGTTCTAGAAAACGCTCCCGAATATCGATCGGAATAAAAGTGCACAAAGTAACAGTGTTTTCAGCAGATTTCGTTCTTGGTAACCAAAATAAGTAAAATTCGGAATAATTCGTGAATTAAAATTCGCAAAACTCGAATTCTCAGTTTTTGCTGGAAACAGACATCACGGTCGCCACGCAGAGCGGTATAGCGGGACACATTAATTTTAACAACAGTTGTGTCGTCTTGGCAGCACTATGTCTGTCTCTCGTATCTTCGGGGATCTGCACTGAAGCCACGTCGCCCACGTAGGCTGCGTGTGCAACTGAGCGAGTCGTAAAGTAATCGGAAGAACAGAGGGCCGACCGACTGGCGACTGGTTGGCGACTGACTGTGACCGGTTGGCTGGATGGCGTAGCACAGTAGCAGCAGCTGTTACGTATTAGCAACATGTGTGACATGCACGTGGGACAGACAGACGTACGGACCGAAGGACGGACACTCAGTTGCTCAAGCACAAACCACACTCACTTCGATCTGTCGTGCCGTAAGTGAGCCGACAAGTGACAATATAATATACCAATATACAGGGTAATCCAAAAACGGAGCCACTAAATAAGTTTTTCCGTGCGAAGAATGAATAGATTTCTGCAAAATATCTTGTAGATCTGAGCAGTAGGCCTATTTCTAAAATTAGAAGCTATGTAACAAAATAGCTTCGTTTTTGGACCATCCTGTGGTATCGGACTCGTAACTTACAAATTGCGGTTCGAATCTCACCGCGGGCCATTATCAAGCGAAGTTGCCAACTAACGGTGTGCTCAGGTTTACTCAACCTCCTACCCTTAGCGCGATAAGAAATTAAGTTATTGGCTATGGGCTGCATGGCTAATGTTGCAGATTGGGGCGGTGGTATGTCTGCTGGCTACAGACCGCAGGTCCAGTTGTTCACTGGCATGCGGATAATGGATGGCCGCATATTGTGCTGCGGTATCATTAGTTCATGCCAATCACTTGCCACTTCCGAGACTGTAAAAAACGTTCCGGGTCGCAAGTCTGATTTGTATTCAAAGCGTCATATCAGATACCATACTTAACCTATACAACAAGCAAATCGAAAGTCGCCTAAACAGCAAATCCATCCACCACAATTTGTAAAACAATAAGCCCACCAAAATCAGTAGCCTCTGCGACAAATCCACCACATTCTGACATGTCGAAATGCTGCTGTACGGCTTGTGATACGATCTGTAGAACTAGTTTACAAGAAATCAAACTAGTGGGGTTTAAACTTCAGTATAACTGTAGCTAGTTGGTCAGTCGGTCGGTCAGCGACGAGTGAACACGCACTGGACCGTGCCGCCAGACGCGACAACCATAAAATGCGTTTCTGTCGCTGCAGGCAACGACCACCGACCGAGCACAGCATAGCGAGCCGTGAGACAGTTTCACAGCACGCATGCGCCATCATGACGTAGTAATGACGTCATCAAACGCTTACTTACCGCTGGCAACCGGCTGTAATCTTTGTACCGGTTCCATATTTCACTACAAAATGTCCATCCTATAATCGGCACGCGCGTCTTGCTCATCGTTTGTTCGGTACGGGTTTCTAACTCAAAAACCACAAGGTGTAGAAAAATTAAAATTGGGGTGAACGTTTCCCCAGGGAAGAAGTAACCGGCGTGGTAAATTTTCATTCAAAAGGTCAAAGGTAAAGGCCGCGGGAGGTCAAAATGACGAGTAAGTGTAAATTTGCTTACCTTTGGCGAATGACGCGCCAGCCGACCTGTTCAGGCGCGCCTTGCAGCTGCAGCACCGACTGCTAAGTAAGCCTAATCATCGCTAGGCCTAATTTGTTGTCGGTGCCCAAAGCCCTCGACAGCTGGACAGACGGCCGCATACACGTCGGCATAGGCGCTGACATCTTCGCTTGTCTTTTTACTAAAGCGATGTCACCCAAATGCGATATCGATATGGTCACCAACGCAAGCGTGACGATTCATAAGAAGTCACGTCACATCACATTTGTGCAACGGTCAGCGACTTTAGGTCAGTGGTCAGAATGTAGGCCTATAGGCCTAGGCCACATTATACACAGACTCGACCGTGACATCAGCAGGTTATGCATGCGGTTCATTTGCTGCTGCGTCATTTACATTTTATCGTTGTGTGCATGTGCTCTACTTCAGTCTACAGTCATCGACAGTTCAGCTTTGAAAGTCAATGTCACCAACAAGCAGTAGCGAGGGGTTCAGGTTGTTAAATTAACTGGGACCCCAAGCTACTGAGGGCCTCTAGCGGGCTACAGAAAAGATGAGGCAATGAAAAATAGCAGGACTTAAATTCTAAAAAAGGGAACAACAAAGTGCGTACACGTTGTGATTTTGAACACTAGCTGTGAACTCAAAAAACATCAAAACTCTTGGCGGTTAAGACTTCTCCCTAAACCCGACCGGGGAGCTTACAGCGCTCCCCCAGTTTAATAAGTCATCATAGATGGTAGGCCCAATATCGCATCTCCGCTTTTACTCTTAGCCCTTCGAGATTCAAGCTTCAGTTCCACGTCCGGGTTCCCTACCGGGGGCTCCTAACTTACTGTTGAACTATATAGTAGTAGCCCTAACTCTCAGAGTCTTGTTACGCCACTGTTACTAGCCGGGCATCTTCAGAGCAATAAAAACCACTGCGGGAAACCGGACTCCCGCAGCTCAGTGGCTTAAAAGAAAATCTTGCTAAAGTTTTTACGCATAACGTACTGCACAATGTTTTAAAAATGTAATATGTACAAAAAATGCAAAAAATACTATTATAAAACATTGAAAATAGCAACATTTTAACATCGCAGCTTTGTAACACTCATTTCAGTAAATTAGTTAAAATAGTGGCGGCGTTCCTCGTCCTAATAAATCCCTGCTATATCGAAACAATTCGAATTATTCCCAGTACTGTGTACTGTATGCAATATCACGCGCGTATGATGCACCGAATAAGCCTATGAGTAAGTCCAGTTTATCTAGCAGTGTAGTGTGCAATATGCACGATGATGGCACGTTATCTACTTCGTACTTGCCAACGGCGGTCTGATGCACCTGCGTGACGTAATAACGCGGATACACTAACCTATACAACCGCAGCCTATAAACCAGTAGGCATAAGCTGTCGAATAGGCCTTTAAAATGACTATTTTATTAAGACTAATATATTATGCGACCGTCTTGTAGGCCACACTACGCCTTTCGTCCGTCTGTCCGTCTGTTTTCCGTCAAATACGGGCTCCTTACTCAAATATAATCACAGAAAAGAAAAAAAATTGGCGTAGACCTTCCAAAGACGTGAATATAATAACGTTGCATCAACGTTTAGTTAAGAAAGTCAGTGTCACGGGTTTGATAAAATATCTAAAAAATAAAACGCATAAATTAAAAAGCTACATCGTTTAAGATGCCAGCACTCTGTGTGCTGCGGCTCGCATCGCTAACAGTGACATAAAACAAACTTTGTTTCATAATTTATTTAGTCCCTGTAGTGTTATAAGTGCCCATAATCTCACCCTACTCGAGCGTGACGACTGATAGCGTATCGCTTTTGTAAATCATAGGTGCGTCCAGGCGAAACACGCCGTCGATCGCGGCCATCAAATAACTTAAAATAAGTACGTCTCAACACAGTCTACAGTGTATTAAGCAAGTGTAACGAACGGTGTGTTCTGTGTTTTAGGTCGACTGAATTATTTTTGTAGGGGCCTAATTCTTAAATAATCTAAATCAGCGTACGCGCATTCGAGGCACACAGCAGCGTAAACTAAGCTATCATTAAACTATAACCATTACATCGTCAAAGCGCATGCTAACCGATTTTTTTTCGAAATTACTGGTATACTGAGCAGCAAATATGCAGTCATGAAAGAACGAACACGTTTTCGAATTCACGTTGTAGCCTACTTAATGTAGTCCCTGCTGATGATGTTGAGTCAAACAAACGCAGTACAAAGCAACTTGGGGTTTACTCACCGTAACGTTATATCACATCACATTTCGCACATCATCATCATCGTGACGTCGTTGTCACAGTCGCTGTCGCTGCAGCCACGGTGTGTTGTAATGCAAGAGTGCACATGTTCAGCTTGACTGCAGGCCAAACACACGGCACAGTAGGCCTACTCTGCACACGCCTGGCTGACTGACTCGCTCTAGCTATAGCTGCTACTGCTGCTGATGTTGCCATCTTTACCCCTCCCCCCGCGTCCTAACCGGCTGATTACTGCCTACTAAATTCATAACATTAGCAGCCTAGTATCCTCTAATAGGCAGAATTTGTTTCATTTGTTGATGATTATGAATAAAAGTGATTTATATTCATAGTTTGTTCACGATGGTTGCGCGATTTAACATGAGCAGACTGACTGTCAATGCATAATTCAATTCTGTATCAGAATATGTGGTCGAAATGACGCTTATTCAGGAGATCTGTTTTTAGAAAAACTTCACAAAGCTAGTTATGTATTCTTTCACGACAACAAAAGCGACGGTCAGCAGAAGTTGTGCTGTTCTTCCACCGCAGTTCGTTAATTTTCAATGAAAAAGACGGACACGCAGTCCAGGTTGTGTTGTTTTTTTTCACAGGCGATGAAAGTAATTTCTCGCGTTTGACGTTTTGAGCGTAACAAAAACTCCTCGCAGTGTACGTGTGCTGTAGCTAAGCCTAAGCCTACATTTGAGCCAGGGGGCGGGGTTCCATCAGGCCTGCTCGTTGTTTGCTCGATGTTTGCTCGATGTTTTCTGGACGTTTGCTTGACGTTTGCTCGATGTTAGTTTGATGTTTGCTCTATCGTGTAAACGGGGTATAAGGTAGTTGTAGAACGTACAATCTGGCGAATTTATACTTTTGACCAATAGTCGTCGTTTAACTTTCAATTTTTGGACAAAAATTTTCCGACAAGAAGACGATTTTCCGACAATTTTTTGACATCCAAAAATTTAGTGTGGGCATTTGCTCCACGGTTTTCCTGCCACGATGACACTCTCACTATTCCTATTCATACTAGTCTCCGTAGCTCTGAGATGGGTTCGCTCATTAGGAGCTATGTGCGACCTTTTTTAGTCTCACTTCTCCCGCTAACGCTTGTACAGTGACGTCTTACGACTGGAAATGGCATGGCATCAGTGGCGGCGATTTCTTCTAGACAGTGGGGGGGACGACATGGCTAAAAGTGGCAATTGTTGGGGGGATGCTTGCATTTGCGTCCCCCCAACCAAAATTTTTGGGGGGGACGCAAATGCAAGCAT
>Ga0209367_1000532_pt1 | contig 38738 bp, 20 predicted proteins | sample WorMetLIZISLAND2_FD_187412 | JGI IMG/M metagenome (GOLD analysis project Ga0209367, IMG submission 187412) | Marine gutless worms symbiont microbial communities from Max Planck institute for Marine Microbiology, Germany - Olavius geniculatus... ...
GTCAGACGCCGACCAGCCGACGTCTAGCAGCTGACTGCTGCTACTGCGAGCTGCCGGGCGAGAGCCACGTGGCGATGAGCTAAGATGAGGACTGACAGCTGGACTAGACTCACTCGGCGTCCTACTACTCAACAACAACAACAACTACCATTACTACTACATGTTACTACTACACCAATACTACTACTACTACTGACTGCTGCTACTGCTAGACGCCGGGCAAGAACCATGTGGTAATGAGTTCAGGTGAGAACTGACTGCTGGACTAGATTCACTCGGCGTCCTACTACTCAACAACAACAACTACTCCACATTACTACTACACGTTACTACTACACTACAACTACTACTACTACACACTACCAACACTACCACCAGTCTGATTTTCAAAAAGTTCATTAAGTAGAACAGTATATCAGCTGATGTCATTTTCGGTCAGTTTTGTACTGATTTACTGGTAATGTGCTAAAGTGCGATGTAATCATACACATGAGAGCTCAGTCAAGTTCAAAAAACATGTAACAAGTGTAAACTGACAGAATGCAAACTAAAATGAAGAAAATATGCACAAAAATGCAATCACAGTAACAAAAAAATAGCAACAGCTATATTAAATACTTTTACTACCACGATGGAGTTATTGTTATGTCTGTACCTATCACTGGCGCCAGGTCGGAGAGATCCGATATCACGCAGGAACTGAAGCCGCGACATTTCCAGAGCTCGCAGCAGATCAATCTGATAGTCCGTCAGCAGCTCCGCGATATCTGACGTCTGAGTAAATACTGCACCATCAGCACGACAACAACTTTTAACTGAGTAAGTAAGTGAATAGAGTTTTACATCCTGCTCACCCAGTGTTTGAACTGGGAAAAATTAGCTGGGGTGGTTGAACTTTTCGACTGTCTGAGCCCAACCAAAATTATGACGTAAATCCTATGTATGTTGTATATAGCTGACCCCCCAGAACATAATTTGACAGTGTGTTAGGGGGGTTGAGAAAACAGTTGGGGGGTTCAACCTCCCAACCCCCCACCAATTCAAACACTGCGCTCACCATATTATTCATTACATAACCTAGGCTATTTCAAGGACAAGTCTTATCAAGCAATACGAACACACACAGTTGCACACACATATCTATTTGATTCAAGTCACAAATACCCATAGAAAACGTTACCCTAAAACGTACAAAGCAAAAAAACTGAAAGTCTAAAACTACCATACATGTAGTAGATAAAAACATGACTTCATTAATTTATACTATACCGTTCTCATCAGCTGTGGGGTTGCTAACGGCCTCATTGGTTGCTTGGTCCTGGCGCATGCAGTCAATACTGCAGTGATCATGTAGCTGACCAGTCAACTGGTTGACAGCGCGACGCCGCAGGCAACCACTCCGAGCACATGTGCCTGTCACAACACACAGCAACAATCATCGGACACCAAATTTAACAATCAACTGACTGCAATTTACAACTGCAAAAGTAACAGAGAAAAACATGCCATACAAGAAAAATGACTAGGCTCTTTAATTGGTTACTCTAACACAAGCCATCTGTAGTCGCCTAGTAGCCTCATTCATTACACAATTCAGCAACAAAGTCTAAAGTCAAAATCCGACAAAGAGATGAACTGCAATGAGCACACACCGAATCCAGCGAATCCCGGAATCTCCAGATTGACCTGCGAGAGGTCGACGACCTCATTGGCTGAGGGAGTGGAGAGTGAAGCGGCCTCAATCTGAAGTGGGGAAGCAGCCTCGGAGTCGGACTCGTCACTCGCCTCAGGCCAGTCCAGCAGTGCTGGGATGCCGGGGTTCCGGCCGGATGATATATCCTTCACCCACGGATTCAGAGGATCATCCTGCAAGGATGCCAACAGCGCTCTACGCGTGTCCTCCTGACAACAGCAAACATCCAGTCAATACAATACCATACAAAAATGTGTTCAAGAATTCATTATCAAAACAGCAAAACTGCACTATCAAACGCTACTCAAGGAGGCTAGACAAAAGTTTGGTTCAAAAGGTGGCATTTTGATCAAAATTCAAAACATTATAAGAACATAACGTTTTAATGAAAGATAGAAATATATTCCACAATTTAGAAGAAGTGGCCTGGAAAGCATGAGAAGCAGTATCAGTCTTGATGATATGAAAAGCTAATTGCTGTGATTCAAGTGACCATGATTTTATCAATTAAACATAAAATTCACACCATTCATCTCAATGAGCTCTATTTCACTACAAGAATGGTAAAATGCTAGACTTTGCAGGCCGTTTATAACAACACTGCAAAAATTATGATCACTGGATATATCTAAGATCTATAACAACAAAAAATGCATAAAGTTTACTCTATCAGTGCATCAACATTTTATCTGCATCCTTATCAAATTGTATTAACATGTTGTGGCGATCAACAAAGTTACTCAATGCTGGACCGGGATAGTAGTCAGATGGTAAAACATCTAAGTATGTGAACGATTCTTACATCGATGTGGAAATTCTTTTTCTTCTTGGCAGCCGGGGAAGTGTCTGGTGGCACAAGGCCTTTAGCAATAGCTGCCACCAGTTCATGCCGCTTGCGCTGAACCAGGTGAGCCGTCTGCACAATCTTAGTACGAGGAGTGCGCAGGTACGGCCTTGCTACCATCTCAGACAGAGTCTCGGTACATTCTTCCAACTCCGTCTAACATCACACCAGCATCAACTGCAACATTACTGTACTATCCTCTCCAGAAACTACAAAATTACTGGACACTTCTCCGCCCATTCGCGGCAACTCACTGAAAAAAAGCACTACCTAAAGTATCAAAAATCACAATGAGGTCACGACAGAATATTAGCAATAACAATATTATTAGAAAATTAACATTGGGGAGATTCATTGATCACTGGCATGATAATATGGCATTCGCTGCCAAGACATCACATTGACTCTGTCTTTAAATGATTACTGAAGACATCTTTTTAGTGTACTAATGTGAGCAGCGCATCACTAAAGGTTTTTTGGTGATGATATTTAAAACTTAACTCAAAAACACTACAGAAATGACAAACAACCACTCACCTGCATGAACTCAAAGATGGGCTTCTTGTAGCCGACTTCCTCGAGATAGTATCCATAGACATAAGAACACTTGAGCACGTGACGTGCCTTGAGCAGCTGTGTGACGGCGTCTTGTACAAACTTGGTCTCGTGCGTGGACGACGTCGAGTCGCGATGCTCGGACACTGCACGTGCCAGAATCATCATCTTCTCTTTCGCCGTGTCATACAGCAGCGTCTCCAACTGCACACATATATACACCAGCAACACTAGCCACTACAGACCAGAAACTAACGATTCCTGGCAACTAGATTTCAGGGGCTCTGGGTAACCCATAAATATTATCCTCTCTTTGGCTATGTTATTTCCAACTACAGATATAAAAAAGTTCAAAAGGTTGAAGGTGTGTATAGCTTTTTGTGGAAGCCGACTGAAAAAAGCTATAGCGTCTCACCTTCCGTATGTGATCAGAGTGCCACTTTTTTGTGCATCTTTGTTAACTTTTGCACCCTAGTACTTTTAAATTCCCCGACTTTCCCTGACCCTGTGAATTTTCCCTGACTTTGAAATGTAAAATTCCCTGACTTTCCCTGATCTTCTGAATTTTTTCTTTGGACTTTCCCCGACTTCCCCTGACCATAGAAACCATAAGCATTATTCTAAACTGGCATAATCTAGCCTTGTAATCGTAACTCGTGTTTCAATGCAATTTACAAGACCACAGTAAGCAGTATTGTACATAACCTCAATATGCAGCAGTCTGTACACCGCAACGCTGCCTTCTAGTTTCAAAACTGTGGTTTTCCAAAATTGTGTCAATTTTTACGCCAATGACAATGTCAAAAGTAAATTTATATAGCACAATCTAGTAAAAAAACCTCCAATGCACTGTAGCCACTGAATTGCTGGTTATAGCAGATTTTGCGTTTGATCAACGCAAAGCATAATGGCCTGATTCCTGATTCGCACCCTGATTCTTTCTGAAACTTTGGCGCTTTATAAATCATTTACTTACTTACTTAGCTTACTCAGATCCCTTGGCTGTTACAAGAAAAGCCAAGCTAATGCAAAGGGGAATGCATGACAGCAATGCACATGTGAAGGACCAGTGCGAACGATATCTAAGTTCACAACAATGTTTCATTTAGACTCGTTTGTTTCATTTAAGCAGTAGCTGCTGTCACGCGTAAAAAACTGCACCTACAGTTATCATCATTATGTAAGCCATGACCACCAAATTTAAACTTGCTGCAAATTACATATTTGTAAGTGAAAACAAAAACAACACACCGAGCAAAATGTATAACATGACCAACAACAGTAAGGTCATCAGAACATAGCAATACCCTGATGAATAATGGCAATTACTGCAAACATAAGCAGAACCTTGTAGCTGTTCTCATGATTCTTGAAGCGTGAATAATAGTGTACAAAACGGTTCAACTCTTGCATCTTTTTGTTCTTGGCTTCCACCTGCAATATCATGAGAGCACGTTTCACATTGCTGCGACTGCAAAATTCCAGACATACTGCACCCCCTCCCCTGTACAAAATGTATACCTGTAAACAGTGGCATAGCCAGATATTTCAATTGGGGGGCTCGTCTCCCTTCCGTCCTCTCCCCTTTCCTTTTTTATCCCTTCCCTTCCTGCCCTCTCTCTTTTACCCCTCCCCTCTCTTCCCATGCCCTCGCCTTTCCCCTTCCTCCCCTTAGAAGTAGGTCCCCCTAAAATCCAGTTAGAGGGCCTGGGGGAGTGCTGTGAGCTCCCCCAATGGGGTCTGGGGCAGAGCCCCAGCCGAAATTGAATTTGGTGCATTTTATCTTTAAAAGATAAGATCTGGTGGCAACAATTTTAATTATTTCCCAAAAAATAAGCTGACCAAATTGGCAAATTTTGTACAGTTTATACGTATGCTTATGTTTTGTCTGGAGGATTGGGGGCCAGGGGCCCCCTGCCCCCTAGCTACACCACTGCCTGTAAAGACTCAAAAATGACGATAACCGAACATTTGTCATACAACAAAAAAATATACACACTTCAATCGTCTATCAAAAGTGAACACCAAAATAAAATATGACTTTAATGTTATCACCATCAGCATCAGGGACAGGCTAAATGAGGCCTACATAACTAACAATATTTCCAGGAAAATGCCAGTAAAATACACAAAGGAAGTGTAAAATATGGAGATAAAAGACAAACAAAACAGTGCTGAGTCAGCGTGCTGCATGTCTTGTACATTCTATTGGCTGAATGAGCAGAAAAACCGAATCAGACAAGCAGTACCTCAGTCTTCATCTGGTCATGGCTATCCTCGACCTTCTTGACGACCTCGTACCGATTGCAGCGGAAGTAACCTCCAGTAGCCGTGCTGTGTTTCTTCCATGCTTCCAGGCAGACCCAGCAGAAGTCATACTTGCACTGCAGACAACACACCATTACTACTGAGTGGCAGTAGAAAACAATTACTTACTAATACTAGAAGGCACTCGTGAGAGTTGATATCTCCGCCAAGTGAAGTGATTTAAACATTACTATTACTACTACTACACTTACAAATACAACAGCACCTACAACTACACGATAAAACAAGGAAAGGGGGAAAGAAAGAAGAGCCACAGCAACAAAATATCACAATTCCCATAACAAAAATTAGACAACAATAAAAAGTAAAGAAACTGAGTGAACAAAACAGACCTTTGAGCACTTCATGTGATTGCATCCCTCATTCTTTTGTATCGGTGACTTGCAGTTGGGACAAGGCTTTGAGTTAGTGACGAGCCACAGACAATTGGCCGAGTTCTCTGTCTCCTCCTCTGTTCCATGCACTACACAATCACAACAACATTCGCTAGAATAAACTTCCATTTCAGCTTCTGTCATTTCACTTTTTATGTAAAACACTTCAGTTGTTGTTAGTTTATGTGCTAGATTAAACTGAGAGCTTGTCCATCAGTTTTCAAGTGCAAATTCTGTATCATATCATATTGTACCATACATAATTGACTGATTGGGTCCAGTGTTTGGGTCCTAGCACCAGCAGCACTTGTTGAATGGCTATGCGTAGGTAGGCACAGGAGACAATCGTCCCTCGATCACCGCAGAAAAATTTTGGAATTTTCGAATGCAAAATCTTGCACTCAGGTGAGGAAAACGACTCATCCAAAATGCAAGATTAACCGCATCTAGTTATTCACTAATTACAAACTAATGTAAACAGGACGTTTGTCACAAACTCCATCATCACACCAGTGATCACGCTGAAAGACTCCTCCACAAGAACATTAACTAATGCCGCATGACGTTACCAGCAACAGTTTAGAACCAGCAGCAAAACAGTACTCGATTTTCAATAGATTTGCAGCAGATTTTATCACAAGATGCACACCGTACAAATCACCCAGCCAATAGTCCAACAACTAAAAAACAGAGGAACCTACTTTTATCCAGACGCTGTGTTGATATGTTGTACCGTATGTAATGTACCAAGAGTTAGAAAATGGTTTCAAAAAATAACAATCAAATTCTTACACTCTTCAGGTTTTATGTCAGCAATTTTCTGGTGCCAGTTTTTCCAGTTTTCGCAGCTTGCTGGTTCATGAGCCTCGCCCAGACACTCCCTGGACAATTCAGCATCAACAATATAAATACAAATATCTAACATGGGTAACTAAAACCGACAACGTGATCAACAGGGTGGCCACAGTTTGGAAAGAAAAAAATTCAAGGACTTTTCAAGAACCTTAAACTCACTTTTCCAGACCTATTCCATCGACGTTTCTGCCAAGTTACAGAGGTTTTAGTTATGACAATTTTAGAGAGTATGCAATGTCACAAGTCACAAAGTAAGTAACACTGATTAACTAATATAGCAACTCAGTAAGTAAAATGTTGTGTACTGGATATTTTTGATGTACAAATTAAGTGCAAAATTTTAATGCTAGGCATCAATGATTACTGTACTTAGATTCAAAGACTTTCAAGGACCTTTTACATCAACTTCCAAAACTTTCAAGGACCTATTCCATTTTCAAGGACTTTCCAGGCCCTGGAAAAATGAGCATTTTTTTCAAGGACTTTCAAGGCCCTGTGGCCACCCTGGATCAAATCACATAAGATGTCAGACAAATTACAGATCAATCCAAAACAGCTTCTCCATTACCTGTTAACTCTAGCTTAAGTGACCCGCAGTCAGACAGTTTTTACGGGGCATCGACAAAACAAAATCGTAAATAAACGAACATCCACATTTACCGTGAGCGACACACAAAAAAACAAAGTGAGTACCAAGTATTACTGACCAACATAACGCATGACCATTTCCTATCAAGAGTGTTAGATCAGGTACGACCACATCTTTTGACCAATGACTGAGAAAAGAAAGTCACTAAAAGGCACTGACCAGCAGAATATGTGCCCATTGCCACAGTCAACAGCATGCGAAGTGTCGGCTGGACTGCGAGCACCAGACTGGTTGGTACGAAACGATAGAGACATCAAGTTATCAGTGTCGGGAAGACGAACAGCCCGACCACAGGCAGGATACGGACACCACTTGATTGACGGATTGCTCTCGACGAATGCCTACAGTACACGGTGACCATCATATCAACCACAAGACAGTGAGTTAGTAGATCTCACAACATTTCAAAGTCATCTCGAGAAAGAGTCCTTTAGGGCAGTCACCTGCACTGTTACGAACTCAGTGGGTAGGCAGTTAAGCACATCACTTGCTTGATGGGTTGCTATCATATAATTCCTACAGTATATCATCACAATCACACGATATGCGCACAACAGTCACAATTTCTACTATAGATCAAAGCATACATTAGCATGTCCAATTAATAATCACAGGTCACTGGTTTGACTCCTGGCCGTTGCGCTGCTGGTAACAACTCTGGGCAAGTTGTTCACATACATGTGCCTCTGTTCCTAAGCAGTATAATTTGATACAGGCCTCCCTGCCGGGAATGTAACCAATATAGGAGAGGTTTGGCCTACCCCATATAGCTCAGCTGCATTTGCACTCACTGCTGGCTCAAGGCCGATCTAAGCGGAGATGAGCAACGACTTCAAAGTCACACAGCTGCGAGACAGCATGCAGACAATGGGCCCAGTTCACGTTTTACATCTATGATCCTAGAAATAAAGCTTTTCATACAAGCTGAATTAAAGCTGTCCATGATGACAGCATACATGTCACTAAATGCAAACTTACAGTAAGCTGTTACAGTTTACCTTGATGTCAAACTGCAGGTAACGTCGAGCCATTTCGCGCGAGACGAGTTTCTCAATTATTTCAACTGGAACTAACATCATGCAGTCAAAGCCTGGGCAAGTGATATGATGAGTTTCACCTTCTGTTATTTTCACCGTCAAATACCTATCAGTATATCCAACAGCTCAGCATTCATTTCTCTCACTGGTTTTAGTACAATGTTAGCAAAATACAGTACTTAAAACAGAGTGAGTGAGTAGGGTTTTTACGTCCTGCCCGACACAATATGGGTCATTTCGAGGACGACCGTGCCAGGCAATACACGTACACATAATAACGGAACAAGAAGTTAAACCTTTACAGAAAGTTTAACCTTTATAAAACACCAAAAACATACTAATAATTATTAAAAACTTGATGCAATCTGCACTTGATGACCAGAGCAATTTCACAAAAAATTGTCACTGTAGTTCATTCACAGGTTTATTCATTTATGCATTTTTTCTGTTTCCAATTTCACACACTGAACAGTCATCTATGTTTGGCAACATCTTTGAGTGGTAACAAAGATCCGATGCAGTAACCATCAAGATACAGGCAAACACGGAGATAACACCAAATTGTTGGTAAAATATAAATTTTTGGGCTAATACAAGTTGAGACACTCAAACGCAATATCACCAAATTAGCTCTGTTTGACACTGCAGAGATATAACTGAGTGTTTTATACTATAACAAAACAATCTAAATAAATTATACATCTTGCACAAATATGTGGAGACAGAGCTATTAAAGCTAAACAAACTGTAATTGGAACAGCTGATAAATCTAAGCCTGACTGTGATAGTTAACAAGAAACAAAACATACGTTTCCCAGCAGGATCGGCAGAAGTGGTGGTCACAAGCGATGATGATTGGCTCCTCAGCTGGTGGTATGTTGATGTCACATATGGTGCACTGAAAAAACGTTGCAGACATACAACATATATAACAGTTTATTTTATGCTGATTGCTGAAATAACACTTTCAATGATAACTCACACATACAGCACAATAACAGTCTCATATATTGTTGTTAGTGGAAGTCACAAGTGATGGCGTACTAATAACTTTAAGCGTATGTTTAAACAAATCTTAACAAAAACCTTAACTTAATTAATGTTTGATTTAACTTTCCAATCTGAATTCAACTGGCGTAGTTTACTGGTAAACTTAATTACATGAGCAGTGATTGTAAGTAAAACATTGCTCAATCTGATAACGTAAATGGACTTAAGAAAATCATAGGATAATCGCAACAGACCTTAGTTCAATGTTATAAGATAAACTTAAGACACATGTTGAAAGAATCTTGGGACAGATCTTGAAGACATGTAGTAAATCAAGCCAGAGAACAACAGAGCCAACAGACCATGAACTGAGGCAGTGGTAGCGGAAGAGAAAAAGCTGATCCGGCGTCAGTGTCACGTGGCTGCAGACTACGGTGATCAGGCACAATGGCTGACGGTGGCACAACGCCACATTTCTCACAGCATGCTACGGCATCATCTATCCATGCCTCTAACAGCATCTCACGTGACCACTCTACACACAACATGCACACACAGAACTCAGCCTCCTACCCTCAGCTGTACGGAAAATGAGCAATAGCTTAAAGGTTACAAAGTGAAAGCCTGGTATGGCTGATAGGAGCAGCGATATGTTTGTTAGCTGCAAACTGTGGGTCCAATTGTTTGTCCGCAACTTTGTCAAAAACTTGTTGCGGACTTTGTCACTGACTTTCCCCATGCATGGACTAAATTCAATTAGAGCGACACAAATGGGTTTGTCGCGGACTTGTCATGGACTTTGTCGCAAACATCTCGAGATGTCGAGACAGTTCGTGTCCATGACTTTCATGATTTGTGTCCATGACTATCCCAACAAAGAAGTCTCAGTGACAGTCGGCATAAAGGAATTTGGGCTTCACCACTGCTAACAGCTCAGCAGCCAGTGTGTATTGTGCAATAGATGGTGCTATAAATTTTACGTCATGACATGCATGTGTGCAAAGATTTTAAGTGCTCAAGGCCGAAGTAAGGCCAAAAATATATCGTCAGTCAGAGCCTTGAAAACATGACCTTGGCCGTAAGCATTTGGCCCCAACCTGGCCTTGGTAGTAGTGCTTTGGAATTGTAAACCACATAAAACTTCTAGCTTACACTGTCACTGTCTCTTTTTATAGTTCTACCTTTGACCTCTGTCTTGGCCTCAGCCTTGAACAACTGGCCACATCCTCATTGAGTCTGGCTGGCTGCGTTTAGCACCACCACATATAAGATATGAGCATTCAGTCTACCATGATTTCTGAGCAGAGCTTCAGCAGTAAAGAGTGGAACATGCAACATGTCGGACGTCTCCACGAGCAGCTGATCTTTAGCTTCTTGCAGATCTTGAGCCCTTAACCCACTGTAGGCCTGCAAACAGTTTATTAAGTAATTTATCTAGTACACAGTTTATACACACATGTTAAGTCATTCAACATAGTGAAAAACTGCAAGTAATGTTCACAAATTATATCCCGGTTAGTCACATGATGATCACACCAGAACTGCTTTAATGCTTTCTAAACAAAATCATAACACTTATGCCAAAAATGTTACAATCAGCAATACTGTAGATTTTTGGCCAACTGTCCCACATTTATATGAATACTCAATTCTGAGCCGGTTAAACACAAACTAAAAATAGTAGCAGCAGCAGTCGCAGCTATGCTGATTTTTTAAACTAAAATAAATAGAAAAATAAAGTAGAAAATAAATATGCATTGCAAATTCAGTTGAAGATACAAATAATGAAAAAGAAATAAAGTGATAACAAACTTCATCATTCTCGATCTGTGTCAGAAGAACTCCAAATTCATCGACGTTCTCCTCTTCATTCTGCACAGACACCAAACAACACACCAATGAGACTAAAATAAGTTGAACCTTTGAATAGCTCTTTACAAGAAACCCATCACAGAGCTACAGAGCATCACCTGCCACGTGGGATCACACAGTCTTAGCTGCTATGTGAAACAAGTGAACATGCCCGACCTTGAACCCAGCCAGACAGGCCAGTACTTGATTTATGTAGCCCGGATGAATGGAAGACTAAGTTGACCTTGATGTTGGTTATATAACCAAAATGGTTTACATGTCCACAGAGTCACCCATCCAAGCGACCTGACTGGAGGTCAAAGCACGACCTTCAAATCATAAGCAACACCCTACTGTTATGTCACACCACCAAGACTAGTCACTAAACACACTCTCAACAACATTTTGTTACAACTACATCACAGTTCCTATCAAAGACACTAGATCGGCGAAGCCATTGGTCAGCTGAAAACGAGGGGCCTCCATAGATCAGAGAATGTTTGACAGCAGCACAGCATTTTCTGGCCTGTGAAATTCTCTGGCCTTCGGAGGCCACTTTATGGAGTATTATAACATTTACAAGAAAAGCCCTGCTAATGCGCAACAGCCACAGTGCATGTTTGAAAAAAACAGTAAAACAAAGTCTAAGTCAGTCACCAGAGGGCGCCAGACGACCCGCGGCTACAGTGTTTTACTTGTACTCACCAGAGGTCGCCATGTATCACTTTGCCAACGCCACATCGGCTGAATATCACAGATTTTCTCTACCCCCCTCTCATTTAGCGCCCTCGTTCAGGGTGACCCTCTTCGAATTTATGGAAAAGCTTTATGGTTCCTAAAACTAGAGTCTTCCGGGCAGCCGACGGTGAAAATTTTGTAACCCTAGCTTGCACTGTTTTTGACTGATCCACCCGTGTGACGGATGAATGGACAGACAGACGGACAGACAGAATTGTGATGGCTAAGACGCGCTACAGCAGTAGCTGCTGTTGCGTGTAAAAACTTCACTTGGTGCAGCCCAAAAGCTGATACCTGTTAATCCGTTATAGCTTCCCACAAAGCGTAGAAGACTCAGTCAATCTGATGTATGTGTGTGCAGTAAGTACAGCATAACGAAGCACTAGATTACCGAGAAGACCATTTTGGACTCGAGATAGAGTGCAATCTGCGAGTGTCCAGCTTTCTCAGCACAGTCACATGGAGTCTCCTTCGCAGAGTTTTCAATGAACAGTGGAGCACCGAATGACACCAGCAACTTTAACACAACATACAAGTGATGATGCTTAATCAAAGTTATAGATGTCAACATCACTTCTACATAGTAACAACAAACAACAGACTCATCTAATGGCACTCCATCAAGGCATTTAACTCATTTCTTTATAACTTACAACACTTCCTTGGTCTGTTACGCTGCAGCGCCCTCTTATGTCCTTGCCTCTGCTTCAGTTACTAGATGCACTAGATGCCGCATCATTACACTTCATACATACTGATATCTTATCTATCAACTTAACAGAATGCACATTCAGTGAATTACAAACTACACTGTGTCCCAAAAAAGCATCCCCAACATTTTTGACTGTAACTTGAAAACCAATTATCAGATTTTGATAATTTTTGGTAAGAATATTCCTGACAAAACTTGCAATCAAATGATTATTTAGTCTCCCACCTCACCCAATGTATGCTTCTGCACTACCTAAGGAAAGCAGATCAAGCGAAATATGTGTTGAAATAAACAGAAAACCTGAAAAAAACATCTCCGACATTATAGATTGTATCTTGAATAAAGATAAGCAGATTTTAATAATTTTTGGCAAAAATATTTCTGATACAAGTGGCTATTAAATGAGTGTTTTACTTTCCACCTCATCCAACGTCTGCTTTTGCACTACCTAGGGAAAACAGACCAAGCGTAATACATGTGAATGTGAATGAAACAACGTCAATAAATTCCATCTATCCTAATCTAAGGACCCCAACAGCCGGTCCAGCGGTCTATTTACAAGGTTTGACTGTCATACAGCAGTGTGACTATGTGATGAAGTTTAAGAATGTTTATAAAGTCAAGAAGCAACTGTACAGCCTGGAATAGTCTAGAGCATAACATTATTGATACTGCTGTCAATGAACAGAGAAAGCATCTCCTTACCTGTGTTCGCGCAATGGGCCAACACTTTAAGCAATTTTACTGCAGGCAGTTAAAAAAAATGAACAACTGGATGAAATGTCAGCCAAAGTGTTAGAAATGTGAACAAAATGTTTTTAAGCATTATGCTAATTGAGCAATCATATCGCATTAAATAGAAAAGTAATATTTTGCTGGTTGTGATTTCCCCAGGTAGTGTAGAAACAAAGGTTGGGTGAGATGGGAAACTGAATGGTCTTTTGATGGCAAGTTGTGTTAGGAATATTCGTACCAAAAATTATCAAAATCTGATAGCTGGTTTTCAAGCTGCAGTCGACAATGTCGGGGATGCTTTTTTTGGGACACAGTGTAGAAACAAATGCAGCTATTATAATATGTCACGTATCTAAATTAACAACCACAGCAAAAGACAATAACAAGCATCACAAAATGCAGTCACAATTTTTAGCCAATGCAGCAATGTTAATTGTGACACTCACAAATATCACACATGTGACAAAGTAGTTATAACAGGATAAAATCTGTTCTGTCAAGCAATGCTTAGTTTGAAAAATCTTCTATGACTGATGAATACAGACTGTGACAGTCACATGCATATGAACAGTCTCAGAAAAATTGGACAGACATATAAAACATATCGGTAACATAGTTCATGAATATCAACTGAAAGCTGATGAGTGATCAAGAGATAAAATCGATAAATAGAAAAAAGAAAATTACTTCAACACATCTCTGAAGACCAGCCATGGCTGCAAAATGAAGCGCTGTGTTTTCTTTCTGCACGTTATCAAAAGTACACAACAGACCACATAACAGACAACACTCAATGATGCTCATGCTACGCTATGGATTTAGTGGTATGGTTATGACTGCAAGAAAACAATCCATAATGTGCTTAGTTTCACAGAGTTATACAGGGTTTTTATGCAGACGTCCTAATAAAACAAACTATGAATTTTGCCATACTTACTGCCTGTCCATCCTGCATGGGCTCCTAACTCAATTACCGAAAAAATCTGTGAGAGGTTCGACGGCAGGAGTAAGAAATGTGCCTATTTTCAGCTCAAAAGTTCAATGATATTCCTAAGGTTGTACAGGTCCAGGTGAATGGCCATATAATATGTTGGCACTGGACGACACATTTCTCCAGCATTCAGGGTGCATAGTTGGTGTCCTAACACTTGTTACCGGTACTGCATGAGTGAGAAGCGACCACTTGTCAGCCTCTCTGCCAATAAATCCCACAACATGCATGCCAATTCCTGCATTCGGTGTCACTTTGCAAACAGTGAAGTGACCCAACATTGGTTAGCAAGCTTAACTTGACCAGCTAAAGTTATATTAGCAGACAATTAACTACTGGATATAATAGTTGCTCCAAAAATGTATTCAACTTAACTGGTTAGATATCATGTAAACTAAACAACCAGCTAAAAACCAGAAACAGTAATAGATTAGCATGGCACAACTACTAATGTCATAAATGCATGTCACGCTGGTCCATCTACTTGAAACACTTTTCGAAACATTCTTAAATACAGCACACACTCTTTACATGTACCTACTTTTAAATGACATCTGTATTCTGCAACACTTTACGTCTCATTCTACTAGCACACTGAGCATGTTCAAGGTTATTACAATTAACATGCTATATAAATTACCTACTTATTTACTTTCCTACACTGCACAATAAGAATGATAATGCTAAAACAAAAGGACAGGCAACCTCATCTTTGGCAAGCAGGTCAACACGTTCCATGGAGCCATCGGCTAGTCGTGTACCACTCCACTGCAGCACCAACAACAGGCATTCATCTCGCCTCAGCTTCTGTGCATAGGACTGATCTGCTGCACTACCGGAGCACACACAGTGCAGAACTGTCTCGTTGTGGCCATTCTTCTTGTTTGGATTGCCACCAAGATCACATAGAAATATCCTGCAAAATGAAACATCATCATCAGCTCCTTTGTCATCATCACTACCACCTTCATAGTCATTGATAAGTGGAATTTTTGTAAGCTAAATAAAAAGTATTATTTCTAAGACCATGTCAACAAAATGACAGATAAATGATGAAACTGCATTCAGATGCTGCCTGAAGGCCAGAGTAATGGTGTGAAGGTAATTTCACATAGAAACTGAACTCATTCACAGTTCCATAGTAGATCATCAGGTCACAGAAGATCATCAAATTCAACTGCTTCTGTAGCTTGTGTAGTGTGTACAGGCAGTCTGTAGTAACACAGTCTACCTTGCCCCATTTCAGAGATATTGGAGATATTCTAGTCCTATAACCACCTTTGCCTATCCCACCCCTATTTGACATAATGGTGGGGCTATGAAGCATGAAATCTCTAAGTTAAGTAGTAATTATAAGAATTACGTTCAAAGTAAGCTAATCTATACAACCACAGTACCTCAGCATTAAAGTCAAAGACATCTATGTAGCAGAGAGGAAGGGCAACTTACAATGCCCTCAACTTGCTATTTACGCATAAATAAGAATGACAGGCTAAAGCGAATAATAGTGGGATTAAAATCATCAAGCTGGGTAATTAAGAAGGTTTGAGCAAGATGGTTCAATGGATAAAAATGCATGTAAAGATGCAAATCCATATAAGAGTAAAGCACACAAACCGAAGAAGGGACTTCATAGCATGGCGAGCAACCATGTGCATGGGAGTATCATGACTGTAACTGTCACCATATGACAGATTGGGATCGAGAGCCTTGCGCAGGTCACTGCTGGAGGAATACAGATGAATTGCAGCATACTCATCACCGGACTGGATATGTTTGCGAAACTTGGACGAACTGCTGCCCATAGCAGCACTGTTATAATGTCGCTAGCAGCAGTGCTAATTTAGCGCTGCATAATGACCCTGAATACAAACTTTAAATTCTGCAACAAAATACAGTACACATTATGTGCTCAGTGGCATGAACAAAATATCGCCAAATATTAGTAAGAGATAAGTTGACTGAATTCTTTACTGGCTACTGTGTGTGTGAATGCACACCAATTCTGTCCTCCAGGATGGTCGGTCTAAAACACGATGGGCTGCTACATGTAAAGTGGCGATTGCGCCCCTTGAAATGCTATATATTTATAACTAGGCCTTCGTGGGCCACATTATTACACAATGCTGCGATGATACTAATAAAGAAAAAATAAAGGAAAAGCATTTCTTTATTAAATGATCAGTGCTAGCGGTAGATCAGCGATCTCGCACTAGAGAGCAGAAAATTACTAGCAGTAGATCGCCATTTACCTAATTAAATTTATCTCGTTGTTAATGTAAGAATGCAGTTACATTTCTTCTTCACTGCATTGCTAAGACCGTGGTAAGAACTGAAATGTTATCAATTACCAAGCTTTAAATAAAATTTATTCAAAAGCACTATAGTTCTAAGTCTGTGTTACAAAAAACAGCTTTGGCTCGAGATGGACTCTGATATAATACTGAATAAGCCTGATTTAAATACGTGACAGTGTCGTGGCATGGTTTGTAAACCTTCTACGTTTTCCAGACATATAAATTCTACCATCTTCCCAATAATGTGTCTACCCAATTAACCTCTAGCAATTTTTCAGTGCTAACAGCAAGATCGCCGATCTACCACTAGAATTATTGTTATTAAATATGAAACATAGAGTATAAAATAAACATTTTAAACAAAGAAAGTGTGGAGTATGTCAAATAGAATGGACCCATCATATGGCCATCACCACAACCCATCGCCAGGCTGTCATCTTTTACCAGGCGACAGGCCGCTATAGTTTTGCTTTTAGATAAGATGATGGACCAGAAAATGGGTGTGGGTAAAATGCGTCTGATGCATCTAAGTGCATCTGTGACTAGTAACATTATGTAACTCTTACCAAATCAAACGCTCAACATCAGTATATACCATATCCTTACCTCTGACCCTACTGATATCATTTTTCCCTTACTCAAAACTGAGCAATACCTGCTCTAAACGTAACAGACGTGGCTCCGGCGCATCTGTTATTTTCACGCAAAATAACGTAACTGACCCTAACTCTCACCAACTCAAACCTTAGCTCTGACGCTGATCTTGAACGTAACCTATCGCTGATCCTGTGTTTAACGTTTATCCTGACCTTAATTGCACTAGACGCACTTAGACGCACCAGAAGCATTTTACCCACACCCCATGCAGCTATGCTTTTGTCATGACGTACGTACCAAACACATTATGGCTAGCAGATCGTTCTTTACTTATCAAAATAAACATGAAGGGCGTGGCCGTTCTGTGTTGAAATCACTCTTAACTTTCACGCATATTCACTCCTCTGATTAAAGCTACCTAAACAGTACTATCTAACGTACCGCCTTACTGTCATAACACTGACTATTCAGTGTTACAAGCAAATGACCAACATTTTCCCTTGTTCTTTCATTCTATTTATTTACCAGTGTTCTATTAATAGCTCTAGCTGGTGCGAGTTACGTCACGAAGTTGAAACCTCGTCGTCACATTATGCACATTGTGCTAAACTTACTTAGAAAGTAAGTAAATGGTACACTAGTCAGTAGTTCTGTTCTGTACTATTCACTCTTTGTTGCACGCTGCAGAGTCTGCAGCTGCAGATTCTGTCTGTCTGTTGTCCGCTCTATTTATAGCTCTACAGACACTCTAATCGGAATGTTTGCTCGGAACTACCTACCGACCGAATCTGACGGACGGAAAGTATCATTAAACTCAGCGAGATCAACAGACGTTGCCGTTCTGTCCTATCTGTTGACTTTGGCTCAGCTGTGTGCCAATTCTGGTCGGTTGATTGTCACTCGTTTGATCGCGACACAGCCGTGACTGAGTGCAGCGGCAGCATGTCTGAATACGTGCGATAATGTGGGGATTTATGTTACTTCCTGGGTTGTGAAGAAAATATTTATATATTTATTTATTATTTTATTTAATATATCCCCAGTACTCAATTCCCGCAGGCTGAAATATTCTTTGATTTAAAAGACACATCGCTCACTACTTTACAGACGACTCAGACTAACTGGTTGCATATACCTGCTATCTATTGTTTAGTTTAGGACTGAGGCCGGTTCGTCAAGTGCAATGCACAGTGCAAAGTGACAGTTCTTAATAAACGTGGGTACTTGGCTTAAAAAGTACTTGGTAGGTGGCTCAGTGAAATAAAGGTAAGATGTTAGACTCACGATCAAGAGACCATGGTGACTCCCACTCAGGTCGCTATGAACGGTAGCATCGTAGACGAAGGGGCCCAGGAACCCCACAATCCGTCAAGACACGACTTGACCACACGTTTAAACAGCACTAAATTTCCCAATTTTGTCAGTTGGTTCCTTATAAAATAATTAAAATTCCTGTCCACAGGAATAAACATGACGTTTAACTGGCTATGAAGGATGGGTGGAGATATTATAGCATATCTTAAAGCTATAATTAATGCACCAAATTCAACTTCGGCTATGGCTGCACCCCAGACCCAGCTGGGGGAGCTCACAGCACTTCCTACATACACCCCTTAGATGGATTTTAAAAATCCTAATTCTAAAGGGAGGAAAAAAGGGAGAAAAGGATAGAGACAGGGAGGAAAAAACAAAAAAAGAAAGAGGAGGGGAAGGGACAGCAGCATCCAACCCAATTCACATGTCTGGCTATACGCCACTGGCTATGAAATAGTTACTACTTGGATGGTCGACTGTCTGCGGCCAAATAAACAATCTAACCACCACCAAGGTCAACTCAGCCTTTCATCCCTCCGGGGTTAGTAAATCAAGTACCAGCTCGTTTGGTGGGGGTTACATGCCTTTTAAACTTTAATTAGAATAGACTACAATGCTCAGTCCTCGGAGACCTAACATCAACATTCAACAACACATAGCAATTCCAAATTTCAGTCAGAATAAAATCATGGTGCTTGCCCAATGTCCATTCACAATCTGCAACATATCTGAATCGAAGCAACAGTAGAAACTGTCATCACTAGTAGCCAGTTGCATAATTACTGGTATGCTTTTTCGACTGGTACCACAAGTGACTTTGGATATCATTGAATGATTATTATGCACTCCATTACACAAACTAGAAAGCAGTCAGAGCCCACACACCTCCGCCAAGACAATATTGTTCGCTAGGTGGCAGCACCATCTTCGGTTTTGCAGCGGTTTCCCGTATGCCCCATTGAAAGCAATGATAACGAAAATTTCAAAGTGATCCAGAATCCAGGATTCCTTCCGGATCACCCCCAAAATTGAATCACTGGTAGTTTGTGCCATGCCCGACATACCCTCAAAATTTCAGAAAGATCCATCCATAACTTTTTGAGTTATCTTGCTAATAGACAGACAGACAGACAAAGTCTGGCAAAAACATAACCTCCTCAGCGGAGGTGAATATGCATCTTTCACAGCCCAACACCAAAAAATACAAATCAAAATGCAAAAATGTAGCCCATGATGGCTGCATGCACAGCAACTGTCTAAAACAAAAAATGTGGGCAGTTCGACTTGCTAATACAGTGACATCCAGTTCAAGTTTGTATTCTCCCATCGTAAATCTACAGTGCACCTCAGTTATTCCCTGCCTTATTCTTTTTTCTATGTTTCGTAATACTATCATGGTAATGGGCTGAGAACGATAAAACACTGCAAATGGCATGAACAAACTACACATAAAACATTGTACAAAAAAACAAGAATCCAAACTTATGTCCATATCTTCACCAAATACTGACAAATGTTTAAATTCTTTTATTGAAAAACTTAGCAGACAAATCAAAATTTGATATAAAGTGGTGATTGGGTGTCATTCAAACATCTTAGTCAGTAGAAGGATGCATGGACGATGGAGAATATTAAAACAGGTACAAGCACATTCTAAAACCTGTAAGTAAGCAAATAGATTTATAAGTGCTTTGCACCCCTACCTTCCCTCGTCACACTCTTTCTTCTTACCACCTTTTGTACACTCTTGGAAATGTGAGGGAGAAATTATGGAACACTGCATTAAGAGGATGCAAATTTCTTGACTTTCCAGTTTTCCAAACTTTCAAGATAAACGGTCACTACATTTGACATCCTGTAGACTTGCACAGTGCACACGTCTCAAGCCATACTTGTGGATTAGCATTTGGCTGGAGTGAAGATACAGAAAAACAACGTAATTGAAAATTTAACTAAAAAATAAAAATTCCTAACCTCATCAATTTTCACTGCTACAATAAATCTACTATACCGGAGTAGTAGTATTGGTAACAAAAACGAATACACCAAGTCAATATGAAGATACTGATGTCACTCAGTCACTGTGCCACGCTGCACGACACTGACAGAATACTAAATGATTAACCGATAATCCTGATGCACAAATGCACTGCTTTAAAGCACAGCTGTACAGCATACAACAATTCTGTCTAATTTAAGCTAAATAAACCTTATACTGGAAATGGAAACAAAATTGGGTTAGCGGTATTGTCACCAACTACGATATAGTTTCTGTTTGAGCTGGTAGCACAGGTAATCCAGTTAACTTTCTCTGTGTGTGTGATTTCACATGCAAGAGCTGACGGAACACCAGATGAGCTTACAACATGACCATCTGATGACAAACAGCCATTGCTAACAACCGAGTCTGATAAGCATTCTAGATCCCACACACAGATTCGACAATCGTTTCCACCAGATATGATAAATTTGTCCGGTGCAAATGTTGGGCAGTGTACCTGAGAAACCCCCTGTGTGTGCGTGCGGAAAGTGTGGCACAGCTGTAAAGTCCGCTTTGAAGCATCAAACACTTGCACGAGTGCATTCTCTGTACCAACTGCTACGGTGTTGCCTGTCGTTGACACAGCGATGCTGTGCACAAATGGCGGATTGACCAAGTACGAGTCTAGCTCTTCAGGCACACAACCCATCTCCTGCATGTCCATAATACAATATGCACGTGACTTGCCAAAATCCCACTGGATCAGCTTGCTGTCATATCCACCGCTGAGAAGCTCCCATGGCCGGTGTGGACGAAATCTGACTGCTGAGCATATATTTGTGTGCTTTTGCAATGTCTTAAAAACTTTTGACTCCATCAGATTTATAATCTTTATGTTATTCGAGTCCTCTGCTGCAGCAAGAAAATTCTCTTTCTCATTCAGGGTTATCTCATTTATCTCCTCTTGATTGAATTCATATGACCTGGCATAGCTTGACAAGTTACGAACATCATAAGAGTAGATTTTGACTCCGCAGGCAACGTAGAATAAGTTCGAGCAAATGTTTGAGCAAACAACTGATGTGACATCACCATCGGCATCAGGTATTTGCCAGTGGTGATGACAGGTGCCATCCACTGACCACACACAAAGTTCACCATTCTCAGCACCAGATATCAGTCGGACGTCAGCACCAGTTGAGGCTGCAATCGTAAGAACGGTGTTTGTGTGGCCACCAGTAAGACGCCTTTCACCACCAGCTGCCATCCTTTACTTCTGCAAAACACCAAACACAAGCTCATCAAATAAACTGCTCAGATAAGAGTCGGATATAGTATGGTAACCCTGGACCTGACTACCCTGCTCCCCCCAAGTCCCCATTCACAATTTAGCTCATGCTGGCCACAGAGTGGAATTATGGAACTTTCGTTCCCAGGAGTGAAAGTGATGTGGAACTTTCGCTCCCAGGTATTTTTGTTCCATGGAACTTTTGTTCCCACAGTCAACGTAATGTGGTTTCGTTCCCCAACATAAATTATGATTATTTAATTGTCAAACTAATGGCATTAAGGCGTTATAGCCTGTTCATATCTTTGTACAGCTTCATTGTAGTAAAAGATGGCAGAATCTAGCAAATTATTTCATTAATTAATTTATCCTTAATTTATTAAGTTCTCCAAATTCTTACTCGAATTATATTTGTTTATAAATTCTTCCTTAAATTATATTTTCCGTCAAGTTCTTACCATTATTTTAAATTCTAGTCTCTTCCCTAAACCTTAAACGAATCTTTCGGAAAACCCTTAATTAAATATACGCTAGCTGTAGCATGTTCCCTAGCGACAGTTGGACGTCGAGTATTTACACCGCATGGTGGCGTCCGTTGATTTCATCTGCTTCTATTAAGTGTGTAGGCCAATGTTAACTCAGAATGAGGAGCGAAAGTTCCACCTCATTTTTGCCTAGGGGAGCAAAAGTTCCAGGAAACGAAAGTTCCTGGGAACGAGAGTTCCAGGGAACGAAAGTACCAGGGAGCGAATTCGCTCCTAGGAGCGAAGTACGTGGGAACGAAAGTTCCTGTTACCATGGAGTGGGTATAACCACCTGCTGAACCATCTCATTTTAAAAATCCTATTTAATGGTCTGCAGTTATAAACATATAGTTACAAACTGTTACAATACAATACAACTGTTAAACGGTTATCACCTTTTTAACAAAAAAATTGTACAAAATGCTATAAAGTAGATCCAGAAAAATTGATGACTGGTGTTATGAACACGGCTGGCCGTATGTATAGAAAACGGCAACGACGTACACGCACGGCCGGCCGTGAACAAATTGGAAAATTTCTATATACACGGCCCAGTACGATTGCAGTATTTTTTCACCACCTAAAATCTAGAATGTTTATTTTGTCTTATATTTATAGGCCTTCCTGTGAGACCGTCATCTGCGTGATATCCTTCACAGGAGTTTGCAGAGGATACGGACAGAAACAGAAACTTTGTACTAAAAATCTGTCAAAGCTGGAACGTAGCTGCAAACCAGGGATAAATAATTATTCTGTGCTGTAAACTTTTAACAACAGCTTTCTGAAACATGGTATTCCGACTTGACATCAGAGGGCACAGATAGCTACAGTAAATCATATTTATTTATTTATTATTTGTATTTTAATATGTAATAAACACTTACGACAAACGCGCGAGAACAATAACATAGAAAAACAGTGCAAGAAAAAACTACAAACATTACTAAGGAAAACAAAAAAATACAGAAAATACATGATAAACAGACTACAAATAAACAGACTAATAATAGTTGCTAAATAATATAATTCTATTTAGATAAACGCCGCAACAATGCAAAAATGACGAAACCAGCACGCCGCACATGCCTAAAAACAGGAATAAAATATGGCACCAATGACTCCACGGCAGAAATTTCTGTAAAGTATTTGTTCGTCACGACTCTTCGGGTCTGATTACTATTTTTTCATTGGCCCGGTGCACATGCATAATTTATCTATACATACGGCCTGCTGTGTGTATAGTCACTGCGAACCACAAATTAGGGATGGGCAATGGCACAATTTTAACATCGATTCGACATCGATACTCGATCGATTCGATACGATATTGACCGATATTGTGATATCGACAGAGATCTAACCAGTGTACCTGTGATCAAATATTTTTCGACAAACAGAAACATAAAGGGACTAAACTGAAAAAAATACAGATACTTAAATTTTGGCTTCATGAATCTTATTAATTTACTTATTTTTTGATCAAATCATAGTGCTGTTTTATTACGTGTTTATCACTTCCGTTTCCTTTTCACGTGTGTAGCTGAGTGTTTGAGGGCGTTTCGCGTCGAATTTCGACTTAAAAGTATGCACCCATGAGCCTCTGAAGTTTAATTTTGCAAGCTTTTGTATTTGCCTAAATTAATTATCAAACGATCAATCTACAAACAGCCGAATAACTATTATTCGGACTAGAAAATCCCCGTATCTGGTAGTCTTGTAAATCCCCTTGGGCGAAAACTACGCGGAATCAATTTCACATCTTCAATCTGGTATAGTTTGGCGGCACGTGTTAGTTTCCCGTAAAAAGCGTCTATCAGTTTATTATGAAATGAACGTGCAGTATGCAAAATGATGTTAGTGACCCTGTGCATGGTTTAATTTAGGACAGTGCTATTCAGTGATGATTGAAATCATACACCATCTTTCGGATGATGTTTATTGATTAGAAATAAATTTCTGAGACTAGCACGCTATGTTACAAACCATGCTCATCGGGACTCATAGAGTGCCAAAAATAGGGCAATGGTAAAATGCAAGGCGCGAGGTGGGTATAGTGTGAAGGAGCATGCGAGGAACGGGTAATTAGCTAGGCGGCTTGCGAGGCCACGCGGTATTGTGCGCTGTTGGGGAGGGAGGGTGAGTAACAGTCGGCGTCAAGGCACCATCCATCATGTAAAATGGCTTACAGTGTATTCAAGACGTTCGTTTTGTGAGAGAAAAATCATTTAATTTCAAACAGAAATGCAATCATCAGTGCTCGCACAAAAGTCAATTTAAAAAGTTATAATGCCCAAAGGAAATTGTTTGTCGTCAGTAGGATAATGCTGTGATGCGTATGGTCACGAAGGAGGACAGATGCACGTTCATACGCTTTGGCACGGACACTGTGATAGCATTCCTATGAAGCAGAATTTTTAGTAGGCCTAATCTGCTGTGATCAATTAAATACAGGCCCATTTAATCTCAAGTGTCCGGTCCTACTGCATTGTCATTTGCATGTTTTAAATTGTTTTATTGGACAGATAAAGATTGATTGATTGATTGAAGTACCCTCCCAATTTTTGCATATAGTTTTGTGTCAAACACCATTGCAATTTATTTAGGCCTAGGCCTAATTCTGTTAGTTACGGTGGTCCACATTTCTTGATTTTCACACTATAAATTTCTACAATGTGCGCCAGCGGTGTAGCAAGTCGCTGCCCGGTGTGGACTTAAAGATTGCCACCCAGTGGCGGATCTAGTCTTCTTTAGCCAAGGGAGGGGGTGGAATGTCCTTCCCTTCACTTCTCTTTCTTTTCCTTCCCTTTCTCGCTCTCCCTCCTTCTCATCTCTTTAATTCCTTCCTCATCTTTTCCTTTCTCCTTTCCCTCTCCTCTTCCCTTAGAAGTAGGACCTTTGAAACCCAGCAAAGAGGTCTGGGGGAGCGCTGTGAAATCGAATTGCGCCCCACTAACCATAGAGCAGGGTAATAGGAGCATTAGAGCAGTAGACCACCTGGTACCTGGCAGGATTTTTTTTACAGTATACAAACACCAGCTACCACTGCTCAGGGAGATCTTCCATTCTAGCAACTATTATCCAGTAGTCCATGCACTGCTGCACTGCTATCACCAGTGGCTTTTATCCCCCCAAATCTGGAATCAAAATCAGTTGTGCAACTTTCCTCAGTTTTTGGGCTGAGGTCCCCTGAAATAGGGGGAATAAAGAAAGGTGCAGATTTTAAAAATGGGCATAAATAAAAATGGGGGGAAGTTTTGATCTACAACCTTATCAAAAATTCCCCCTATTTTCACTGGGTGCAAGCTGCACCCACTAGGTATAGGGATAGAAGCCACTGGCTATCACATATTTTTATAGGGGTGTATAATACCTTGCCAAAAAATCCATATGAGAATTGGCAGACATCAGCTATCAAGAGCCTTCAAATAGACCCCCTACGCTGATTGTTAGGATTTTTGTCTGACAACAAACATTAGCCATGTGCGAATGCGCCACATTTTGATAGTTTATAATAGACAGAAAAATCAAGATGCTGAACTGATATCTGGCCCACTAAAGCCAGCCACACCACCTCAGTAGACACATCACCCCACGTGTCGGGCTGGGTGCTAGGGATGGGTGCTTGGGCCAGCTGTCCACCTGTACCACTCTACTCTCTCCCCCGCACTGCTCCGGCTTGGTTGTGGGCCTTCCTGCAGCCTTCTCCCTGCATCCCTGTTGTCTCTTATCAGCTCATTAAGTCCAGCGTCATGAGAAAATGAGTCGTCTGTTTCTGGCTGACCAACTCTGTAGGAGGCAATGCCTGTTATACTCTGCTTATAAACAGGCTAGTGTTGACCTGTGCAGCTGACTTATTCCATTAAGCGGAAAAGTTTTTGCTTAGGCCTATGTGTATTTAAATACATGTGATTATGCAATTAAGTGGTATGCAATTAAGTGGGTTGACCGGTACCTTGTATATGGTGAGCTGGTCTACTATACATTTTCTCAGGGTGGACTCACAACTGCAGTCTGCAGATGCAGTTGTGAGTCTCTTTGTTGATGCCAAGTAGTATCATTTCTGTTGTTCACCACCTGTCAATCAAAGTGATTAACAGTTGACAGTTACACTCTCAGTTGAATGGCCGCTCGCATTTACTTCCCAATAACGTCGTCGGCAGTCCTGGTTATTACGTAAGCAGCTGCATGGTGTGCAGAGTGCTTGCTGTGCCTTTCATCTCGCCATGCTCGCAGGTCGCACGCTAGTGGCCGCAGGGCCGTATTGCCGTAGTCCATTGAGTCGTTTCCGTGCGTTGGGTAAACTGCGAGGAATCTATTTATAGCCATTAGCTAACCAATCGCGTGCCGCCTCGCACGCTCCCTCGCACTATACCCTCCTCGCACCTCGCAGTTTACCAGACCCCCAAAAAATATGTGCTGGTAAGCAAACTACCTCTCCCTTTACTCTTTCCCTTCTCTCTCTCCTAGATCCATTTCCTCTTTGCCTTTCATTCCCTATTTTTCCTATTTCCCACAAATGCTGCTAGATGGTCTGGTGCATGGTGTGAGCTCCCCAGTGGGGTCCAGTACAGTCGCAAACCGGTTTGTGATATCTTAGTCTCTGTCTAATCTGTTGTACCTTTGCAGATATTTTGTTCTTGAGAAATAATCATGCAAGACCCACATCCATTTCAGTACATAATCAGCTGTGACGGGAGTGATAAATATATGTTAATGATACTTATTATCTAATATTATGGAAAGTTACATATTACATGCACTTTGTGCTGTTCTGTGATGAATGAAATATCTATCACCATCTTTCGGATGAGAGATAATGATTATAGAAACACTCTGAGAATGGCACGACTACAGTTATTATATTTGCTTTTCCCTGTTACAATGAGTCGTGTAACTAGAAGTACCTTCCTATGAGGTGCAGTATTGGTTACACTTTATCATTTCCATTTATTATTATTATTATTTACATTATGCTTACACAAATTACAGAAAATAGAAAATTTCATAAGAATAATTTGCTTGTGTGATGCTGTTACATTTATGTACTGTGTTTACATGTGCAGTTCTTCGAGAATGCGTTACGTCGCTGCATACCTGTTGGCGGTACTTGGGGGCAATGACAAGCCGTCGGAATCTGATATAACAAAGATCCTCAGCAGCGTTGGCATTGATGCAGATCCAACATGTCTCAGGAAGGTCATTGGTGAACTGAAGGATAAGAACTTGGATGAAGTTATTGCAGCTGGTAAGTGAAAGATTGGCATGAGAGGTGGGCAAAAAGTTTTAAGCCTCGATATATTAGACAAAAATTTTTGTTATTGTCTATACCTCAGTAAAACACACCTTTCTTGTGTACTCGTGTGTGTGTGTTGGAAATATGACATCACTGTAATTTATGACATCATTGAACTTTAAACCAAAACGATTTGACGAGTTAGCACAAACAGCTGAAAATCAGGCTCGCTGTTGTGTAACATTTTTTAGTCTATAGTTGGATTTACAAAAGCTGAGCCTCATGGTATCTGATTTTATGAAAGCCCTAACAAATATGTTTGAATTTTTTATTTTCGTATCAGAATATACGAGAGCCTAAATTTGTGTTGGTCGCAAATAAGAGCATTTGAGTCAATAAAGACTTCATGCAAATACGATGGGCGGTCAAAAAAGTTTTGAGCCTCATTATATTCGACTAAAACTTTTTATTGTCCATTTAGGTACTTTCCTTGCGTATACATGTGAGCGGGTTGTGGAAGTGACGTCATTGTAATTTATGACGCCATAAAGCATTAAGCCGAAATGATTTGGTGCGCTAACGCGAGCAGCATTTGAATCAGGCCGGTAGTTGCATGAAACTTTTTCAGTCTGTAGCTGGATTTACCTAGCTGGGGCTTTCTGGAATCCAATTTTATGAAAGCTTTGACAAATACGTTTATGAATTTCTCATTTGCATTTGTGAATATACTCAGTGACTGGGAAAAAAGAAAAAAAGAGTCTATGGTTTTTTCCACATATCTTTGTCAAACTTTAACCTATTTTTATAATTTTTGTCATGAGTCATCTTGAATATTCACTTTATTAAACTGTTGAGATATTTTCTCTTTACATTGCCATGTCACTACGTAGAGCTGACATAATTATGATGTCATCAAAAAAGCCGTTTTTATTGTATCTGAGATGAAAAAAGCTAACAGTTTTTCAGTTAATAACTTTAATAAAATTTAGAATGTTTATAATTTTTTGTATGCAACATTAAAAAAGCAACATGCAACTGACAGTATACTGTTAGTCCACTTTGCCAAAATACTGATGCCACTTTACCATGTAAAATGAAACACTCTTTGTATTCTTACTTTACTCCACACCAAAATTAACAGAAATGCAGAAAAATTGGCTTTTTAGCCTGTAGCTGCCTTAGTTGTCATCAACAGTGACAAAACTTGCTATTAACCCTATTTTGAGTCTACAATTTTATTACAAATGTACACTACCACGACGCTAATGCATGTGCAGAAATGACGCTGCCTGCTGATAATGGCTGCTGCACGACGTTCCCGTACTGCACGCGACGTCGCTACGGCCACGCGTTAACATGGCAAAAAGCAAGACTAGGTTTAAAATTTTGATTAACAAATAATTTATTTCGATGCCAACAATCTCTGAAGTTTTTTACTGCAATTTTCTTTTATCAGTTTTCCTGTTTTTTTATTGCAGAGCCTCATTTAGATGTTATCTTTTCGCAAAAATGGCATTTTCAATGACGTCACGATTAAATTAGCTATACTTGGTGAGAAGTAAATTTTGAAGTTTTAGATGCTTTCGGTAAAGCATATCATTGTGATAATGTGTGCCAAAAATTTATAAAAAAATAAGTTTAAATTGAAGTTATTCAGGAAAAAAGTGTAGATTTTTTTTTCCGGACATGGTGTGTGATAGCCTAATCTGTGTGGTAGCCGCAAATTAGAGCATTTCAGCCAATTACAATTTTGTGTCAATATTTGATGGTATCAAAAAAATTTTATTAAAAAATTAACAGTTAATTATATAAGTTAGTTGATAAAGGACTAATCAAGTTATCCAACCTGTTACATGGGGCCTTTGATGGGCAAATAGCTGGAAGCAAGCCTCATGCACCCCAAATTTAGCACTGCAGTCCAGTCCTACGTCTACTATTACCCAGCCGGCTGTTCATGAGTATATTTTCGTACACCAAGACCACTCTGCAAAAAGTTATGACCAGATCCCTAGTGACTATTATCTGTTTTGAAATTTAAAATCTGATCATTTTGGTATTTGCTATGCATGATGATGAATGTCTTGAGACGTTTTTGCTGATGCTTCAAATCGTTTCCATTTAATGCCCTGTGATGTTATAAATAACAATGACAGTCATATCCGCAGCAGACTCATAGAGTAAAGGACACACTTTTCACTGATATATAGATTGTGAAAAAATTGTAGTCTAATATGTTCGGGCTCAAAACTTTTTGCCCGCTGTCCTGCTCCTCATACAGGTAGCGTATTTATGCTTTTCACTGTTACGAATGCTTGAATATGTGTTATCCAGAGTCCTGCGTTTTTATCTTTTATACAGTATTTTAGAATTTATTTTTAATTATTTCAATATTAGGTAGGTTATTATTGCCAAATGCTACCTGCCAGTGTAGTGGGTACGTGACATTGGGCCACCGCTAATCTGCTATGCTCTTGACACCGTTGTGTGTTGTACTGTTGATAAATTCAAACTGTGTTAACCCGATAGTTGCTGCATTGGTAAGCTGTTATCTCCACATTGTGATCGGCAATATGTGATGAGGTGATCTATGTTGTTTAGCATGTTTTGCAATAAGTAATGCACGTAAAACAGGTCTGTATTCTGTCCTGTGAATACAGTACTTGGTAGCGAGTGCAATATAAAGTCTTTCTAAACATATTTGCCATAACATAATGTGGTAAATTCAACCAAGGAAAGTAACATGCACTGTTGACGTTCTGCCTCATATGTGTTGCCAGTCTGTGAAGTTTCTATGATGTGTGATACGTTGTGTAAATGTAGGCATGAACAAGAACTAATTCAACTGTCTTGTACATGTCTGTGCCTGTGTTATTGCCGAAAACATTTTGGGTAAATGATACAGTCCTAATGAATGTCTGCATCACAGTATCATATGAAGTAGTTTCATGTTGTGTAAATTCAGTTGTACTATATTGATGGAAAGTCTTGCTTATCAGGTACATCGTTGAGACATAATAACTGATGTATATGTGATTTGTAATTATGTGAACTGAGGTAAGATGTACTGTTTGCAGGCAATCTAAAGCTGGCAGCAATGCCAGCGGCTGGTGCTGCAGCAGTGGCACCATCGTCAGCTGCAGCGGCAGAATCTGAAGAACCAAAAACAGGTATTATAAATGGTTGTATGAACTTGTATCTACAGTATGCTGACAGCACTGATATGGAGACAGTTGTAGACAGTAGGCTGAGTAACGCACTGGTAGTAACCTATTTTTAAGTTTAAATACCTAGGCTAAAATAAAAGTAAATATGCACATTCTTGGACATTTTTCTGCAGTATCTTCTAAAAAATGTGGAAATTGATCGACAGTAAATGACGTTTCTATATTGCAGTAACAAGAAGGGTGACCACAGTGCAGTTCATTCATGTATCATGTATTCATGTGTCATGTTCTTGGTTAATGCTGAAATTCCTATTGTATTTGTTGAGTAAGTGAGCAATTTAGAAAACAAACAGTCATTGATTATGTGCATTAGTGTAAGCACATTAATCTGCCACTGATGATTGTTAGACGTTTCTACTATGGTTTTTAATTTGACTGCTTTTGGGGTGTAAATTTTTTTACACCGAGTATTTTAACTGCTTATTTTAGGGAGGTGAGAAGTAGTTTTTTTACAGTCTAGCAGTCAACAGAAGAACTAGGTTTCGAGAGTGAGACTTCCGCTTTGCTGGACCTGCTGCCTGACAATCTTACAGTTGATTTACAGAATATAAATAACCTGGTCTCTTTCAGCATCACCTCAAGAAGACTCAAAACTACACTGTGTTCAGAAATAAAACACCAACTCGCATTTTCTTTTTTATCTCCATGGAAAATGTTTATATATTCACAAAATTTTCAGGGAATGATTAGGATGAAACAGGTATTCCACAGGAGCAAAAGTTAAATATTCTTTGCTACCGGTGACGTCATATTTCCGTGTTTGTAAATTATGGGTTTTACCGCTGAAGACAGACATTTGATGAAATGTAAAAACACATCAACTGATCATTGAGATGACTGAATCCCAAAATATGCTATTCTGTCATGTAATCTTCCATTGTGAACTGTTCTGTGGTTTATCTTCTTGGCTGATACTTGATACTGCCGGTTGTGTCAATTTTTTTTATTTAAAAGTTACATTCCATCAATATTCCAGTGTCTGTCCATTGTCCAGAAACATCTTGCGCAAACTTGTGGATGCATAACTTTTGCTGACTAGCAAACATTTTATCAGATGTTGGTCCTCAATGGTAAACCCCATAATTTACAAACATGAAATTATGACGTCAGCATGACGTCACCGGTAACAAAGAATATTTAAACTTTTCCTCATAAACATTTCCTGTAAATTTTGTGGAAATCTAAGCATTTTCTACAGAGGTATAAAAGAAAACGTGAGTGGGTTTTTCTTCTTCTGAACACAGTGTATCATGTACCGGTAGGACATAGTAATGTTAGCAGATGTTGTCAGTGATTTTGGACGTTTCTCACAAATGATGCTGCTTTATGTTACAGTTTAGATTTTGAGTTCATCTACACCTATGAAGTTGCAGTTTTTAGATATTCTGTGCTCTGGGGTGCAGGTAAACACTAAGTTAATAAACCGACAAACTTCAGCTAAGGTTTTAGTTGGGCTTGTCTAAAAAAAACCTTGAGAGGGTTGCACTGTGGAGGTGTGTATGTTTGTTACAGTAGCTGATGAAAAGAAGAAAGCAGAGCCAGAGTCTGAATCAGAAGATGAAGATCTCGGCTTTGGACTGTTTGACTGAGCTGTTTCGTTGCAATAACAGTTGCCACCAATATCACATAAGAAACGCAACTAAATGAGTGCATGAATAAAATTTTTCTTTTATCAAGTTGATTCATGTGTGTCATTCAGTAAACATAACAAAATAATGCTAAAAAAATATGTTGGCACATATCACGTGGGCCACTGCGCGCATATCCACAACCCTGGCTATCTGAGTTTTAAAATAGGCACATTGTGTGTCCTGGGAAAAATTTGGCTGTAGAATAAGCATGGCTATTCGCTGTCACCATAACATGCACTATGGTCAGAAAAAACTGGAAAGTGCGGGGAAGTTATTGTCAAAGTCACATGTAGGAACTCGAGCTTGTTTCGATTACTCACATGTTTCCTAAAATATTAAAGCCAAGTTCTGTTGGCAAACTAGTGCTAACACACGCTGACTGCACTAACGGCATGCATGCCTTTGCAGAGCGCACAAATTTAGTTTAGTTTCACTCTGCTGTCAGTCATGAGCTTCCAAAGACAACTAGTGACATTAAGTTAACCCTCTCTTCCTTAACGTGATTTTTTTACTTACGAGTTTCGGAAAATTTTTCTTAGTTATCTACCGACGATGGTGCGGTAGTGTGATAGTACGATGGTACAGGCCCAAATTCAGGGTTCCTACAGGTTTCCAGTAGCAAAATTCCCTGACTATTCCTGACATGGAATGACAATTTCCCTGACATTATCAAAACAATAATCCTATCGCATAAATGTCATAAAGTAATGAAACGGTATTAATAGAGCAATATGCAAATGACAGAGGCCCTGGTCGAGGGGTCAGCCGGGCAAAGACACCTGAGGCTGAAACACGTCTAGCTTTTGGACATTTAATGGAAGCTGCAAATTTGCCTGCTTTTTAATATTTGAAGATGCAAAAAAATCACAGTTATCTGCAGTCTGCATGATCCAAGATCATTTTCCCCGACTTTTCAAAAATAATATTTTTCTCTGACATTTCCCTGGCAACACAAATTCCCTGACGTTTTCCAGTTTTCCCTGACCTGTAGGAACCCTGCAGATTGCAACTCAAAATTAATCACCAGTGAATAGAGGCATCATGGGCCAGAAGTTGTAATTTTCCCACAGACACTGCAAATTCTCGACAGAATTTCGACATAAAGTTGCAAGTTTTCAATAGAAAAGATTATGGGTGCTAAGCATTTAACTTTTCCTCCAGAATGGATGTTTTCAGTCGCAAAGTTGGCATTTTTATTTTTTGCCCTCTTGCTACGACACTACTGCCAGTGAATTGAATCAGGATTTTTTTTTAATCGAATCGAACTGGATTTGTTATCAGCCGAATTGCCCACCGCTAGTAGGAGCTGTACAGTGACGTCGTGGTTTAAAAAAAATAGGCAGGGCACAAAGTTGCTATTTTCTGATGGCTGGAAATTTTTGACTGGAGATAATGGATGCTGAAAGTTTCATTTTTGCCCCCAAATTTCCTGAAAATGGGGCCAATAAATTTTGCACTTTTGAAAAAAATATCAACAATTTACCAACAGTACAAATTTTAGCGGAAGCAACCCCCCCACCACGATGGCATTGGAGTTGTTGCATACATTATGAAATGAAATTACTCTACGCCGGGCCCGGTTAGCACTACGATGGGTGACTGCCTGTGGGCAGGTAAACCATCTAGGTGCGAAGCCTGCCAGCTAGGTCGACTCAGCCTTCTACCCTCTATGGGACAGTAAAATGAGTATCAGCTGTCTAGCTGAGTAATAATAAATGGCGATGGTGAATGTAGTTTCCGTTGCCGCCTACCGGTGGATCTATTGGCTCAAGCTGATCGGCTTGGTCCAAAGATTGGCAGCCACATGGCACTCGTGCTGCATTCAGTCAAATGAACCAGGTGAAGTCTTGCAATGGTTGTGCCATGATGACAGCAACATAAACATTGGCATTGGTATTATTATTATTATTATTAGACAGTCATTCAAGTAGCAAGTATGGACAATGTCAGTTTATGAGACTCTCCTCCAGATGCAGACCAGGTTACAGTCAGTGACGGCGACAATGTAGTGTGCAGTGCAGCTCACAGCCGTGTAGTTGACAATTATCTACAACAATACACTGCAGAATATCTTCAACTTACGTCACTTTAATTAAAGAAAATAAAAATGAACTATGTCATTGAAGAGAACTATAAAAAAAAATAAATAAACAGTCAAATGTGACTGCTTATTAGCCATATGATGGGCAGAGTCTACACTTTGCTTCACGTTCTTGTTCTTTAAAACCAAAACAAAAGTAAGGTACAGCAAAAAAACTACAAAAACAAAAACTGAGATTAAAAATACATTAGTGAAAGTAAAAAAGGGAAAAGTAATGAAAATGAAGCTTAAAATATTTCGAAAATCATGCTGTAGAAACGGAACTGCTTCATTGGCTTCCTGTAGCTTTGGTATTTTCAGCCTTTTGACTGCTGAATTATTATAGCATTACGTAGGAGTGTCATGTAGGACTGGGACTACACTTGCAAGATGCACCATTTCTCATAAATTCTGCATATTTTAAATAAAAGGGCACTGCCTACGAAAAAAACGAGAAAAATTCAGGTACCAGTCGGCTAACAACTTAATTAGGCTTTGGAATTAGAAGAAAATCCCAGTAAACTTTGTAACACAGCCCTAGGCTTCTGTGAGTTGGCAAACAAAACTTAGGCTTATACAACAAACAAATGAAACGCAAGAATACCTCTCGCTTTTCAAGCACATTGGTCATCTTTCTCACATCATCGTTTGCTTCACTGAGTAAACACTTCGGCCAGTTCAGTTTCTGACAAGATACACACTGGCAATGTAGCAATAAGCATACACGAGCGAGCAGCACAAGCTTGCTTATTAGCAACAACAGAGGAGCCGTTACTGACGTGATGATCAGGTTTGCAACAGTGAATTACCCTACAGCTGTTTGTTCATGGCCGCCATCCCACAAGCATCTACCTATCCCATATGAGTTCCTGAGTCAAAAGACAAAAAACAAACATAACTTTAACAAATTTTATACGAACGTTCCCTAGTGTAGGCTGACTGTACATCTTGCAAATTTTCCGTCAAAAATGTCTAAAAGATGAAGGTCACTAAATGTAAAAATACAAGAAAATGACCACATTTTTGTCAGGATATAAGTGTATGTTTACTTATAGGAAGCGGTACCTTGACAGCCGATTGGCTCAGGTACATTAGATGGCTCCTGCATCAACAGTAACCTAAGCCTAACCATCACTACTGTACACATAGTTTATAATACGGGTAGGCTCAGTTTACTGTGAATCAAGTGCTGTTTAGTTTAAACTATAATTTAAAAAATATTTTATAGTGGTATCCCTGTAATAAAAACATTGAACAACTCGGAATTTAATTGAAGTTACATCAAAGAAATTTTCACATATAAGAGCAGCGTAGTAAAGAGAAAGATTGTCAAGTTACTCGCGATGGTGCTAAGATTCTGGTGGAACGGTTCGAATGGCTGAGAAGAGGCTTTACATCATATAGCCACAGACCTCCGCGGTCATCACCACATGCCAACAGACCTGACAACACAGACAACGGAACAATGGAAACACGGTCATGCCAACCAATAATTAGCAACAATGATGCAACAAGTGTAGCAGTCTGTTTTTAGTAGCTACAAGGTACTGACGGATGAAGTCCCAAAACAAGTGAGAAGACATCTATAAGTCGGTAAGATCTTGTTCGAATTTTTGAATGCTTTGCATTTAGTTTCACAACTAATATGCACAAAAATATAATTACACTGAAAATTATAAATCTGTAATTATCACAGCCACAGAAACTATTGCAAAATTAACTTATAAACACTACAAAGACCAAATGTAAAATAGTGGCCCAACAAGCGTAAAGTGAGAAATGGTAGAAAAATAATATAACAGCCGTTAAAATAGCTACCAGCGGCTGCAGTTAGATTGATGTAATGCGTGTCTGTCGGACTCCACTGAAGGCTGCAAACAAATGCAGCAGGTTTATCTGGATGCCGCAGAAAAGATGTCAGATTTATGACGTGAATGAATCCTTCACCAGCACACTTGTATGCTAACAATACAGCACAACCACACTGAAAAACTTACTCAAAGCAATATTAACAAGTTATGTTCAGTAAACAAAAAATCTCCAGAAGTCTAATGTACGAAAGAATGTAAGCTGAACTAACAAAAAAACTTGGAAAATATCAGACTAACGAAAAAATTTGCGTACAGCATAACTAAATTGCTAACTTGGAAAAACTAGAAACTGTTGCTGAAATGAAAAATACCATTAAATAGGGTTCATAATATATCTGGTGTAAATATTCACAGAGCAGAAGTAACCAGTACGATAATCTTTCTAGCTCAGCTGTCAAAGATCACGTTCACTGTATGTCAAAAGCAACCCATGATCAAGACTTGCATGGTGGCATTGTGAAAGTGAACTTTCGACTAATATTTCAAATAAAATATAAGACATGTATGTGCAAAGGTAGAGGGCTGCATAATATGTCAGCACTGGGTTGAGACATGAAAGCATGTTAGCAAACCAAGATGGTGTTCATCGACCATTGCCATGCCATCAACAACATGCGAACCAGTCGACGGAAGACATAGTTCCAGTGAAGATTCCCTGATGACAAACGATCAAGCTCAATATAACAATTGCACCAAAGACTACAATTTCTGTATATCACAATCGGAATAACTCTGCATTATTACAATGCACTATGAAATCAGATGATGATGTGCTACAAAAATGAATCGCAGATGTGGAAAAAATCATATTCACACTACACAACATCAATGTCATAAATAATGAGATCTACACCGTGTCTCAAAGAAAACAGTCAAAATTGTTTTTGGCATAACTTTGTCAAATTTCCACCAACTTTGATAATTTTTGGCACAAAGATGGCCAAGATGACCTTATTATGTATGGTGCACTCACTTACCACCACATCTAATTTATGTCAACGCACTACCATGTGAAACACAGATGCTCCAAATTGTTACATTATGTGGCGATTATTTGTATCAGATGGCTCACCTTTGCATCATCAATTCGACATAGAGTGCGACATGGTTTAAAAATTTTTACGTATTAAATATTCTATGCTGAAAACAGCAGACAACAAAATAGCTGGTTGATGAGCTTAAAACACGTCTAATCAATGAGTGAATGCATTTTATCAGTCGATCGTTGATTCTGCTATCAGCCACTGGCGTTGCATCTAAGCCATTGCGTCTTTGTATGCGGAGCACACTTTGGCATAAATTCTAATCTGCAAGCAAGTTGTTATACAAACTTATAATTCTGTTAAATAATTCACATTTTAGTGTATTTTGTGCCTAATTAACTCGTTACAGCATTTACTTGAGACAACAACTCAGCATTATGCAATAATTTGGAGCATCTATGTTTCATATGGTAGTGCATTGACATAAATTAGGTGAGGTGGAAAATGAGAGAACTTTACATAATTTCGTCATCTTAGCCATCAACATGTCAACAATTATGAAAGTTAGTAAAAATTTGACAAAGTTATGACAAAAACAATTTTGACTTTTTTTTTTGAGACACGGTGTCGTAACTACATTAACTCATTCAATTCCTAGGTGTAAACAAGCAAAGACGCCGGTTCAATGTGTACATAATGCACAGCCATAACCATAACCATTATTTAACTGTGACCTATGATTTATTAACTAAAAAGCAGCACATCAGTTACTGGACGACTGCCAGATGATGGGCCTCTCACTCACGCGAGCAACACATGAAGCTGAGGACAGAAGACAATGGAGGAAATACACGCACGAGGCTGTCCAAGTGTGCTTAACTGCATCGCCATGACACCATAGGAGGAGGTTCCTGCCAATCTTGGTTTTTCATGGATGCCTCATCATGTTCAAGTTACGAGCCCATACGTAATAGATAAACAGGCAAAACCCAATGAGATGATATGCACTAAAGTGACATGGCGATGGGGACAGCGGTAATACCGTGGTAATGGGGACAATAACGGCGGTATTCCCGCGAGAATGAAGATAAGTCACGGTAATACCACGAGGATGGGGATAGAATTTGCAGTATACCCGCAGTAGTGGGGACAACTACAACTTTCATCTGTAGTTGTTGCTGTAAAAATACATGAAAGAATAATACATTTCACTAATTTGTACACTGATAACGTTGAATGTTGTGAAATGTTATTAATTTGCAGTACATTAGTAACCAAGAGTAGTAAAATGTGCAGATTATTAGCAGCAATTATTTTCATTAACATAACGATGCGGATAGGGACAAAGCGTGTGGGGCTGGGG
>Ga0209367_1000533_pt1 | contig 38717 bp, 17 predicted proteins | sample WorMetLIZISLAND2_FD_187412 | JGI IMG/M metagenome (GOLD analysis project Ga0209367, IMG submission 187412) | Marine gutless worms symbiont microbial communities from Max Planck institute for Marine Microbiology, Germany - Olavius geniculatus... ...
GAGAATCACTTAACGTTCGCCCACTCGTCCTCCGTTCAATCAACAGGGCCGAAATTTAGCCAGAACACGTCCACTTCGGAGTTACTTTGGAAAAAAATAGCTACCCAGCTCCCCTAATATTGGATATATGAAAGGTCAAAGGAAAAATTTCCCCTCATGCCCCCTCAAAATCTTTTTGTGAGATTGGCTAAAAATTCTGCCCCTGACCAGCCCTCGTTGTTCCCTACAAATGACCAAAATTTGGTGCACGTATCCGCCATAGCTTTTCGTCCAGAGAAAAAAAATGCGGGTTGAGCGAATGCCAAGGTACTGCTTTCAGGAAATCCTCAAGCTCGGAGATAGCTTGACACTTTTCTCACAATGTTTTCGAGGGCTTGATTGCCTGCAAATGGCCTTGGCCTTGGCGTTGGGTACTGTGTCATTGTAAACGTGACTGCATAATCAGTGGCGTATTTAGGGGGGCATGGTGCGATGCCCCCCCCCTTTGGCCCCACCATGAAAATTTTTTACAGGCGACTTTATATGAAAAGGTGCGTTTTGTGCCATTTTCCAGCAAATTTCATAAAAAAAATGGGCGAATTTGCGGCTTCCATTGAACGTTCAAAAGCAAAAAGTGTTTCAGCTTCATGGGGGCTTCGCCCTTCTGAACCCCCGACCAGGGGCTCTGCCCCCTGGACCCCGTACAGAGCGACGTAACTAAAACTGAACTGAAATGACATGGTTTAGTTTATGACGAAAGGACCAGATTCGGCGAGTTTCTCGCCGACATTGTGCGCTTTATACATTAAATTGATTTAAATTAAAAAAATACCATTGAACAAGCAGTAATGCATTACAGCTGAGTATGGAGGCATCGTGAAACAGCGTCGGCTACGCTACAGTGCGACTATGTGATAGGTGCGCGTTGGGCCACCCCCCCCTGTATCACAACACCTGTCCATGGGCTATGACACATGTGACCTCAGTTCATCGAAAAGTAAGTAAGTAGTAAGTAACTTATATAGCGTGTTATATGTAACAAACTCGAACGCGCTCGATGTGCTGATAAAATAGAAGTAAAATGTTTCAGATGACGTCTGAAAGTAGGTAGACGGTAAAGCAGTTCAGTTCGGTTAAGTCGCTTGTGCGCGTCTTTAGGGTCCGACGTTTCCCGAGCCGCTGTCGACACCGTCTGACATGTCGCGGTTGGTCGACGACGTCGATGTCAAGCGTTCACTCGGCTACGTGCTCGATGCTATCAGTCTTACCAGACACAGACTGGACGGACGCTGTCCGCTACTTGGCTTCAGCGGAGCTCCGGTAAGCTATAATGCTCAAGCTAGGTGGATCCATACCTATAAATACCGACTGTATGCTCATTTATTCCAGTAACTGTTGACGGCTGGAATCGGTTACCAACTGAAATCTGTTGTGAATCGAACAATTTCTGTTTCCGCGGGACATTTTGAGCAATCATTTCTCATTCTCCATACCCTTACTAAATGGGTTGGTAGCGTGGCGTAGCGGTAACGCATTTCATCCAATAACGAAGTTACTTTACGCTGGGCCGGGTTAGTACTGCGATGGGTGACTGCCTGCGGGCAGGTAAACCATCTCGTTATGTAACCAGCCGTCTAGGTCAATTCAGCCATCTATCCCTCCTGGGTAGTTAAATCGAGTATCAGCCTATCTGGCTGAGGTTAAGGCGAGGCGCGTTCATTTGTGTCGGGTGGCAGGTAACACTGTGTGATTTCATATGGCAGGTGACGCTTCGTAACTCTGAAATGAACATTATTAAGAGCTATAACATACCATTAATTGTTACTGGTGTCCGCCGTGACAACTGGCAGTGAAGGGTGCGATGCACCCATTGCCAGAAACATTCTGAATTTCTGAAATTGGCAGCATGCTCTAGTGGTTAGAACACGTGTTCAATGGACGCAGTTGACCCTGCACCGACTTCGATTAGTATCTGGACGGGTGACTGGCCGTTTGCAGGCAGGTTGAATGTTAAAAGGGTTAAAGGTTGTCTATAGTTTTTAATGGTAACCCGTGTCAAAGCTATACGGAACGGACCTGCTATATGTGATTGGGATCACACCGGCCACCCAACGCAGGTTGTCAAACGGTTCTCAAAACGCATCTCGTGGCGACAGATATTCAACATTTTGGTGGTTTGGACCAACAGTTCGGTATTGGAAAAAATTCCATCCCCCAGTTTGCTATATTGTACTTGCTCTAACTTTTTCCAGGAAGCATTCTGCTTCCACATTTCATTGGAGTAAACGAAACGCCCTTGTTTTGTTTTTACCCTCCTTGGAACGCTGGAATGAGTATCACCTTTCGAGCTGACAAATAATAAATGGCGATGGTCAATGCCAGTTTAGGCTTATCGGTTTGGTGACGGGACCAAAAGTTGGTGGACGCCCGGCGGTGAAGTGCTGATGACTGATGTCCGCATTGTCATTGCTACGTTGTTGGTAACTATCATCAGACAAATTTTTCTTGCCGTATGAAGATTTAAAGACCTAGGGTCCACAGTTTTGCGAAAATTTCGCCAAATTCCGCGGGCCAGTTTGCAAAATTCCGCGCCTCACCGTGGCAAAATCGTCCAAATTCGGCGGCTTACCGCGGCCTTTCGTTTGTGAGTAAACTAATCTTGCTCCCTCTCTTACCCCGTTTTTTTTCGACGGGCCTGTTCACGATATTGCTAAGGTCCGGAGTGTAGGCTAACGATAAACGAACGATCTATTTGGGCTTGATGGAATAATCGTGGTCTATTGGTCTTAGTTTTAGTCTCGAATTCTACAATCTACGCTTGTTCACTTTATTAGCCCCTTGCACTTGGGCGGGGCCCAAGTTAGGAGGAACGGTTTTGATGATAAAATTGTAATTTGTATATAACAAACAAAATAGTGTCACCAGGTGCAGATTTTTCGGTGCAAAAATTCTGTAAAATACGTTTGCAGCCAGCGTACTACCCTAGACATCGCTGGGGGAGCTCTTACAATGCTTTCCTAGAATACCATTATTACAATACTTTTGTTGCGATAACGCATGAAAAAGTAAATTCGGTCACTCGAACAGTAACAGCAAAAATTTCAAAGTGATCCACAATCCAGGATTACTGCCAGATCACCCCCAAAATTAAATCACTGGTAGTTTGTGCCATGCCCTATAACTTTTTGAGTTATCTTGCTAACAGACAAACAAACAAAAACCGGCAAAAACATTACCTCCTTGGCGGAGGTAATAAATTCCCAGAACAAATAAATCGATCGAGAAAACGAGAAGTACAAATAGCGATACGTTGGCTCACAGGCAAAAAGCCACAGAAATTCTGACACTCCAGCACAATGTGTGTGGGTGTTGGGCAGCTTTCACTATATTCCTGCTGTGTCTTACAGTCTGTCTCAGCATCGATGCAACTTTTTCGAAGATGATGAGTAGGGCTGGCATTTCCATTGGGCTCTGGCTCTGGGACATGACAGGGGTGGTGTGACTGCAATACTCATGCAGCAGGTCTGCTGATCAGCTTAGGTACTGACCTTGCCAGGTGGTTTTCTGTGGATACCAATAATCCTTTGGTGAGCCCAACAGCTTGCTGATGCTATCAGGTAAAAGAGGTAAGTGTAGCTGTGCATTTTGCTGTTCCTACCATGACTGTTTAATAGTTAGTTACTTGGGGTTAACTGGGTTTCTGGGGCTTGCTGGGGTTTTGTGGATTCTTGTAGGTCACTGCTTGCCATGGTGAGCTGACTGGGTGGCTGGTAAGGTGAGCTTCGATGGCTTCACACTCCTGCTATGGCCGTGGACTGGTTGGTGTGCTGTGGGTGGGGGGCTCCTGTGGGGTGAAAGGGATATTCAAGGCACGAAATTGCCAATAGGCTGAACAAAGAGAATGTGGTTCAGGACTCTGGCTTTCTTTTGGCCTGAACACTTGGCTCTGACTGGAAAGCTTCAGGGCGGTCTCCCCCATGCTGCTGCAAATGGCTTTGGTTTGCAGCAAAGATGGGGGCTACCAGTGCTCACATAGCCAGACTGCCCAAGTTGAGTAGTGGCTTGAGGGGTCTGTGGATCCTTTAGCAACCCTAGTAACACTCTTTTTAAACGATGAGTAATTGCTTGGTTGCTTTGTCCGCCGTTTTTAGCCGTCCATCATGTAAACAAAATGTTGCACAACATCTACAACTTGTTCGTGTCTTGTCCGTTGCTGATCTCGCCATCAACGGACGGACGGACGAACACACAGAACATGTTGTAGCCTACAACATGTTGTGTCTGTTCATCCGTCCGTCCGTGTAGTGGAGTTTGACACTAAGTTGCTTTTTTCTCAAAATTTGGTGTGTTTTCTCACATCGTCATATTGAATCTTGCAGCTTTCTGCACAAAGTGCTGTAGATGATAGCAGTACTAACGCGCGGACAGAGCGACGTACCCGAACTGAACTGAACTGAACTGACATGGTTTAGTTTGTGACGAACTGACCAGTAGGCGCCGTCTAATGACGTCGGTGGCACGTGACTACGCTCACGTACGCATCACCCAATGACCTTTGGGCTCACTCTGCTTGCCCGTTGGTGAGATCGTCAAAAAGTAATCAGTGTCGGTTCAATTCAGTACAGTTACGTCGCTCTGTACGCTCCTTCAGACTGTTGTTTGCAGTGGACATTGATGTCGTACATGGTGGAGGGCGGTGGCACAACGACCTACTCCAAGTCCAAGCGATGGCTCTACTGTCACGTCGAAGAAAGCAAACGTCTTCTGCAACGCATTACCGACATAGTAGTTCGCTATCTCGTCCTGCAGGTGGCAGCTGGCGCACAGGTTAATGTCTTTTGTTTTGTTATTATTTATTCATTTATTTACAAAAAAATACACGGCAAACGGTCAAAGCCACAAACGTGCTGCGATTATATATAGCCAAAATATTTTTTCAGTTAATGTCTGTACTCTGTAGAGTAATTAATAGAATTGAGTATGTTTCTCAGTTAAAATGTTTGATTGCTATTGCTTAATAATTAAGCTAAGACTATTGTTCAATGCAAAGTAGAATAATTATTGAATATACTAGCCATATTTTTAAAACGTTTGCAAAAATAGACTTTAGAGCTATCAAGTATCTGCTTAAAACTTAGATGTGAGGTAACATTTAAAATTGTTAAGTTATTTTTAGGCCTATATTGGCAGTTCATGTTCATTACTTTTATTTAGACTATATCGTAGAATGCGATTCTTCAGTGCACTGCCAGTGGTGTTTAATTTTTGCCAATATTTTTGCCGACTTTGTCATGCACTCGTGGTTTTTTATCATGTAATGGGGATACTAAAATCTAAAATATGATGTGATATGATGATATGATTTGGTGATTTCTGTGGAATAGACCAGTGTGCAAAAACGAGTTGTTCTATGAATTATTACAGGATATTACGTAGGAAAATGAAAACCAGGCTATCACGAGGAAATGACAAAATCCAATGGACTGTTAAAACATGACTTGTTGTTATGTTATATTTTTATGCACAACAGCAGCTATTGCTGCTGTTGCACGTAAATCACAATTATGTCCGTTCGTCCGTCCGTCCGTCTGTCACACGGGTGGATTAGTTAAAAACGGTGCAAGCTAGGATTACCAAATTTTCACCGTCGAAACTGCTATAGGCTTTCGCGCGTCTCATGAGCATTAGCGCAAATTTCTTGTTGTTGTTGTTGGTCGTAGATGCTGCAGTTATTTGAGTCACACGCGGGGGCGCTTGAACCAAACATGTTCAATGAGTTCGCTTTGCCGTACATTCGGCAGATATCATTTCGTGTCAAGGAGGCTCTTGTTCAGCAAGGACTTGACGTTGTCCCGATGGTAAGCTGAGTTTTCTTGGTGCGTCCATGCCTTAACAGTGGGCACCGTCTAAAGGCGCGTACAGAGCGACGTAACTGAACTGAATTGAAATGAATTACTAACACGTTACACTTTAGTTCAGTTTGGTCGCTTCGTGCACGCCTTTAATATTACAATTTTGAAGACAGTAAATATCGCGAGCAGCTCCCTGACTGCATGCTCTGTCTTACTGTTTGCAAATTTAAGAATTTTTAGTTCAGCTAAGGCGAACAAATAAAATCAGTCTGGTGTTCGTCTCGTCCGTCCGTCCGTTTGTCCACAGAGTTTTATTATGGTTCGTTTGATTTGAATGAAATTTGCTGGTTCATTAAGGCAGGCTACACGACGGTTTGCATTGATTTGATTGAAAGTCATCGTCACAGTTGTAAATAGTTTTATTTTCAAAGTTTGTCTCTTCCGCCGTTCTCAATGGAAGCTGGCAAATGATTAGTGAGTTCTTAATTTAGGGGACAATATCTAATTTTTTTCGGCCATATTGTTTGATATGTGTTTTAGTTTTAGTGTCGCTTTACTTCAAACATTAACGGTTCTGAGTACTCATTAGTTGCTGATGGCAGTACAGATGAGTTGACCTCAGTTTTGTTCGAAGCTAATTTTGTTATACGTATCAAGGATTGAAGTGGGATAATTAAGTGCCAGTACGGTAGCTTTCAACGACTTACCTTCTTCCCCTCACTTCCCCTTCCGTTCCTGTTTTTTACGCGCGAAAGCAGCTACTGCTTTCAGCGCGTCTTAGCCATCGCGGTTCTGTCTGTCTGTCTGTCCGTCACACGGGTGGATCAGTCAAAAAACGGTGCAAGATAGGATCACCGATCACCAAATCTTCACCGTCGGCTGCCCGGAAGACTATAGTTTCAGGAACCGTAAAGACTTTCCATAAATTCGAAGGGGGTCACCCCGATCGACGGCGCCAAATGAGAGGGGGGGTGGGAAAAATTTGCGATTTTTGGCCAATAAGTCGCTGTGTCTCAATAACGGTGCAAGATAGGGCCTAGGTTACTATTAATCACTAATAGGAATTCGTACACTGGCTCTCGATTGCCATTGAATTCAATGACCTTGGATGACCTGGAACGCTAAAATAGGGGTTTTTATTAATTTTTTGGCGATTTTGAGTTGCGAGACACTATTAAAGAGCGAATTGCGTTGAAATCAATTGAGATAGACATAGAGAAGCTGCGTGTGGAATTTTCAGCATTGAACGTAGATTTCGACGGTCCAAGTCTCGATTTTCTAGGTTCAAGGAAACCTGCGCACGAGCGCATCAAAGAGCGGTACCCCTCGTAAAATTGTTATTTTACCGTTGTTGGCCAGTCTTTCATGAAAACAGCTGAAGATAGACTGACAGTTTGCGAATAGGAACTGCTATATTTTTCGCGCGTCTCGTGAGTCTTAGCTCAAATTTCTTGTTTAGCAAGGGGATGTGGAGGACTGCGGTAAGCTCCCCGAGCAGGGTCTGTGCGGAACCCCACCATAAATCGAATATTGTGCATTTTAGCATTAAAATATGCCACACCGGTTCATACCGCCTCACGTCGAGCCCTAATACGTTTGTTGGTACAGTTACAGTACACAGCACTATTCTGTAGACACCCGTAGACCTACAGATATGCAATAAACATTATAGGCCCCTGGTTAACGTAAACCTGCACCCAGACAGAGAAAAAGAAAGTAGCCGATGTGCTTCTCAGACTGAATTTTGTGATATAATTCAGCAGTAAAAATACATTGGTTCAAATCTAGTCTTGTCTTGTTATAGAGCATATGTAGCGTAATTTTCTGTCACGTAACTTGCAGGTAATTTTTGCAAAAGATGCTCATTATGCATTGGAAGAACTTTCCACGAGTGGTTTTGAGGTGGTTTCTCTGGACTGGACCATTAAGCCAGAAGACGCCAGGTAACCTGACTATGCTATGTACCTGGCGTTTCTGCTGTAGCCTATTTATAGCTACACTTTTTAGGCCGCCCGGAACGATATTTCGAGAAGGCCTTATGTTTTACTGCTGTTTCTTTATTCTTTTTTTTCATCGCGAGATCTCCGAGGTCCGTGGGCCGATCTCCGCGAAATTTTGCCACATGTTCAGAAGCATGTTCAATTTATAAATGCGGTTCCAAAAATTTGGGGGTCTCCCCCCAGAAAAAAAATGAGGGATGGGGCGAAAAACACGCTAAATTTGGCCCGATTTCGGACACCTTCCCACTTTGAGCGCGAATATCTCCGGAACGGATAGAGATATCCAAAATCTGAAAACCTGGTGCAAGACAGCGTTCCCTCCCGCGTTCAACGAAAAAAGTTAAGTGAACTTTGGTGCACTAACCGCTGAGATTTTTAGGTGCAAATGTACCCCGAAAATCGACTTGTTCGGAATACTATATTTCGGCCACTAGGGGGTGCTGCGCCCAAAAATTTTTACACGCGCCACAGAACGGCCAAGTCTTACTAGCCCATACCTCATAGGGGATGGGGGTTCTCTGAACAATGTTTTTCAATGGGGGGGGTCAAAAATTGGCTTAATTTAGCGTATGAGCCGCTAGATCTTTGGCGCTAAGGGAATTAGCCTAATGAAACTTTACCACCTGATGTGTCGCTGGATGGGGGTGTTCAAAATTTGGTGGCATATATAAAAACGTGAAATATAGTTAGTTTGGATTTATATGACCATTTCACATTACGTATCTTGTATCTTCGTACTTCGTTTGTGACATTTCGAGCAAAATACTTCGATTGTGTTAGTTTCATGCTAAGTCAATATGTGTTTTGCAGAGATGTTAGTTAAAATGTGTTTGCCAGACATTTTTTATTGCTATATATTGTAACTGACATTTGTCGACGTCGCTCATCATCGTCGTTACGAGCAGCGACGTTAAAATTAAAATACATACACATACTTGGTGGCACTGCCCCCTTAAAATTTGGGAAGGCAAAAAACGTCCAAAATTCGGCGCGATTTAGGACAACTTTCGACTTTGACTGCAAATATCTCTGGAACGGATTAATATATCGACAAGCTGTGAACGGCGTTATAAACTACTGTCCCTTCTGCGTTGAAAAAAAAATTGATTAACTTTGGTCCACTAACCACGAAGTTGTCTTTGCTCATTTCGACCTATCCAAAATCGACAGTTCGCGCGTTTTCGGACAACTTTAGTCTTTGATCGCATTTATCTCGATATTGGATAGAGATATCAATAAAAGGAAAACGGCGTTTACAACTACGATTGATTCCACGTCTAACACAAAAAAATCGTGAGTTTTGGTTCACAAACAACAAAATTCTTTTGTCTCATTTCAAACCACCCAAGTTTAACATTGCGCTTGCTATACATGTATATGATAATGCAGTTGCGTTCGGGTCACGTGACTTTGCTAAATTTCAACCCCTTAAGTGTCCCCCAATCGGACTTACGGCGCCGGGCGGCCTCACGTTGAGCTCTGCCCCATATTTCTAGTTATAGTTTTAAGATTAAAACTTTCTTTGCATATGCACTGTTAAGTTTTTTTGTACAGCTGCCTGTGATTTTTTTTGGTGAAATCTGCACTTTTATGAAATGCATAATTATGTGAAACTTTTTTGCATTGAATACGTACATCGGCAGTACTGGTCTGTGTGTTAGTTAGTGTTTTGTTATGACCAATTCCTACTTACAATGCCAACGTGACTCAATTCCACTTAACTCAACTGTTGAGACAGGCGCGCCAACAGGTCTGTGCACAACAGCGTGTCGTCACGGTGCTAATGACGTCACTGTGTTGTCGCCCACAATCACGACAGTTGAGTTGCATCTTAGGTGTGAACTGACCATTAGAGTGGCAGAAAGGGCATACTGCTGCAAAAAAAAATTTAAAACTTCAGTTTCAGAATTAGTGATTCAGATTATAAATTGGCCATTTTGATGAAAATTGCAAGTACTTCTACTACTATTATTACCACTAGTAGTAGTAGCAGCAGCAGCAGCAGCAGCAGCAGCAACAGCAGCAGCAGTACGAATCAGAATAAAATTTAGTACAGTTAATTTTAAATAAGTTGCCAAAGAGATCACCAAATTTTGTTGAAAAACGCTATTTCTGAGCCGACTTATTAATAATTGAATATCAATGGCAAAATATCTCCGTTACCAATATGGCGTCACATAAGTAAACCCGTCTGTTAATGTAACTAACGAACAACATCTGATTCTGGCAAAATTTTACTTCGACAATGCAGCATCTATTGGCAATCACAGTACCGAATTTGAGTTGAATCTGCCAAAGCAAGCAATAGTTACAGCGCATTTGTGAGGTCACTCCGAAACACTTCAGTTTCTGGTCATTGTGGATGATGTCAGACGCAATGACCAGAAACTGAAGTGTTTCGAGGTGACCTCACAGAAACTGCTGTAACTTTTGCTTGCTTCGGCAGACTTAGCTGAAATTTGGCACTTTGATTGCTAATGAGTGATGATTGTTGATTTCGAATTTTGCCAGAATGAAATGATGTTTGTTGGAGTTACGCAGATGTACACACGGGTTTACTTACATAATGCGATATTGGTAACGGAGATATTTTGTTATCGATATTCAACAATAACTCTGTTAAGAAGTAATATTTTTCAGTGGAATTTAGTGACCCCCTTTAGCACTTTATTGGTAATGAAGTGTACGAAATTTTATTCAGATTTGTTCAGATTTGATATTTTTATTTTGCGATGTTCAGGGGGTTACTTTTTTCCGGACACAGTGTAGTATAGCAGCAGCAGCAGCAGGTGCTGCAGTTTCAGTGATAACTATAATATTACTGTTACTGAATTTCAGAAGAGTGATGGGACCGAACGTTACATTGCAAGGCAATCTGGACCCGTGCGCTTTGTATTCTTCACAAGTGAGTTTAAATTTTAACAACTTGCTGAAGAGATTACCAAATTATTTTCCGTTAAGTTAAAGTTACCCACTGTTAATCGTAAAAAAGTTTTTTGGTTAATTTTTCGAATTATTAACATTTGAATGGAATTTTGCTTGAGACATGTTGTTAAGATTTGTACTTTTCTACTGCTTGTGTGTGGTTAGTTAATTTTTAGTCTAGCAATTTGCATTACATAAGCTCTCTCAGTCAGACCACTAATAAAACTACAGACTTATGAACTGTATTATTCTTCCTTTTCTTGGTTTTCTTTTAGTTTATGAAAGTGTTGAATTTTGCAGTTTTTGTAGTTTATCTGATTAACTGCGAAAATATTCAGTATTAATAGATCAATGAAACTTTATTTTTGTGATTAATTGCTTAAAAATTGTCAGTTAGTACTACCCTCCTTGAATCTGTTTTTACAATGTTTTTTCAATAGGAAAACATATCACATCTGGCGAGAGAGATGGTTCTCAAGTTTGGCACTCGTTGCTACATAGCAAACCTGGGTCACGGCATTTATCCTGACACCGACCCAGGGCACATGAAGGCATTCGTTAATGCTGTCCACAAGCATTCCGAAGACATCAACTCAAAAACATCGTTGAAGTCATAACTTTTCTACGCTTAGCAATATTCATACATTCGTCGAATACAACTTCAGATATGTAGTGTTATTTATTGTATGATTGTTACAGTATTATGAAAGCAATATGTTTACTCTGTAAATAAGCATTCAAAAGAGTGAAGATGTCAACTTTTGAGACTTCACAGAAGTAATGACATTTCTGCATTAAACAACATTCGTAGTACAGTACTATTGAAATATTGTTGCTATTCCTGCTTTGATGTTTATGCAACCAGCCAATTTTAAGCAGTTTTTTTCACATTTTTCAGGCACTGTGGAAGACATTATGTTGAATTTTTGGAGCAAGACTGTTTTTTACAAACCATGTAGTACTTAATGTACCCATCTTCCGGTTGCTAGCGTCAACTTTATTTGGTCTGGTTGTTTATGATTGGTCTTTGATAATGTTATCGCATGAACAGCTACTGTTCCTAATTATTGCATGTGTTTTGCTCATTTGCACATTAGTCTTGCCTCGGCAGGGGCAACTGGGTGCAGTTTCCCCAACCATTCTAGACTCAATCCTGAGAGGCAGGAAAATGCTGCCACCGTAGTGAAATAGTTTTTTTTTAATTTATGAGTTGATGATTTTTATCATGGGAGAGTAACCTACTGGCCTCCAGTCTACTGGCTGCTTGAAGTTTTCACACATTGTTAGTCACATATTAATTTCGTTGAGTAATTATTTAGCTTCAAAAACGTGGTAATTTGATTGCATGCCAGCATGCAAATTTTCCCCAACAAATTTAATGTCATAGTTCAGTTTGTGGCGGCTCGATCCACGTCCCACCGGGGCTGTGCTTGTGGACTCTATTAGGGACACCTGTCCATCCGTTAATCCCTCTACGTTTTGCCTTGCCTTGGTATTTTCTCACGATTGAGGATCGGATGTCGCCGACACGGACACCAAGGCACTAGATCTGTTTTGGTCACGTACACATTGAACACATTCGGCCACTGATGCACCAGTCAACTGCTTGATATCATCGGTCCAGCGTCTTCTTGGTCTGCCTCGGCATCTAAAATTCCCGGCGATTGTGCCATGCAGCACATGCGTACATGAATAATTGTCCGCTCTTACTGCATATATGGCCAAAGTAGGCCTATTGCAACTTCCTTCTCTTGACCTCTGCCAGGAAGCGACGTGTCGGCTGCAACTCTTCCAGTATTGAGTTGTTGGTTCCATGCTCCGTCCAGCTGATTTGCATCATTCTTCGATACATGTCCATCTCGAATGCTTTGAATATTTTGCTGTCTGTTGCTTTAATTGTCCGTGATTCACACCCGTACATTGCCACGGTCCAAACCAATGTTGCTTATGCTCAGTTCCTCAAACGTCACGGGTTGATTGTGCCAAAGCAATTTTTACAATTTTTCTACAGTTTTCTGTCATCCGAACTGTCAAAGTAAATGGTGCTATTTTAGTTTTACTTCGTCTTTTTAGATTACCGAAACTGCTTTGTGTAATTTGAACTTGATATCGAGCGAGATAATTAATGGTTTTATATCCTATCATTTTCTGTACATTTTGTTCCATAGGCTATGTGATGATTTACAATACCTGTACATTGTATAGCTTGGTGATATTATTGTGATCGTTGTATTATTATCTTTTTGAATATCATTTATTGCATTGTATGATAATTATGCAAAAACGATGAAATAAAATATTCATCCCCAAAATAATTTGTTTATTTTTTATGGATTGGGTCTATTTTTAGCCAACCGTACTTATGTAGTGGTCGAGCTATTGGCGTAGTTGTCCGTCCGTCCGTCCATTCGTCAGTTACAGATATATTGTGGCTAAACGGTGCAAGATAGGGCTTAGGTTGCTATTGATCAATAACAGGAAGTCGCATATTGGCTTTTAAATGACATGCAAATCATTGACCTTGAATGACCTTGAATATGCCGATCGTGCGGTATTGTAGCTAAACGGTAAGTCGTAGGAAGTCGGCGATGGTACCATCGGATAGGGCGCTGGCAACTTTTTATAGAATATCCATAGTAACCATTGTCTCCATCTGCAGCGGTTTTGCCACAATTTTCAGTGGAAAGTTTCAAACTATAAGTAGCCATATCTTGGAAATGGTGAGAGATGGGGCCAAGGTTGCTATTTATCACTAATAGGTGATAGCATATGCCCTTTTAGATGAGATGAAAATGGATGACATGGATGACCTTCAAGGCCATTGACAACCAGTATGGTTGGCTATCCGGCCTATCCTAGCAACAGCTGGGTTTTTTTTGTATTTAATGAATGGTCTTAGTCTGTTCCGTTTCTACACGCGATAGCAGACTGCTTCGCGCGTTTTAGCCATCGTCTAGGCGTCCGTCCGTCTGTCTGTCTGTCCGTCCGACACACCCTGGCACTGTATCTAAATGGTGCAAGCTAAAATCACAAAATTTTCAACATGGCTGCCGCAAGGTCTCTAGTTTTCGTAACAAAATTTCTTGCCTTTGGGTGCGGGGGTTTTTCTCGAACGAGGGTGTCAAATGAGGGTACCCCTCTATAAAAGGCGTTATTTTGACCATATTGGCTCTTCTAGTGCGAAAACGGTTGCAGATAGGTACACACATATTGTTTATCATAACAAGCACTGATGACAGGCTTTTTAGATTTATCAACATCGATGACCTTGAACGACCTTGAATTCCCAGAAAGGGGTTTTTGGTGAATTTTTGGCAATTTTTGGATGCAGTGCACAATTTAACACTGAATTGGAACGAAATGGCTGCAGATAGACCAAGAAAACCTGCATCAAAAAACCTGCATAGGCCTATGAAATTTTCAGCACTAAACGTTTTTATGGCCCACGGTGTATATTGTCAATATCTTCACCAATTATTAACCGATTTTAGTTTTTTTTTCACTGGCGCACTCAGCGAACAATTTGCAATAATGTGATTATTATATATCCCACCACACCGTAAATGCGTCTCTTTACGCTACCATGTTGTCTAGTGTTAGGCCTATACAGATCATTTACCGCAATGTTGATCTGAAGTGTTTTTTTTCAATTTTACCAAAATGTTTGTTTGTTATTATCATATAGGTTACATGCATATTTCATTCATATTTCACAAGAGACGCATTTACGGTGTGGTGGAATAGGGGGCCTGTATAATAATCACATTATTGCAAATTGTCCGCAGAATGTATCAGTATGAAAAACCATCAACGTTGTTGAATTTTGCAATTCTTGCTGAAAATGGCAAAAAACGCACCTTTTCATATAAAATCGCCTGTAAAAAATTTTTCATGGTCGGGCCAAGGGGCATCGCACCGTGCCCCCTTAAATATGCCACTGACCTAGACAACCTACATAATTATGACATTTTTAGCATAAAACTTACATTTTGAAAAAAAATAAAAGTTTCGATCTATTAAATACAAGGAGTCTTCCGTAAGATCGAGGCCTCAGATTTAAGTACTCTTTCAAGATGCATTAATATCTTATTGCTGTAGGCATATACACTGATTGCCAAACTGGTAGGACCGCTGCTATCGCGCGTCACGTGAGCTTTTCTCAAATTATTTGTTTTTTTTTCTCGTAGGATATCTAGTTTTTCTGACCACTGTTTAAAGTGATGCAACACTATAGGTGACTGACATAGGCCTACAACGTTGTCTATAGGCCCAATTATGGTAAACTTTCAGAAGTTCAATGCTATCATTTTCGAATAGCACAGTACGCCATTATAAACTAATGTGGTCAAGGTGCTGCATCTTTGTTTGAAGTTTATATATGTTTGTATGTTTTTTTTTCTTTTTATGTTATTCTTCATTCTGGTGTTTAGTGATGTCACTGTGTTGGCGAAGATAAACTTACCCCGATAATAAATAATAGGCTACCGGTACTTTTTCATTTGCTCAGTTGGAAACATGCATTTTTGTGAAGACATTTTAAGCACACGTCGTAATGTATTTAATTTAATTAAAAAACATAATTATTGATACATTCACATAAAATTAAAAGAAACGTTCTTGTTCGTCATTGCAGCTTGAGCTTGCAGGCTTTTTTGCCTTCGTCCAGATATTCGTTTGTGTTCGTTCCATTTGGTCAGATACGATCATTAGCGTTACCGTATTTACAGCGCCATATTGAAAACAAAAAGTGAAGCGTACGAAGTTATAAATTTGCTAGAGTACAATTTATTACGAAGTTCATCGTAATAAAGTTTCGCTAATGCTAACTAGATGTTACTGCCACTGCGCTGCGTAAATATTGAAGTCTGACACGATTGAACAATTAGTTATATCGGTTATAGGTCGATGCATGTGTGTCGAGGCAAGTCTGTGCATGTCACTTCGGTTATGTAAATCCATACCGAGATTTTTTTTTATCAGTTTTTATCAGAACTTAGTTTGCTTAAACATTGTACTACTGGTGAATTTTTTAAGCAGATTACACTGTTACATTTGATTGAATCAGGAAAGGAAGTTAAGGCATTGATTTAAAAACTGCAGGAAATGATTTGAAATACAGCAAGTGGCTTCATGCAGAGCTGCTAAGCACGTATTGCATACAGAGCCCCTTCCAAAACCCGTTATTTTTTACGTATACAGATGTCAGCTGCAAATCCCAAAGAACCTACAATTTTCACTGAATAGTGCAAAACTGTGTCATACAAGCCGTGACCAAGCAGCTGCTTAATTGATCAGTTTTGTATTCTCTGGCTTAAGATTTACATGAATTGATTGTTGGTGCCGGTCCAAAATAGGGTACCCTGATTTAAGCAATATGACATATTTCAGCAAACTTATAATGGATCTTTACATTCAGTTTTGTTGTTTTAATGGTGAACCATGCAGTTGTTTTGAAATTTATCTACTTACAAATGCTCAGTACTTCATTAAAAATTGCAACACAATGGTAATATACCACAGGCCAGCCATTTTCTGTTCAGATGTTTAATAATGGTTGTGCAAATAAACAAGATCAACCTGACCCTAATCTCAAACCTGACTCTAACCCTAACTCACAACATGCAAAAAACGTGAAAAATAACTAAGAAACATCATTGTGAGTCTGCTGAGGTATGTCATATTGCTTAAAGGTTCGTGGTCACCAAAATTAACATATACATTTTATCCATTTTTCCTGAAAGTGCAGAATTTTATGATAACTTTGACAGTAATATCGGCGCCCAGCGTTCTGTCAACACGGAAAAATTTACCTTTGAAGTCGACGGTCTACGAAAACGACGTAGAAAACGCACCGCCGTAATGACCTGCGGTGACGTCATGAGTTTAGCCTATAGACATCATGAATTAATATTCATGACGTCTATAGTCTATGGCCTAGCCTAGAATGATGGCGTCGTCGGTTAGCTATTAATATTCATGATCTATATGGGCTAGGGTCATGTCGTCACTGCGGGCACTGATAGATTAGAATATTTCGCATAACGTAATGCATTTCGTTTGAATTCGCACATTAATTTCATATATTTATGAAGCTCAAATCGACGTATTATATATGCGAGGTTAAATGTCTAATTTAAATCTACAGAAATTGCGCGAGTGAGTTTGACCGTGGCCATGGACCTTTAAATCAGGGTATCCTATTTTGAATTGGCACCCTGATTGTCATCACAGTTAATAATTCTTGCATATGGTTATTGGTTAGATTGTCAATGCATACAATTACAGAAACTGTTTTTTTCAGTATATAATGCTGACATTGCTACGAAATAAAGTTGTAATTTTACAAATTGCAATTATTATTGATTTGTGTATGCTAGACTTGAAATAAACTTGTGCAGAAGCCGTGATGGAGTCTGTAGCTATCCGTCAGCGTGGTGGTTACGACTTTGCTACACATTATGATCACCTCTGTGCACTAAATAATACTTGTCCTTTGCCTGCTGTGAAGGCTCATCTTTCACAGAGACAGCTTGACATCAACGCCGATCGTATAAGGTATTTCCGTATTCTGCAGTGCAGATTTTTTGCAGTCTTTACTCGCTTTAATTCAAATACTGCTTTTAGCCAAGTAATTGGCTAATTTGCTAATAATTAGTCAGTCGATTGCCAGTTTGCACAGTTGGCATCTGACAATTATTGGCTGATTTGGCACTTTTTGCACAGTATTTGAGCCCAATGCTAACTGACAGACGTCAGTCACATTAGTTGGTGGTGGGCACAAGTCACAACAACTGTCTACTGTTTAGCAATGGCTGCCAACTTCTTGACACCATTCTCAGCCCATTCACTTCAGCTGATTTAATATCCAGTCAGTTTATCGCAGAACGGTGTAACACCATAAGTCCAGGTTTTTGAGTGAAGGCTCATGAATATTTAGTCACGAATGCTACAAATGGCACAAATGCTACAGTTTGATGCCAAAATTTTTGGTTATTGTGATTTTATAGTTAGAATTGATGAAAACTGTTACGCCCTGCTTGATTCTTTAGCACTTTTCAGCATCTGTGTTGTGGCAAAAGGGCTTATCTGCTGCATTGTGCCCTTCAGACTATAACCGTTCACTGTTCAGGAAGAATTGTCATGGCAAAAGGGCATATCTGCCATTGTAAAACAACATAGTTCTCACATAATACTCTTTTTGCATGAATGTCCTATATATGTGTCATGGCAAAAGGGCCTACAACAACTGCTATGTATGTATTAGTATGTATTAGTTATGTCCTTCTGCCTCGAAGAAACTGAAAATACATTTTTTTGTGATTATCTCAATTTGTAATAAATGGACTTACGCTCTTTTGTCAACACAGTGACAAGTTGTTGGCTCAGCATTTTAGACAATATTAGACGTGGGTCATCTGCGTAACTGAGGCGCGATTTGTAACTTTGTACAGCAATCAGTATCATACAGTGATTAGCCCACCGATCATTGGCTGATTGTTAGGTGCCAGTTTGTTGACCAGTAATCGACAAGGCTGTGAAAGATTTCTCAAATAAGGCAACTTTATATAATCAGTAATTATAGTGATCAGAAAGTGCCTTATTGGTGCATGAGTTTCAGCAATACAACAGCTCTGTAAACAATAAGCATTTTGGTGAGCTAAATAATTCTGATCGAATGACTTGCGTTGTTTATCTACTACAGGTCGACCGATTGGTTACCGATCTTAAACACTCTGAAAATCAACAAAACTCTGGAATTTATCACTGTGAAAAGCTTCTTTCAGCAGCGTTTGGATGATGCAGGTGAGCAAGTGTTTTATAATTGAAGCACACTGTGATGAGCCAACTCAAGAAGGTGCCAAACTGTTGTTTGTAGCTTAATCAAATATCGACTAATTCTAAAAATTACTTCACTGCTGCACCTAAAAGAAATTGTATTTTTGAAAGATGTAGACAAGAATTTGGTGTTTTTTGTTCTTTTGATTTTTACAGTTGCAGTGTAGAAATGTGCTGATGCACAGCTTTAGAGTGGTGTGGAGAGGTTGCAGTTTATGCAGGCTATAAGTTTATAATGGAATTTAAGTACATAGTGTTGATTTGCAACAGGCCAATTTGGATTTGTCTTTGTTATGTTCAGTTCAGTTCAGTAAGAGCAATTGCGCCCTGATTCTTTCTGAGACTTTGGCACTTTATAAATCATTTACTTACTTACTTACTTACATTTACTTTATAGTGCAGTTATAAACAAGTGTCACATTGGCTCTGGTCAGAAGATTAAAAACCAACTGTGCGTTTTAAGTTTACATCTCCTTGAAGTTCATTGTCACATTTTCGAGGCACAAACTTCTTAGTAGGTATTTCATATTAAGATGTTACAATCCATTATTGCTACAGCTACTTTTGATTTTTGTTTAAGTGGACATTTTTTCTTTAGTGAACAGGCCGCAGATGTTAATTTTATACTCTTTGATTTTTGAAAGTTGTAGGAGAAGAACATTTTTACTGACCACTGATCAAATGCACTCTCGGATGCAGTTAAGAGTCAATGCAGTGATGGGTGGATAAAAGGTCAAAGAAACGAAGTGAAATAATAGTATTGATATTATTCCTAGTGTGTGGTTAAATGGTTAATGGTTAAATGCTATAGCTCTTCATAGGAAACCCATCTCAGAACTACAGAGCGTCAGCTGCCGTATGTGATCACCGTGTGTTACCTGCCACATGACACAGGTGAAGGTGAACGTGCCTCGCCTTAACCCCAGCCAGATAGGTCGTACTTGATTTACCTACCACGAAGGGATGGAAGGCTTAGTTGACCTAGGTGGCTGGTTACGTACGGAGATGGTTTATCTGCCCACAGGCAGTCTCCCACCGCAGTACCAACTTGGCCCAGCATAGAGTAACTTCGTTGATCAGATGAAATGTGCTATCGATACGCCATTAGTTTGTCACATGTCTGCTCTGTAGGTGAACGTGGGTTGTCCATTAAGAGGAAGGTGCCATCAATCTGTTCTAAGGAGGTCACATATCGGCTGTGTCGGGCACTGAAGGACTGCCTCTGTGTGAATCAGGCGTTGACAACCATTGAACTGCAGGGCATCCCTCTTCGACAACGCGACCTGGCATTCCTGGCAAAGGTGTGTAGACTGTTGATTTTTGCCATCTTTTTGTACAATGTAAGGAAGTAGAGGCACTTGTGTTTCCTGATCTTTTTCAGCGTATATCTTCACATATCCTTGCCCGATTGCTGTGAAACTTTGCCGTAGCTGTAATTTCAAAAACTAGATTTAAAATTTGTGATGTTTTCTGCTCAAAATGGGGGTCAAAACACGAAAAAATTGTAGTGCTTTAGGGCAACTTTAAAATTTGGCCGCTGTTGCTGCATCTTTGGAGTTAGCAACTTGTTATAGCAGTCTAAACAGGTTAGTCAGGTGGTTAAGATAGCCATACTGGTGCTAAAATATGCAGTATTTGTTGTTTGCTGATGGTTATTAACAGGGTATTGCAAAGAGCTGCTCACTGAAACATCTCTCCATAGAATACAGTGTCATTGGTGATGATCTTGTAGAAGGTATGTTTAATTGTCAGTCAGAATTATGCTAGTACCAGTGAATTTTTTTCAAATCATTTAGTGAGTAAAACATTCTTTAGTGTTCATATCTCAGTGCTTCAATGCTGTTAGTTGGGTGACATTGGGAGCATCTGGCATGTAAATGTGTGTAAGTTAATTTTCAAAATATTTGTTGTACATAGTCTTGTTTTGAGTAACTTTGAGATCATGCGGGCATTTGGCACTTATTACCGTAGTTTATACTTTAATGTGTTTGTGCGAAATATATACATGAGTGAAATGATGCGCATGTTTTTATTGTGTAGTGCTGTGCCATGTGGTAAAGAATTCGCTCAGTATCACATCACTAAATTTCACCGGCTGTGGCCTAACAGCAAAAGCTGCAGAAGTTCTGGCGGAAACTGTTAAGGTTTCAAAGCTCACTGCTTTCTTGTTGTCCAGTTCTTTCTACTGTTGTAAAATTTGTTCTTCTTTACTTCGGAAAACCCCTTATGAGTTTCGGAATATTGGTGTGGGAAAATGAAATAGTCTGGAAAGTTTCAGCTTGCAGATTTTGCAAAAAGTTGACTATAATATAAATGCATTAAAGTGTGTTGTAAAAACATTCTGTCCGACCTTTGCCTGACAAGTGTTTATAGATTGTTATGTATTTTTTTATTGGCACACTGTAACTACTGTTGCAGTTTAGTTATTGCAAAGTTTAATCTTTGTGGTTGGTTATTGCTTTGGTCTGGTTTTTGGTTGATATTCCTTAAACATTTTGCACCAAGATTACAGTGAAAAATGTTGCACATGACAGTAGATTGGAGAGTATTGTTTTGTATGTCACCATTTCTTCTTTGCACTTAACAGGATAACTCAGTCTGGCCATCCCTCTGTGGGTAGGTGCACTGAGTACCAGTGAAAGCTGGAATGTAAACAGGCACATCGCACGATGCACTAGCCTCATATCCGTGGTCTCGCAGTGTAAAAACTGGATGGCTGAGGGATAAGGAAATGGAGATCAGCGCCACCCAATGGGCCCAAGGCTCGGAAAAAACTGCGTTTTACATTCAGTTATTTACGTTATTATTATTATTAATTGAATACTTCTATAGCACACTATCATAATGTAAGGTAACTAGTCATAAGTCAGTTCAGTGATTGGCATGTGTGTCAATTGCAGCATCAAGCAATGCTGCGTCACAATGAGGCGTGGAAGGACAGTTTGAGGTATCGACGACCGGACTTGGACCGGATGCACGGCCTGCGGCGTATCAGTCTCAACTGCAACCCGCTCATTGGCAACCAGGGAACTCAGTTCTTGGCCGATGTACTCAAGGATGACCTCTGGGTCAAAGGTATCTGTGCAACTACTGCGACTTTTGGCTTATTTTAATTTAACTGGTCAGTTTTTAGAACTTTTAGAAGTGTTAACCTTCAAGTTATGTGTGCTGTAACACTATTTGGATAAATTCATTGATAATTTTTCTGAGTAATGAAATGTGTATTTTTTAGAGCTGTCGAAGCGTTAATTTTTTAATGCATTAACGCACTGCATTAATTTTTTAACGCGTTAATTAACGCATTATTACCCATTGAGAAGGAGAGGGGGTAAGTTACCCCAGGCCCACGACATTGCGATGAATGACCTGTATGACGCTGGACTGTGTTAGACCCACACAGTTTAGTTTCATACAGACCATTCACTGCAATGTTGGTCTGAAGTGTTTTTTCAATTTTACCAAAATGTTTGTTTGTTGTTATCACTATGTATACATATTTCATTGATGTTTCACAAGGTAGTGTAGAGGTAGGTAGTGTGGTGGGATATATCATAGTCACGTTATTGCAAATTGTTTGCAGAGTGTGCCAGTGAAAGAATTGTGAAAATCGGTCAATAATTGGCAAAGATATGGACAGAAGTAAAGTGGCACATTTTTTTGCCCACTCTGTAGCTAGTTTGTTTATTAAGCAACATGATTTCTAGCCTTGGCCCAGCCTATTGAAACCCAGCCTGATTTCTGACAGGGTTCTACAATCAGAAGTTTAAGAGGTGTCAACTACAGTTAGATTGCATGCCAACTGATTTCTTATGAAAGCGGTTAGATGGCCGTCTGCTCAAATTGGAATCCATGATTGGACAAACTTGACTGTTTGGGAATTTTCAACTCCGTGTATCCTGGTATTGGTTTGGGACCCCATGGCCGATGCACACATCTTGCGAGCCGAGACTAATCTGTAAATTGATCAATAATGCAACCTTTGATTTGTACAATGATCACAGTGAAGATTTTATTAAATTGGTGAATTTAAATATCTTATTGAGTTACTGTTTTAACCTATGAGTCTATTCAAAGATCGTCTGGTCTGGTTTGCAGCGGTGGACCTGCAGAAATGTGGACTGACAAACGACGGTGCAAAAGCTCTGCAGGAAATCCTGAAATACAACACAACGTTGGTTGTTGTTGACGTTCGACAGAATCCCCTGATTGGTATGAACATATGAAATTCATGGTTTATTTATTTATTTATTTATGGCTTTAGGCTACATTCACGTAGACACGAGTATGAGTTTGGGTTTTGGTTTTGGTTTGTGAGTGAATGTTTTGTGAATAAATGTAACAGTGTTTCACTATACTACTGGTACATTGTTAACTAGAAAGCAGTCAGAGCCCGCAGGTACCTCCGCTAGGCAATGCTATTCGCCAGGTGGTGTCACCATCTTCGCTTTGCCAGCGGTTCCCTTATGCCCTCCTTAACACAATGGTAACAAAAATTTTAAAGTGATCCAGGATTCCTGCTGGATCACGCCCAAAATTGAATTACTGGTAGTTTATGCCACGCCCGACATACCCTCAAAATTTCAGAAAGATCTGTCCATAACTTTTCAAGTTATCTTGTTTACACACAGACAGACAAACAAAAACTGGCAAAAACATTACCTCCTTGGCGGAGGTAATAATTTTTGCTACTCGCGCATACCTAGCAGTGAATAATTCGATGATGACGTAAGTTCTGATGTTATAGTGCATAATATTTTGTTTAAATTAAGTAATCATTTCTATGTGTAGTTTCTATGTGTATGTGTCGAGGCAAGTTACATGTGAAGTAAACTACACATAGAAATGTGTAGTTTACTTCACATGTAACTTGTACTCATATCTGTGTGAATGACCGTCATACATGCAAACTTGTGTTTATTGAAGTCTGTATATGGGATTATGAGGAGTCGGATTTGTACTTGTGTCTATGTGATTGTGAGCATGGTTTTACCCGGGAAATTCCAGATAAGTCCTGCAGAGTCAGGAGCTGGGGAAAATTATTTGCTTGGTGGAAAAAACCTTGTCTGTTTAGGCCACAGTGCATTGTGACTTTTTTGTTTAAATTGTGCCGGTTATAAGCTCGCTTACTTACTTAGACATAGGTCAGACTCCTGTTCCCGCTGGATTACTAAGTGATGAATGATCTCCACTCCTAGCAGTCACCTGCCACAGACTTGGTCTCCTACCAGCTGACATCTGTCGCTTGTACGTCATCACGTAGCATATCCCGACAGATATTTCATGCCTGCCTCTTCTTCTTTACTTACTTACATACTAGAAGCGCCCCGCCCTATGCCCGGGAGTTTACCGACATGAAGCAATACACGGTGCGCTACGCTGATGGGTTTGTCTGAATCAACGGGGAAAGAAGACCCGACAACTCAACCTGCGCCCCCTCACGCTGCTCGTGGGGGCAGGTGGGGATTAAGGTGGGGGCATGTACCTAAGGCCCAAGGACTCAAATGCAGCGATCGGGGTTCGCGACTGTGCAACAGGGAAGGCACTAGAGGAGGGGGCTGACAGACAGACTGTATGCGCATTATGGTAAGATTTGTATGACATTTGCTGTAGCTTATCATTATATTTCTCAGTGCTTGATGTTGTAGAAAGAGTTTTGGCTATTTGGCTCTCTAAATAACATTTATTTTGATGTTGCTTACAATATTTTATTCTTAAAATGTATACTTGCTGCATGTATTTTATTTTTAGATGGTTGTTCGATAAAAAATATCATGGATCAACTGGTTATCAATGAAGGAGGTCAACCCACTGAGGTTTAGTTTCTATTTATTTATTTATTTATATTTTTATTAATTTCTTATCACATTTCATTTCTCATGTTGGTCTGAGCTGGTGCAGTGGTGTTTTTATGCATAATGTTTGAAAAACTTTGTACAAAATTGTTTTTGCCATACTTCTACCAACTTTGATAATTTTTGGCTCAAAGACGGCAGAGAAGCTAAAGTTATGTGAGGTGCACATATTTTTCACTGCACTAAAATTTTGTCGTCACGTTGCTGTGTTTGATGCAGGTGTCTTATATTGTTACATAGACTTAATAAGCACAAAGTAAACTAAAATGTGTGGGAATTAGAGCTGTCACAGTTGACACGTTAATTAACGCGTTAATGCGTTAATAAATTAACGCGCGTTAAAAAAATTAACGTGCGTTAAAAAAATTAATGCACATGCGTAAATTTACAGCAGTAATGCCCCGCTAAAGCGTGTCTACACGCGACGATTTCCTCGGACGAGGTTTGTAAACCTCGGAAGGCCTGGTCACGTCGGACAACATTTCGGACGAGGAAATTTATGTGTGTAGCCACGGCGTTACACGTTGAAACTGAAACATTTGCGCAACGGCTTCGTTTGTGTCTAATAGGGTGTTTACACGATCCAGCAAACATCCAGTAAACTTCCAGCAAATGTATTCAAAATACACATGCTAATGCTGGACGTTTGCTGGATGGTGTAAACATCCCATAAGTTACCTGCGGACGTAAAAAATTCTGAACACTATGCTCAACAGTCTACACACGTTTTTCTCGAGGCATAATGGCAACAACTACATGTATTAGAAGTCAGAGAAATAAAAAGGTAAGCAGAAGAATAGGCGACGGGAGATGAGAAATTCTTCGTTCAAGCAATTAACCGTTAAAATAAAATACCGTAATAGTTAAATAGTAAATAGTCTAAATACGTTTAAAAAATAAAAAATTATATGTGTTTTTAAAACTTTTTTTCATTTTTTTAACTTTCTATATTTTACAGGCGGGTCTCATAAACGTCTCGGGCCCGGGGTAATTTACCTCCATCTCGACGGGATGGGTGCGTTAATTTACGCGTTAATTAATGCATTAAAAAAATTAATGCACTGCATTAATGCGTTAAAAAAATTAACGCCTTGACAGCTCTAGTGGGAATTGGTTATGTCAATTTGCTTTTTTTGCTTATGGCTGTCGTTAATTATTCTGTTGTTTATTGTTTAAGCCTTTCAGTATATTTGGATATTTACAACATGTGAGGCAGTCGAAAGGTCTTACTGGCACGTACTTTGCTTGATAATTGGTAAGTCCGCATGTTAATTTATGTGTTTATTATTTTTTAATTCTGAAAGAAATAGTGATAACTTTTGTTATTGATATTTGACGTATGGTTTGCCGATAGTATCAGTGGATATTGGCGGAGCCGCCGCAGGATCCTGCCACTGTGAAGCTTCGCAAGAAGAAAACAAAAGTTCTCAACAACATTGGAAGGAAAATGACCATCAAGGTGAATTTGTTCGAAAAAATGCTGTGAGCTTGAACATTTGTGTATGATGAATGATATTTTGTGACTGGCTGTGATACTTTAAAAGTATTTGCGGTTGCCTTCTGATAAATATCTTTTCTCATTTTATCTGGCCATTATGAATAGCACTGTAGGACCCTCACCTAGTGGCGTACAACATTGGACTTGTATATGGTCGTGGGTTTGACTCCTAGCTGCTCAGTATCAAGTGGTTACTAGTTGCTTCCAGGGTAACAGTTAAACCACATTGGTATACACCATGGTCCATGAAAAACGTGCCACTTTTATTTTTTGAATAGCTTCGTGAAACATCGGCCGATTTAATAATTTTTGGCATGCAACATCAGGTAAGAACTTGGTGCAAACGACTGTAGTTTTGGCCACCTCACTTGAATACTGTCGCTACACTACCTTGTGAAATGCAAAAAAAGTCGTAGTTTAGCCATTTACAACAATGAATTCATACTGGATAGCACACGCGTCAGTTCGGAAATGATTAACTGAAAAGCGAAAAACACGGTTGACAACTATTGTATCTCAAAAAGTCACACGTGTCACATCGTATTCTCTTTATTACAGCGTGTGCTCAAAATGTCCTCCCTCGTTGACACCACTCGCAAACAGCAGGCTCAACAACATGCATTTCACAAGGTAGTGTAGCAACACTATTAAAGTGAGATGGCCAAAAGTACAGTCACTTGCGTCGAGTTTTTTCGCGTTGCAAGCCAAAAATTATTAAAATCGGTCAATGCTGCACACGGAGCTATTAAAAAAAATAAAAGTGGCACGTTTTTTATGGACCGTGGTGTATAACCAGCTACCAGGGTCAACTCAGCCTTCCATCTCTCTGGGATAGGTAAATCAAGCACTGGCCTGTCATGCTGGGGTTAAGGAACGGCACGCTCATCTGGGTCAGGTGGCAGGCAGCACGCTGTGATCCCATACGACTTCTGATGCTTCATTGCTTTAAGGTGGGTTAACGTTAAAGGTCCGTGGACACCAAAATTAACATATACATTTTATCCATTTTCCTGAAAGTGCAGAATTGTCTGATAACTTTGACAGTAATATCGGCGCCCAGCATTACCTTTGAAGTCGACGATCTATGAAAACGACGTAGAGAACGCACTGCCATGATGGCCTGCGGTGACGTCATGAGTTTAGCCTATAGACGTCACAAATATTAATGTCCTAGCCTAGAATGATGACGTTGTCGGCTAGGCCATTAATATTCATGATCTATATGGGCTAGGGTCATGACATCACCGCAGGCACTGATAGATTAGAATATTTCGCATAACGTAACGTAATGCCGCATTTCGTTTGAAATCACACATTAATTTCATATATTTATGAAGCTCAAATCGACATGTGATATATGCGAGGTTAAATGTCTAATTTAAATCTACAGAAATTGCGCGAGTGAGGTTGACCGTTACCATGGACCTTTAAGCAGTATAGACCACCTTTTGATATTTTAGTTGTATGCGTATTGTGTTTTGTATATATGGCAGGTGTCATCCGGTGGGTCTGCGGTAAAAAGGCGGCAATATTCTGATTCATCTGCAGCGAAGCCGTCGCCCGGCATACCCTGGAGAACTGCTCTTCGAGCCACACGATGCCAGTATGCGTTGTTGCTACTGCTGCTACTTCTGTAGTAATTCTGTCACAGCTTTGTTATTGCTAATGCTGCTGCAGTTTGCTGAGGCTGCGCTAGGTGTCAGCACTTGATCAAGTGATTGCCGAGAAACATTCCTCAATGAAATGGCTTATTTTACGTATTATCATAATTATCATTTATTGTCACTCTCATGTCTTGTACAATCTGCATGTACTGTGGTGGCAGGGTTCCTACAGGTCAGGGAATTTGTGTTGTCAGGAAAATGTCAGAAAAATATTACTTTTGAAAAGTCGGGGAAAATTATCTTGGATCATGCAGATTGCAGATAACTGTGATTTTTTTTGCATCTTCAAATATTAAAAAGCGGGCAAATTTGCAGCTTCCATTGAACGTCCAAAACTAGACCCGTTTCAGCTTCAGGGGGGCTTTACCCCCCTAACTTTCCGACCAGGGCCTTTGTCATTTGCATATTGCTCTATTAACACCGTTTAATTACTTAATACCATTTATGGCATTTGTGCGATAGGGTTATTGTTTCGATAATGTCAGGGAAATTGTCATTCCGTGACTGGAAAAGTCGGAAAATTTTGCTACAGAAAACCTGTAGGAACCTTGTGGTGCTCTTCACTTTCACTCAGGCATGTCTTGCAAACTCTAGTCATTCATTCGCTGCTAGTAATTTAATGGTAATATTTGTTGGCTTCCTAGTACCCATAAAAGTGCCAAACCCAAGGATAAAGTATTAGGAGTTGTTGGAAAACTGATTGCCGTGTGCCCTTTTTGTATAGTTTGACCAGCTAGCCTTACCAATGACTACTTGTGCGGAAAATGCCGGAAAAGTCGGTGGATTTACCATAAGTCAAGGAAGTGTCATGGATGGGATCCTGTCAGGGAGAACTGTTTATTGTGAACTTCACATTCATTGCAATATGTATACACAGTTTTGTTGCACTGCATTGCATTATTGTGCTGTCATTCAGTGGCGTATTTAGGGGGGCCATGGTGCGATGCCCCCCCTTTGGCCCGACCATGAAAATTTTTTACAGACTACTTTATATGAAAAAATGCGTTTTTTGCCGTTTTCCAGCAAATTTCAGAAAAAATGGGCGAATTTGCGGCTTCCATTGAACGTTCAAAAGCGAAGTGTTTCAGCTTCAGGGGGGCAAAGCCCCCCTGACTCCCCGACCAGGAGCTCTGCCCCTGGACCCCACTGGGGGCTCCGCCCCCAGACCTCCGCTATAGGCTCGCGCTCTGCACGCTCGCCATGCCCCCCCCTTGCCAAATCCTAAATACGCCACTGCTGTCATTGTATTGTTATACTTCTATATTTTCCATCGCAAGCCGTGGTTTTTTTCTGTAATAAAAGCGCAGCTTATTTGTGAGCACACTAATGTGGCCTTTATGCAGTTAGTGTGTTTTGCCGTTTATAAAATGAGCACTGCTAGAACTGCTAGAGTGCTGGATACTGTCCACCGCAAATTTTGAATATTCAACAATTTGCCTCATGGGAACATTGCTAGGGAAATGGCAAGAAAATTTCCTTGGTGCCATAGAGTGGTCGTGTTAATTCTTTTTCTTTTTATTGGCAAACTCCTGTCACAGCATTCCCATGCTGACGGCTTGGCACCAAACATCCTTATCCTTACCTAACCTCCTGGGTGGACAGGCTCTTACACCTGCCCAGCGCTGAGGCCGTATCAGCTTGCCCAATGCGCATCCCTGAATGTAACCAGAAGGTTACAGGTGCGGCCATAAAGCCTTAACGGCTGTGAAGCCGTAAATAGACGGCTGTAAAGTCGTAAGTAGATGGCTATAAAGCCGTAGTCGGCTGTGAAGCCAAAACCAGCACAAGAGCACTGGTAACGTGTAGCAATCTGCCTACACGAGTTTGGTGCTTAGTGCTTAGTTGCTCCTCGCCTCCAGATTTTAGAAATCTTTCGGGTCATTGGTGCTAAGACCCACCACCACGGCAAGGTGGCTGACCTCGGTGGGGACATCCTTATCCTTTGCCTTGAATAATAAAGCTGATTACTGTCCGTAATTTCGAAATTCTTCTATGTAATCCATTTGCATGTGTTTGTACTGATGCAGTGGCTATCCTCCGGACCAGTCAGCCGGTGTGGTGAGTTACAGTACCAGTGAGCAGTCGTCTCTGGTTGACATACCAGCAGAGCAGGCCACCATGAGGCATCTATGCTCACCCACTGAACCACGACTGTCACGCCCGGCGGATGTGTCACTCGGCAAGCGACTTGTCGCCTCGGAGAATGTCCACGTAAGTTTGTGAAAGATTGTACAAAATAATGACTGGCATTGAGGTCATTGTTGAAATTTTTTTCCCCAAAGTTCGTAAAATGTTGCTCGCGGTCAAAGATGAAGGGCAACATTTTACCAACTGAGGGGGGAAATTTGCAATAGTGATTCATGATGCAAGTTGCTATTTATATTCTTATACTTCAGCACAGGATTTCTGCTTTTTACGCTCCCCTCGCATAAAGTGAACAAACAACATTGTCATCTGCTGATAGCGTATGATGTACGTATGATGTGTGAATTCAACATCAGCATGGTCATTCATAGACAACTTGCATATCAATGCGGCATCATCAGTAAAAAAAATCAATTCAATATTGCCCTCCGGGGACTATGCATTTGAGTCATGTGACTCCGTAGTTATCAGAGTGAACTATGGAAATGATTTGTTGAGTGGCTGGTGATGATGACGTATTTGTGAACATCACGTGACGTGGTTTGGACCAATTGTGTGCAGGTATTTTGCATTGAGGTATAGCACATTTTGTTACCTCACCTACTTTATTCTCTCTCTCACCGTGGTGTTATAACAGCCCATAATTTCTCTCACTTCAGTCATCAGATCGGAACACGTCCAAGATATGTTTGTTACACAAAGAACACATTGTACCAGGGACTCGGGACGATTTTGGAGTTCATGCGCTGTGTAGGGCCATTCCCCCAAACATGACATTTGCAAATGTTGTGGCTGCAAGATTATTGAAGTAAACTTCACTGTGTTTATTTTTATTTTACATTTTAGCATTAATCGGTATTTATGATTGATCGATCACATGATCAGTCAGTTACGTGCATGTTAAACTGTGGTCTTGAATAAGACAATTGAATGTTTAAAAAAACTTATACACTCAAGACAGTTGTCTAATGAACACTTATTTTACACTGGCCAACAGTCGGTCGTGTGGTCTACGCATTCGTTCATTTGGTGATGCTTGACTGCACCCTCGGTAGACAGTATCATTGGCGTTGTGGTAGTTGGAGTTGCCTTCCAAACTTCTCGACTGTCCAAAAATATTCTTCTGTCGGAAAATTTTTGGTTTAGAAATGCCAAATATGGGGCTGAAAAACCTCCCGTTTTGGGCAAATTTAGGGGGAATTAAAATTTTGATCCCCGATAATCTCCCCTGTCGGAAATTTGCGACTGTCAGTTGGAATTCTCGCAGAAAATTGCAGTGTCTGTTGAAAAATTGTGACTTATACCCGCGCGTACTTTTTACCCGCAACACCGTGGGATAATATGGCAGAAATGGGCACTACGAGTGCTGGCATGTATTGATGTGTGACTGATGGAGTGACTGAATGAATGAACGAATGGATGGCTGAATGATTGATGTCTAGACTGAGCTGGAAACGATGCGGAGACAAGTGGCTGCTGAATCAGCTGCACGCGTCACTGCGGAACAACGTGTTTCACAGGTACTGCACGCTTACCTCCATAGTTAGTCATAACTAATAATGTTACTACTGCTACAGTACTGCCACTAAACAACAGTGTATGTGTATCATACCATTAGCAGGGTGCAGTCTTAGGTTAAGCCAATGAAACCGCTAAACAACCTGACACATGATGGTAAATGATGAGGTCTGGATATGGCCATGTAACAAATGAAACTGACACATAGCATCTTTACAAAATTTCTGCATCTAGATCTCATCTTGATCTAGAACTTAGATGTATTTTGATAAAATGTGAGGCACAGCTGTAGTAGGAGGTGATTATATATCATCGGCAAGCTGATGGCAACTTAACGGCCATTTTCATGATGTGCTGTGATATAGAATAATTATGTTATTCTAAATTGTCCGCAGAGTGTGCCAGTGAAAGAATTTTGAAAATCAGTCAGTAGCTGGCAAAGATATGGACAAAAGTTTGGTGGTATGCTGTTGTGCGTGATGTGTGTTATTATCTGCTATTTACGGCTGGTGGTGGGTGTGCACAGCTGGCGCTGGAAAATCACCGACTACGCCAGGAGCTGAACGAGTTGAAATGTCAGCGCAGTCTGTTGGATGACGACCGAGTCCTCGACTCCATCGAACAGTCCTTTCATCAGTTCTACGCCTTCCTCGACATGCTCCGAGATGCTGGGTAAACGTTTATCAGTCCCGATGTACGAAAGAAAAGGTTATGTATGGGTTTCTATGGGAAACCCGTTGCAGAGCTACCGAGCATCACCTGCCGTATGGGATCACACATCCGACAGAGGCAAATGCACTTCACGTTAGTCACATAGACAGGCTCGATTAATTACCGCGGAAGGATGGATGATGCAGTGCTGAGAGTTTTAAAATAGTTTTAGTTACATAAGCAGTGTTCACGTACCGTTGTGAGGATTGTGTCATTAGCCAGACAAACATGCTGTTTCCTATTACTGCTACTGCTAATAATTGATTCCAACAAGGAGGTTACATGCTCTGGTTTGTTCATGTTTATGCACCATTCTCAGTGCAGGTTTGAGAGCTTTGGTATAATGTCTGTTTAACTCCTCAAGCATGGACATATGTGGGGGGGGGTTGAAGAAGTTTATCAGTTTTGTTAGGTTTTAGTTTACAAAGAAGGTGAAACACAAACAGCAGGCCCCGGGAAAATGTCCTGTACATTGTTACTCATGCCACGTTGTTTTTTATCGAGGGAATGACCTGACGTTGTAAGTCGAAAGTCATGATTAAAGTATGAAATTAAATATGATCTGCATTGAACTGCACAACATATAAAAAAGCCTAAAAATTGGGCTTTTGAGGATTTGTTTACAAAAACTAAAACAAAAGCTAGTTTTTGGACCAATTTCCATCCCGTTTTTACCGCTTTACTCCATGTTTGGCCAGGGCTACTGCATTGTATAATTCTTGGACATTTGCAGGTAGCCAGACAAATGGTCATCCTGCAGTTTACGACCGACTTAAGCCCATTTTAAAGGCCATATCACGAGTATACTCACAGCACAGGCCAAATTTTTGCATATTTTCTCTTAACACACTCTGTCTCAATTATGTTTTTTTCATAACATGTAGTTAAGACATAATGGCCTTAAGTGACAAACAACAACAGTGAATGTATATTTTCATAGTTGTGATATTTTGTTTTGACTGGCAGTCTAGGTCAGCTGATCACCATGTCTGGATTGGATCGGACAAACATGCCATTCTCAGCCAAACCGGCGGATGCTTCCTCCAGTGTTTACATCAACGGCCAGTCCCGAACAGACGCTACTCAACAGATGCGAGATATTCTCGAGAACTCTCGTCTTGACGAGTCTATCCTCTCGGCTGACTTACCGCCTACTGCATATCATTTCGGTTTCACTTTAAAACCGTCGACCGACCCAACCCAGCAGTTGACTGAAGACCAGACATCGGTCACAAGGAAAGGACCGAGTTCAAAGTTCGACGAGCTGTACCAGCAAGCTCTGCGCAATGCGGAGTCGATCTTGTCCGATTCCGGTAACCCACCGGACGGCCCTCTTTCACTGCAGAATCTTCACAGTCCCATTCATTTGGCGGATTTTCCACCTTCCGATAATGAGTCCCGGCTTGAAACATCGGTTGTGCAAACCAGCCTGCATCCGGTACAACCAGTCGATAAATCTCTTGGTTCCGGGCAGCAAAATGGTTTCTGCTTGAGCAACGGAGGTGGCACAAGGGACAGTGTTGGAAAAGCTCCTGATTCGTTGCATCTGCAAGGGTCTGGGGCAGAACAGCCACCTGCTTTGGGAGTACCTGCAAATGCCGTCGACAAGTCGGTGGACAGTGGGCGTGTCAACGACACCGAAATATCGTCTGAGTATGTGACGGAAGAGGATGACATCGAAGAAATTGTGCCTAATTCACAGTAGCTTGTAGTTATTGTGTAGATTCAGTAGTGTTGTGGGAATGAGGGCAACAATTCCCCCTCCCCCCCAAAAAAAATTTGGCCTTCAGAAAATTTTCTTTACAAAATACAAAATTTAGGGCTGAAATTGTCGATAGTTTGGGGAGTATATGGGCAGAATTAAAATTTTGCGTAAATATCCAAAATTTTCAGCCTTTTTTTGATAAGTGGCAACTTCATGCCCCCTACTTTTTTAACCCACGGCGCCGCTGTGTAGATTTTTTTTAGCTGTGTTTGAATTTATCGGCCAAGATCATTGTGCATAATAGTTTCTTATCAGTGTCTAGGTATTACGGGTAACGTCAAATGTAAATTTATTTTAATTTATATAGTGCATTATCGTTAAAACCTCTAATGCGCTGATCTGTTATTCAGCAGTTTTAGCTTCGCCAAGGAACGGTGCTTGTGTTTTTAAGTATGTCCTTGTGTCAAGGTAACTCAAAATGCGTTCACAAGTGGTGGGACAAGATGGAAGTGATTAGACCAATGGCAACTGGATAATTATTTTTCGTAAATTCCAGATCATTAGGAATTCTTTGCCATTTGGAGGGATATGGAGTAAGCTGTCACTCTATTGCATTCGCCAGTTAGCGTTAGTTCATGGCCAAGGTTTGAGATCTTTGAACAAAATCAAACATGTAATTAAACAGAAGTTATCAGTGATATTAGGACTTTACCACAAGTTAGTGTTTTTTCGGCTTGGGGCTCCGGGCTTTTCCTTTCTAGCTGAATACCACCTGCACTGCAGTATTGTTATTTGGTTCATACACCTGTGGCCTTCGTATGCGGCCTTCTAGTCTCTGCCTTTGTGTGTGCGTCTCTCAGCTAGTACACTCTGTCTCTCTAAACATGACACTTGAATTTTTTTGTGGTGACACAGGGGCTGATGTTAATAATTTTGGCATGCAACATCATATAGAAACGATGACTATATTGTTGCCCAACTCGCCTTAATACTGTTGCTACACTACCTTGTGAAGTGCAGAAGTCATTGTTTGGCCGTTTTTTTGAGACACACCAGCAACAGCGAACGATATTGCTCGTGATCTCGTGCTCATTATCGTGACAGTTATTAATTAATTATAATGTGTATGTGTAAAGTTATCGTAGCGTTTTATATTTGAGTGTCTTTATTTAGTAGTGATTTTGTGAATTCTTCTGTGAATAGATACTAAGTCGTGTGATTAGTTGCTTCTAATTTGTTTTAGAGGCTTTTGATAATTAGATGCCTTGGTAGCCTGTGGCATGTGTCATACTGTAAGATCATAACATTATAGTCGCTGCATTCTCCCATGTACTAATTAGGTTTATATTGAATGAAAATTATTGCACTTACTGCTGCAGCTCACTTTAAGGTTGGTCCTACGTATCCGTACCATAATTAACTCATTTTACTATTTTTGCACAGTAATGATGCAAGGATACAAAAACTGTATTTGGCTTGTATTTTGATACTTAACCAATTACTTCTAGCCAACTCGGCCTGGCCATCAAAAGTAGGAGCCCGCCAATGGGTAGATGCAGTGAGCACTGGTGACTGCTACTTATTTTCTGTTATACTCGATTCAGACGTGTGGGTCATTTTTGGCATGAAAATGGACACTGACATACTGTGCAACAACTTCAAGTACTTTAATGCAACATAACTCTGACAAACATCAAAACAATTGAGGGCACAGTTTGTACATAAAAATGAACATGGACTATTTCGTGGGTCATACTCGTAACAAAAATGTCTTATTATAGCAATCACGATGACTAACTATTGCAATCCGGGATCCTGGCCGTTTCCGAATCTCGGGATTGGCGGTGTCCCAATCCCGGGATTACAAAATTAGTTAAAATCATACTTTTTTCTCGTATTAAATGATAGAAATAAGAATTTTAGCCGAATGGTGAATAAATTATTTATGTGCGCTAGAGTTCCACTCTTTGCTGTGCACTGTCATTCGTATTTTGACAGTCATCATCACTCCCTGCAGTTCGAATACATTTTCCGTCGGGGCCTGGCCTACAGAATGTATGGAATAAGTCAAACGGGAATACCAAAATGACGACCAATCTATGAGCCTAATCCTGAAACGGGATCCCGGGATTACAAATTTTTCGATCCCGGATCCTGGGATTGAAAATTCAATCCCGGGACTGCAATCACTAAGGATGACCAATGCCAATGAAATTTCCAACATATTCAAACACTTCTTCCACAAAACAAAATGGAGAGCATAGCAAAAAACATCAAAACTGATATGCATGCCGATGCCATTAACTAACGGCTTTGTCCTAAAACTGCAATTAAAATTAAACAATAACAATAAACCCAGATAAATTCCAGACACTTTCTGACTTTGGCTGATTTCTCCCTGGACATTTCTGGGTTTTTTTTCAGAAAATGGTCACCCTGAACGACATGTTACAGCTACATGACGTGGCAGATGGCACCATCACTATAACACAGGCTGATCATGACTGTTACTTGCAGTATATGACTACAATCAGGGTTCCCACATTTTACTGACAAAAAAAATTCCCGCACTTTCTAGGACAATAAAACATTCCGTGATCTTCCCAGAGCCCGCCAACGTTGAAATACAAGCAGCAGTTACTGTGCAAACAGAGTGTAAGCAAATGTACGAAACAACAGACATTGTGAAATTTATCTCATTGTTGAATTTTGGTAAGTTTATTTTGAACCCCCAGTAAATTCAACTGTGCAAGATTTTCATTCTCCAGGACTTTCCAGTGGCCTGGAAAATCAAGGGGAAAAATCAGAGACTTTCTTGGAGGCGTGGGAACCCTGTGCAATTATGCCAAGAGCTATAACGTTTTCGACTATGTTATCAACAGCTAGGAAAACGATAGTTATAGTCAGTAATGTTTACACAATAAAAAAATTACTTAGCAAACAAAACAATGCTGCAATTAATTACTGACATATACCATCAAACTGGCACAGCTGACAGCATTTGAACAGTTGATTCTTATGTACTTTTGTACATAACTTTCTGATATTATCACTGCACTACTTAACGCTATCTCGTGTCAGCACAACATTCAGTACGCATCTACTAATAATGCCCTGCTTCACAATGTCAAAAGTTACAAAATTGCTAGACCCATTATCCACAAAATCAAACTGACAGTTTATTGTTGCAAGGCCTAGTCATGAAACAAGAAATCTGAGCTAATGCTCAGGAGATGCACGAGAGCCTATAGCAGTTCCTGTTTGCAGATAATCTTGGTTTATCTCCATGGATTTTGTCACAATTCACTCTTGCAGCCAAAAATTGCCAAAATTCACTAAAACCCCCTATTTTAGGGTTCAAGGTCAATCAAGTTCATCAATGTTGACAATTCTAAGAAGCTCGTTGCCAGTGCTTGTTATGTTGAGCAGCATGTCTGTGCCTATCTGCAACCATTTTCGCGCTAGAGAGAAGCCAACAGCGGATAAATAACCGTTTTTTAGAGGGGTACCCCACTGACACCCGCATTCGCAGGCCTCCTTGAACCTAGAGGGTCCAGACTTGGATTGCTAAAATGCACATTCAATGATGAAAATTTCATATGCAGGTTGTCTTGGTCTATCTCCAGCTATTTCGGTGCAATTCACTCTTGAAATGCGTGTCGCAGCCCAAAATCGCGATAAATTCACTAAAACTCCGCATTTTGGGAGTTCAAGGTCATCGACGTTGACATTACTAAGAAGCTTGTCGCCAGTGCTTGTTATGATGTGCAGCATGTCTGTTTATATCTGCAACCATTTTCACGTTAGACGAAAAATAACGGGAGAATAACGCCTTTTTAAGGAATAAGGAAGATGCCTCTCTTTCTCCCGTCATTCATGGGGACCCCATTCACCCAGCGGCCTCTAAGCTGTCATATGGTAAGAACCCGAAGTTTCTATCTCACTTGGTCTTAGAACGGTACCGGGTCGTGACACAAGGACAGACGGACGGCCAGACAGTGAATTACCGTAGCTAATATGCGCTATTGCTAGATGCTAGCTCTCGCGCTTAAAATTCATAACTCATTCGATAAATCTGCTGTCTGACAAACCAACGAACAAAATTAACGAGACAAAAACAATACAACAATGGCAGAGATAACACAGGCATGTTTAAAGTGACTGTAATCAAAAATCGACGCAGACATAAAGCACTTAGATCGTGTATTTCTACTCCTTTCAGTGACCAATATGCTCTAGTGCATATTAAAAATCCATGGAGTAAACCAGGTAAGGACTTTTGGATCCAATAAACCGAATTCACTTATTACTGCTAGCTGTGCCAGCCACAATGCACGCTGAAATTCGTGTATTTCCCTGGATTAAAAACTCGCATGGACCCTGGTCCATTTGGCAATGAACACAACTGAAACATCAACAACAAATAAAACCCACGTTCAAGATTAAGTATCATGCAGACAAGAAACCACAAAAAGCAACTGACCTATGACCTTGAAATGCAGTAAGCTTCTCCAATTTAAGTGCAGTTGTTCATGAGTTAACATACCACAGTAAGACAGAAAAAGCTTGGCAACGATGCTGAAAACAATACTAAAGTTACTTCTGCGGGCAGTAAAAACCAACTGGCACCAAATGGCAAGTGAAAGTAAGGCCAAAGAATGACTAGGGACCAACTTAATTCACGATTTCACGGCCGTGACATTTTCCGTGAAATTGGCCTTCTTCCGTGAAAAACGCCGATTTCCGTGAAATCCGTGATTTTTCGTGAATTTTAGCGCTTTTAGTTTAATTTATGACAATTCCAGAGTTTTATCAGCAGCTTTTGTATGAATGTTGCTGTTAGCTACGTCTCGCACTTCAGCACTAAGTAGCTGACATTGACTGTCTTGAGTCTTGACTTAGTGTAGTAAATATTCGTTGTTCTGAAATTTCTTCGTTAGCAATAGCGCAGCACCTAGAAATAACGTCTGTGGAGCCCGTGAATTTCCCGCGAATTTTTGAAACTTTTTCCGTGAATTTTCCGTGAAATTTG
>Ga0209367_1000534_pt1 | contig 38717 bp, 27 predicted proteins | sample WorMetLIZISLAND2_FD_187412 | JGI IMG/M metagenome (GOLD analysis project Ga0209367, IMG submission 187412) | Marine gutless worms symbiont microbial communities from Max Planck institute for Marine Microbiology, Germany - Olavius geniculatus... ...
TAACCCTAAGCTTCGCCTGTATATAGGCGGTAAGTTGACTGTGTATTTCGTTTAGGCCGCTAAACTGCATGTTTACCTTATTATTATTATACAGCACTTAACTAAGCTTGTCGTGAGAGGAGTTCGAGTCGACGTTGAGGGGAAGAGGGTTAACATTGGAAGCGATGTGAGGGGAGGCTTGCGTAGTGTGTCCAAGGGCGATAGACGCCTCTGCATAACAGTGACATTTACCAAGTTGGTCGGGTGAAGCTGACTGTAGCAGAAACCGAGTAAGTAAGTTGGGGTGCGTCAATTCAAGTGCTTTGCAGAACTGGTAAAAAGCGGCTGGACCCTTGGCTGACAGACGATCTACAAACAGGTCCGCTCGAAAGCGTGCATCAGACGACAACAGTATCTCACGTTCCTCAAGATCATTAAACACTCCTCTGCGGACAAGTACCGGCAGAACTCGTGATACATCTAGTTCATTTACGATTATCGCTTTATATTTCCACAACAATTTACGTGACACACCCCTTTCTGCCATATTTTCACGTCCAAGTCCAAGGGTAGTGATGTGCCAAGTACTCCTATTGGATAAACGATTTGATAAAATCAATTCGATACAATAGAACGTAACATAAGCGATAACATACACAAAGTCTTTAGACATCTACAAGTAATAAATAATACTCAAATATACTGTATTAAATATATCGGCAATAATGAATGAGTCCACCTTAAGACAGTCAGATGTGCGCTGCGCAGTGTGCTGCGCGCTGTGCAGTGTGCACCATGTGCGTCATGATTGAATCATTGGAGCCATGTTTCGCATATTAAAAGTAGCGATCAGTGTTTTTATTAAAACGATAATAATCTTTGGGTTGCAAATGCCTCACAGTCTTTCAGAGAAACTGAGAAAGTAGCATGTTTATGCTAGCTAACGCTACCAGCTCGTTCGATCAGCTGCAGCACCACTCAGTCTAGCACTCCAGCCTGTACCAGTAGTCGCGAATATTTTTGATAATATATATTAATTACGTAATGTAATAAATTTCATATGATATGTTTGAATTTCATAATAACGTGGACTTAAAGGCAGTTGTCTGTGTCCGCTTATCGCGATTCGCGATACGATGATTGTTGCCCAGCACTAAATTTACATAGATAATTTCCGCCATAGATATGATCATAACAGCTGATTTGATTTTAAAGTGGGAGGCGGGGTAAGGTTGTAATTAATAAATTGCGCAGAATTGAGTTCACTTGACTTTAACCTTAAGCAGCATTATGGCTTTCAAGCCGATAATTCGGGACCCACTTTCCCGTACGTATGCTATGACGGACGCAGCCTGGGAATTCGACGCTCCGAAATTTTATGATTTCTCACGTGTGGACGATGAAGAAGATGTGCATGAGTTCGATTATTTCTGTGGGTTTTATATGCCATTGCAGATTTTAATTAGTTGCTAAAATTGCAGGCGGTTACAAACTGTTTGAAATTTAACGTCATTCATTTAATTTATCTCAATTTTTAATCTCGGTTTAGTGATTGCACTCCCGGGATTGAATTTTCAATCCTGGGATTAATTGGTGTTTTAATGATGACACTGTGTGACCTGGTTAGTCTTAGTTTTAGTTATAGTCTATTCGGTTACTTTTTTTACTTTTGATTTGTATTTCTGAGTTTTATTTCAGTGTGTAAGTACTGTGTACTGCTTATTTTTATGTACTATGCAACACATTTCCATAAAATTATTGTTACTTTGCTTTGCTTGTGTTTTTATTAAGCTGTAGATCATGAGGCGATTCGAGCTAGAGCATCTCAGGATGGTGCGGCCAGCAATGTTGGGCCAGTGAATGCTGAAGATGCAGTTAATTCGAAATCACCAGTCAAGAACAATGATATAGTGGAAGGTGCTCAAGCTGGTGGAGACAGCTGTCATTTGGACATGCAGTTTGACATGTTGAATTTGAAAACTGCTGATACTGCAGGTTAACAATGTTGTAAATTCATTCTGTTTGTTTTTGCTGATAATTTTTTTAGTAATGTGATTTTGTGTGGATCAGTCTAATCTGTGTGTATTTGAACCTATAGCTTATCTTTAAGAAGAATTTTAATTGGTTAGACAGCATAATTGTTGGTGATTGCTGTTTGATTGGACAGGAAGGTTGCGATAGTATCATTCTAGCAGTTTCTGGCAAACAAAAGTTGCTAAATATTTTCCCTGAGACTCATCAATTACTGATTACCGTAGTTAGCATCTAAAATTGGTGATTAAACTGTTGTGAGTCTGTGTGGTTATAGAGGCAAGTCGCAGTGAATTGAACCAGCAGTGTGATGAGTCAACTGCCCCATCAACACCTCGTGGGACTGCTCGTGACAACAGTTCCTGGCAAAGTCCATCTGCTTTGCAGGACAAACGAGGCAGTCGACAGCCTCGTTTTGTGGATACAGTCACTAGCGCAAAGTAACTATATAATTTGCTTACTAGCCCTGCTGATAGTTATTCTGAAGTTGCTACCATTCAGAGTAACTGTCGAAAACTATCAGAGGAGCAATTTGGAGTAGATCTAGGAGTATTATGATTCAACAAAAGCTGAATTAATCAGTTTGTGTAGGTGTGTCATCTGCCTGTTATTAGTAGATCGCACTGATACACATCCAAATATCTTCATGCAGAGATATGTGATTGTCATTTGTAGGAAAAGACTGTCGATGTCAGTAGATCGTGGTAACAGGAGATTAGCAAAAAAGCTGGCTGAGATAGTTGGACCAGCAAAAAGAGCTCTCTACACAGTTGATGCATCTCCAGGACTGAATCAGTACGTTTTCTGTCAGTCAAATAAGATGTAGTTTTTTTGCGCTGGGTATAGCTGAAAAGTCATTTGCATGTCATATCAGTATGAATGTCTTAACCAGCGGAACACAAGCTGGCGATCGACTAGCTGCCAAAAAAAACTGACGATGGTTATGAATGCAAAGGGTGTCTAACTGCCAGTGTTGAATTTCATCCAAACTAAACGTGTGTGTTAATGATTGTTGTTATTTTACTGTATACTGATGAAAAAATCAATTTACATTCATGCATTACTGTCAAGATGGCCACTCTGGTCTACTTGTCACTATTCGGTATGGCTCCACCTTACCTGGCCGCCGACTGTCAGCTGGTCTCCGACGAAGGTCATCGTCAGCTGCGCTCAGCCAACTCAAGGACATGTGTTGTCAGAAGGACCTGCAGCAGCTATGGAGACAGATGCTTTGCTGTTGCAGGTCTGAGGCTGTGGAACAGTCTGCCAGCTCATCTGAGACAAAATGATATTAACTTTGAACAGTTTAAGCGGCAGTTAAAGACATTTTTGTTCGGGTGTTGAGAGTGCGGCGCATTGTGGCTATTGCTAAATTGCGCCTTCTAAATAATCTTACTTACTTACTAGTTTAGCATGATTTTAGGGGTGATATAGATTCATGTAAGTCAAACAAAGAATATTTAAATGGACAGACATGCAAGCTCTACTTTTATTCTATACACAATTGCAAAACCTTTGACATATCACACGTCTTTCTACCAATAAACATCGTTAAGTTACAAAAGCTCAAATATCCATGCATTACAGTCGTATCCGGCTGAATTTCAGGGGTAATAATGATTTATGCAAATTAGGCAAAAAATATTTAAATGATCCACTGTGCAAGTCAGATGCTTTTTCTCTAAAGCATCCTGAAACTTTTGACATATCACTTGCCTTTTTACCACTAATCATCGCAAAGTAGTCAACGCTCAAACAGGTCCGGTTTTTTGGACCACCCTGTGTAACCATTAAAACTCTAAGAAACTTGTCTGAAAGTGACAGCATGGTTTAACTGTCATGTGCAGGAGTATTCACTGTCTGGCCCACGGTCAGGTTGCCGAGCCAGACAATACTGATGTCGCTAAACCCATTAAACCATCTGACAATGCCATCGCGGAGAACATTGTTGATGGGCTGGCTGATGGAAATGCCAAAATGGTGTGCATCATTATTCTTCACATTGTCCACTGAGCAATGAAGATTAAATTTAGCTGTGTTATGTATCAGAAAAGCAGTTTACTAGAGTAATGAGGATAAATCATGTGAGCTGAATCAAGACTGCTTATTACTCATGCTATTGAATTATGTTCAATGCTTTTTCTAACTTTTTTTGTTATATCTTGAAAACAAAATTATGCAGAAAACCCTGAATTAGTTAGAACATTTTCCAAGGTAAGAGTAGCTGGTGTGCCATTTTTTAGTGCAAAGGGTCAAAAGAACAGCATTTCTAGTTGGACTGGATAGCATCGAGTTGATGAATATTTGTCATTATAAGTATGAGACTTGGTGCACTAGATCTCTGTATACTAAAAACTACATTTTAATTGTGCCGTATTATTAGCTTGAAGCGGAAGAAGTTGCTCATCCTGTTGAAGTACCATACGTTGGGATTCCATTCCTACCAAGAAATGCATCACGCACACGTGTCCAGCCTTTCTCGTTCGAGGAGCGCAACAAGCGCATGCTTGCATCAAAGGCCGAGAAAATTCGCAAAGCAGTGGAGGCCGATAGAAAGGTAATAAAAGCATCGATTTGTTGGAAATATTTTTGTTAATTGCGCATTTTTGTATGGTTTTGAACGCTGAGCACCGAGACAGTAGGCAGGTGGCATTGGTTAAATGTCTGGTTCCGTAATCTTTTTGAGCGTTTCGTGAAAAATATTCTTACATAAATATGTTTAAAGTCTTTCTGTTGCAGTGTGCATAATGTTACAAAATTTATAGTACTAAATGCAGGGATTATAAACAAAACTGTTAACGTATGTGTTAATTAGCTTTTGTGAAATGTAACAGAAATTGTGTTCGGTATTTTGCGTTGTCAGGTCAGCATGATTGACATATTTTTGCTTCACTGACCAAATAGGTATCAGATATTACATAATGAACACCAACATTACGTCCTAGTGGGAATTAGAAATCATGTTGGTTGGTGTTAGTTGATTGGTGTCACTAAAGTGCAGTTATTTGCTGAAAATATGCCAACCACATTGGAAAATATTTTTGCTGTATTTTTACGTGCGAGATCTAGCTATAGTGCGTATTAGCTACGGTAATTCTGTCTGTCCGTCTGTCCATCTTGGTGTCTGTCATGACCTGGTACCAGCTGAGATAGAGACTTTGGGTTTTCACCATATGATAGCTTAGTCTCTCTAGTATTTTGTGACAAAATTTCATGTCGCTGGGTGAGGGGGATCCCCTCGAATGAGGGGGAGAAATAGGGGGAAATGTAAGCCTAACCCGTAAATCTGGCATAAGCGTAACTCTACAGCGTTTGCATGGTGGCGCCACACAACTTACTTGTTATGCTATCACCGATGTATATACATGACAGTACATAAAATGTCAAACTTGATCGATTTCGAGCATCTGCAAACCGTTTTACTATCTGTAGCCTATGCTACAATAAAGACTTTTTCCTCAATCACTGGTAGTTATTTTGATGACAAAATTATAAATGTTAAGACATCCAACTTTTTGCCATACATGATGCGAGTAATCGCTGAAAAGACGTTATTTTACTGCTATTGGCTTGCCTAGCGTGAAAATGGTTGCAGATAGGCACAGATATGCTGCTTATCATAACAAGCCCTGATGACAAGCTTCTTTGGAATGTCAACATTGATGATCTTGAATGACCTTGAACCCAAAAAATATTGATTTTAAGTGATTTTTTGGCGATTTTTGGCTGCAAAAGAGTGAAGTGCGATGAAATGAATAGCGATGAACCAACATTACCTGCGAACAGGAACTGCCATAGGCTCTCGCACGTCTCATGAGCATTAGCTCAGATTTCTTGTTTATTGTATAAGTTGGATTTAGTTAGTTTAAGATCTGTGATGTACTATAAATAAATTCAGTATAAAGTGCTGACTTTGCATTGATGTTTAAACTGCTTAAATGTTTTTGACGTAGTTGAGAGAGTTCCATGCGCAACCATTCCCGGAAATCATATATTCGTCTGCACCAGCAAGAACTGCATATGCGCATCCAGCAGCTGCAGCACAGGCACTCAGCGCCCGGAAGAAAAACTTATCCGGTCAGCCAAAGGTACATACACAGCTTGGTAGCCCAGTTCATACTCCACATAGGATCTAAGATGGCTAATTCAATGTATCACCGCTGGTGTAGTGATTAACAGTGCATGTTATGTTTGGTCAAGAGAGTTAAACCTCTAAGCCTCGATAGTAAGTGGATGTAGACAGGTGAAACAGCTCAATCAGCTGCCAGCTCGTCTCAGTCTTCTAGCCTCTGTCATACAGTTAAATGAATACCAGTTTTTGGGCTGAGTAGTAATAAATGGCGATAGTGAATATATTTAGGCAGATCTGTGGCTCAAGCTAATTGGCTTGGTCCCTAGGTTGGCATCCACCCAGCACCGTTCTACATTCATGAAATGAACCGGGTGAACTCTTGCAATGGCAGTCTTATACTATAGCTCATAAACAATGCACTGGCTGTTACTATACTATTGAAGACACTATGCTAATGTACTGCCAACTTAGCATTATGTAAGCCATTCCTTTAGTGCTTTGATGCTATTGAATGGGTGACAGCAAGGACATTTGGCCTGTGACAAACTCCCTGCAGCAGCCTTATAGCTTCTGCACTGGGACCCAGCCAGATTTGGATTATCTATAGAAAAGTAGGCAAGATAAGCACGAGAAATGAAGGCATAATGAAGGTAAATTAAACCTTCCTACACTCACCACTCATCAACGTTTATAATATTTAAGTTAAACGTTCTGGCATTCTCATAATGTCATCATATTCATCAGTGCAATTTGTTGTATGAAATTTGGTTTAAAGTCTGCCTGAATCCCAGAAACCCATGAGCACCCAAGCTGAATTTCTCTATAGGCCCCAAGCAATGTGTACAGATTGTTGTGATACTGAACTTCATTCCATTTTGGATTCCACTGCATTTTTATTTTATGCACGTGATGGAAAGCTTTACCCCAAATGTGCAGGTGAGGAAAGTGCATTTTTACTGTGTGCTATTACGCTGTAGTCATTGCAAGTTTAATGTGTGCACGTGTCTCTTTTTTACTGTAGCAGGACAAGGCTAATGCTGAAAACAATCCACCCACATTCAGAGCAAAGCAGCCGACAGTGCTACAGAAGCAGCCATTTGTTCCACAGAAGTCTACAAAGCACACTTCCAGTAGGTTTGAATTATTTTCGTAGTAGGCACTGTCATGTATTTAGGTTAACTCTTCAGTTCGACTCCTTGAAGTTGACCTAATGCAGCCAGACTTGATGTTCATCTGTCCATATGTGTTACTGTCAGTCCATAGAACTTTTTCTGTTTTCATTAAAAATCCATATACAGGTCGAGGTTAGTAGGTGATACATAACAGTAAACACATAACAAGGGCAGATCACCTTGATTTGGTTGGGCCAGAGCAGACTTTTGATATATAACCTAGTTTTTTCCCACATGATTAACACAAGGAACATTAAATAACTATCCACTACGGAGAATCAGCCATCGGTCTTGCATGAGGCAAATTTTTCCCTTGTATATTATAGCTAAGAACTGTTCATTCATCCATACTAATTACACTGTAGTTATTAATATCTGTAGTGAGTGGTGGTGCATTATTTGATCGTCAAATTCAGTGTCACTTTGATCAGCAAGACATTGTTACTCATCCTGACAGAGCATCAGACCTCTAGCCTTGCCTGACTTTGGTTTTTAGTCTTTGTTTTAGCTCTTAGTGCTTTGCATATGAAAGCATTGATGAACAAGTAATTTGACATTGTAATCAGTAATGTCAGGGCTGGCGAGGCAGGGGCGGGGGCAGTTTCCCCCACCTCCGTGCCGAAATTTTGGCCTGTTGGAGGAAAACTGTTGGAATTTTTTGTCCAAGAATGCAAAATTTGGGACTAACCCCCCGTTTTAGAGAAGTTTAGGGGCAGTGTTGAGATTTCAAACAATCTCCACTGTTGGAAATCTTATCGGAATTCTGTCAAAAATATGAAGTGTGTGTCGGAAAAATGCAACTTCCTGTCCTGTTTACCTCTGTAATCCACAACGCTGCTGGTTGTAATCGTGGCATTTCGCCGAGATGTTTCCCGACCAGTTATGTTACTGCCTGATTCTGAGTTTTCTGCATGTGCACCATGCAGCCAGCCGTGGAATGTTGTTGAAGACCGAGGATCGTGCAGCTCGCCGTGCCGAGTGGGACAGGTGGAAGAAGGAAAAAGACTTGAAGTTTGCCGAGAAGAAACAGGAACGCGAGCGCCAAGAGCGCGAGGCGGACGAAGCGACGACCAGACGCCTGCGTCAGATGACGGTGCACCGCGCCAGGCCGGTGCCGAACTTCATACGCCAGCAGAAGAAGCCGGACAAACCAGCTGCAGAATGATGATTTATCCAGTTTCACATGATTTTCAGCGTTTCTCACTTTCTTTATTTGCTATTGTGATTTTCATTCAGTGATTTTACGTTTGTCATGAATTGCATGCAATTACATGTATTTTTGAGATGGGGAAAGAACTCCGTTTTTTGGGTCCCACTTCAGATGTGGTGGATTTTTTTCTAAATAGTTTAGTTCTTTCTGATTATTTTCAGCATTCAGTTTGGATTCTTTGTCATGAAGTTTTATTAGCTGGTTTTTACTGCAAAATATAAAACATTTAATTTTAGTAAAAGAACTACAATCAAATATTTTTCAAGCTGTTGCTAATCCCAGTTTTAGGGTTCGGTACTTTGTAGTTTCATTGTATGTTGTACATTTATAGTCATTCTCATTTCTAGTGACAGTTCTTTCCCCACATGTGATATTTTTGCATGGCAACATACAGTTGTGAATTATTTTGAGAGTTTATTATTAGTGTAAGCATCAAAGCAGGATAATATGGCCAAACTTCTGATGATTGACGAATGTTTTTTGAGTCCAAGACTAACTAGTATTAACTTCTTACGAGCACTAGTCTACTACGGTAAAACTTCTAATACAAGCTGAGGGATCTAGTTTTGGTACAAGTTGGGTCTTCAGTATTCAGTACAGGCTGAGTGTTCACTTCATACCAACATACCTGGTATAATATTGATAGTTAACCAAGGGTTTAAACACCACACAGTAGGCCAGCCATGGCGTATACCATTTTTGACAATATGAACTGCAAACTGAGGTTTGTAGTGTATTTAGAATAGCAAATGCTTTGTACAAACGGACTGATATGGTAAGTTGGTAAGCAGGGTCCGTATTGTCCTCCAATAGACAGCATTATGAGATTGATGACTGTCTGAAGGATAACATGGAAGATTATTAGAACTACCATTATGTTAATTACATGCGTATATTTGAGTTCTTACAATTTTAGGTTTAGCTTGTATTTTTGTGTTTCTGTAAAGGTTAAACTTTCTGTTCTTTATTGTAAAGGTTAAACTTATTGTTCCATTAATATTGTGTGCATTTTGCCTGAAAAGGCCGTCCCCGAAATGACCTATACTGTGTCGGGTGGGACGTTAAACCCTACTCACTCACTCACCACATATTGCAAGTCGAGGATTCTAGCCATCTTGTTCTAAAAGAAGTCAGGCATTGTATTAGAAGTTTTACGGTAAGCCTACAGTGGGAGTCTGTTGCCTGGTACTAGTACATTTCTCATTTGTTTGCTACTGCAACTCTGTATTTTGCGATTTGCTTTTAAAGTGTGACTGTCAGTGCAAGGTAGTGTGTGGCACAGTACCAAGATGGGTGTTTTACGTCGAAAACTAATTAGCATTAACATATCATGAGTAGTCTGTTACTACTGAAGTTCTTATGTTTGTGACAGAGTCTGTGTATTTTGCTATTTGCTTTTAAGTGACTTTGTCAAATGCACTATTTTGATGAGAGTATTTTTGATATTGATGTTATCTCGATGTTATGTGAATGACAGTCACTTTGGCTTTAAGAAATGTGTATTTGGTGATAGAATCACTGTGCATTATTAAAGGTTGTTTCAGTCACAGATTATGATGAATAATGTGAATGACTTAGGACTTTTGTCAGAAAGAAAACAAGAAATTTGAGCAAAGCTCACTAGACGCGCGAAAGCCTATAGCATTTCCAGTTCAGTAGTTATAGTTTTGAAAATCGCATATCATTTGGACTCGGCCCATCGGGACCATAGTACACTTCAACCATAGGCGCGTGTGGCGTTGGCGACGGTGGCGCCTCTTTGTGAATGATATAGACTTGCGCAGCCCAATATCACGAAAAAAATCCGTAAAACCCCCTATTTTGGCGTTCAAGGTCATTGAATTCGGTGGCAATCGAAAGCCAGTGTACGACTTCATATTAGTGATTAATAGTAACCTAAGCCTTATCTCGCACCATTACTGATATACAGCGAGTTATTGGCCGAAAATCGCAAATTTTGACCACCCTCTCTCATTTACCCCCCTCGTTCGGGGTGACCCCCTTCGAATTTATGAAAAAGCTTTACGGTTCCTGAAACTAGAGTCTTCCAGGCAGCCGATGGTGAAGATTTGGAGATCCTAGCTTGGACCGTTTTTGCCTGATCCACCCGTGTGACAGACAGACGGACAGAATTGCGATAGCTAAGACGCGCTGAAAGCACAGCTGCTTTCGCGCGTAAAAAGAACGGAAAACGCAGGAACAGCAAATAATGCAAACAGTGTCAGTATATGTCACGTGCCGTATCACCAATAACGCAACTCAATCTCATGACCGGTATGACGTAAAGCTTGGCGATGAAGCCCTGAAGTACACAATAAGACACAACAGTAGGTAAGATAAAGGCAAAACTCCCGTAGTCAACAGGGCTCTCTCACAGCTCTGTGTCTGTAGGGTCGGTCCTCATCTCTATTTCAAGGCTCGGTGAGTACAAACACAGCTCAATTACATGGGCGGTAGGCCACATCTCACATACTGCCGTTATCTTCCCGGCGTAAGGCCAGTACCAAATTATACTGCTTGGTGACAGAGCCACGTGTGTGAACAACTTGCCCAAGGTCTTTACCTGGCAGTGCACTGGGCTGGAATCGAACCAGGGACCTCCGGGTCACCAGTTTGACATGCTACTGCTATACTACCGAGCCACACAATACACAACAGTATACACCATCAAATCATTAACTCTACTGGGAAACAAAAATCAAACAAATCTGTCGATCGCAACAATAGCAGCATGAAAAATTCAAAAGTCGACTACTTAATGGCACTGTTACAGCACTGCATTTGACTGATTTTTCCACAGCTGTTCCGGGTTCGACTGGGCCCTCAAGTCATCTTTTCAACATGTCTGTAATAATCGTTAAGGAAAAACATTAAAAATGTGTTTGCAACTGTTTCATAAACAACAACATTAAGTTGCACAGTTGTGCTATGAAAGCAAGGCTATTTAAAGGCCTACATTCTGTACAGCTACACCGGTTTCCTGGCACAACAAGGTAGGTAGTTGGAAACACTGGGAACTAGCAGCTTCGTGGATTAAAAAAAAGTAGGCTGTTGTTATACTGGTTGCGTATATGCAACCGGTCTGGAGAGGCCAGCATCCCTTGGGTAACTGGGTGCTACCTCGGGTTCGTTGAACAAAAGCGATGGGATCATCTTCATCCAAGTGACGGCTATGTGCATCTTCTAATAACATCGCCGTGACCTGGGCCCTTAGGCCCAACAGCTACGCTCGGCAAGAAATCGCACTTATCTGAGACACTGCAGGTTTTGGACAGGATTCCGAAAGACAACGTCAAATTTCCAACAGAAGATTACGGGTGCTCAGAATTTCAACTCAGCCCTTAAATTTCCCTAAAATGGGGGTTTTTCATCCCAAATTTCGCACTTTTGGGCGGAAATTTTCTGGTCAAAAAATGTTCCGACAAGAAAAATTTATGCGTGGGGCAAGTGTCTTCACTGACAATAACATAACAGTGAATAAGTTACATACTGTGGTGAACCAAATGATGAACCAAATGCTGGCAAGTTCTGCTGACCTGCGGTGAACACAACAATCAGCATTTACACCTGGTAACAGGCAGTTACAACATGGCAAAGTTAACGGAATTCAGAATTTTCATTAGTAGAGCTGCAGAAATCAACATAAGTTATACAATTAGTTGTCAAAAAATTTCAACAATTAGTAAATTTCTAATGGTTAAAAGTTTGATTACGTCATGTTACATTATTAGGTTGACATGATGAAATAAAGACAAGCATCTAAAACCATATACCAATGTCATCATTTTTTCATTAAAGTCAACATCTTAGTCACTGGGTTAAAAAAAGTTCAATATTAAAAATGTTAACCATTACAAAAATCTAATCCTTACCAGCTCCAATACATATACATGGGCACATAAAGGGACTAACCAGCACTGCTTCCAAAAGCACCGAAGTCTGCTGTGGGCTGAGGACTTCCAAAAGCTCCGCCCTGCTGAGTCAGACTACCAAACGTAGGAGCACTCGACTGCTGAGCCAGCGCCGCAAACGAGGCGCTACAGCACACAACAGAGATAACTGATTATATGCCTCCGCCATAGATAGCAGCCACATCTCAAAACCTTCCTAAGAACTTTTCTATCAATTCTACGACCTTCAACGACTGAAGGTTTCTGTATCCCAAGAGCTTTCCCTGGCCAAATTCGTGATGGTTTTCTCTTCATCTGCTAAGAAGTTTTTCCTTTTCTTACGTCTGCCGATCAGGTCGACCAGTCGGATGGACTTGTGCAGACCACATGATGTAACAAACCCAAGTTTCTAAAAAAGGTAAAATTTAGCATGATTTTATCCATCTGCATCACTGCACAGGTACTCATTATTCAATGCCTGGCAATGTCGGCTGGCAACACTTACCCGCCGCCTGCTCCGTCTCCGGACCCGAATGCTGCACCACCGCCACCAAATGCTGTGGATGTTGATGAGGAAGCACCTGCTCCAAACACTGAAGAAGAACCAAACTGTGATTGGCTGCCAGTGCTACCAAAGACTGTGCCCCTGCCGAAGGCTGGACCACCGCCGAACGTTGCACCACCACCAAACGAAGCACCGCTGCCGAACGTCGGCGCACCACCGAACGCCGGCGGTGAACCAAATTGACCTACAACGACAAACCAGAGGTGGAGACCGGTGATATTTAACTTGTACAAATCATTCGGCATCAAGTTTGACTTATGCTCGATGAAAATCATTTGACTTTGACTTCATTTTGGCTGAAAATCATTTGACTCAAAAAACTGGGCTGAATATCTCTCACTTTGTAAAAGCTTAGTGGCACAATTGAAATTATAAATACCAACAATCGTCTCGGTGGTCAAAACTGGCAACTTCCTGCACCCAAACTTGTTAACCCCCAACGCTGCTAACCGTAGAAGTAAAACTAGTAACTGACAAGACCTACCCGCAGGAGATGTCGGCTGTTTCTGGAATCCACCAAACCCGGTCGACTGCACACTGCCGGCACCGCCACTGAACGCACCGGAGATAGTTGCCTGAGTCTTCACCGTACCAAACGTTGACGACCCACCAGACGACTGACCAAATATACCTACGACCCACAACGTATGATCCACTGGCGTCATGGCAGGCAAGGGAAAGGACAAATGCCCCTCTAAATCTTAGCTTGTTGAAAAATTTTCTTCTCATCAAAAAATTCTTCCAAAAACAGACTCTGGAGCTAGAAATTCCCATTTTGGAGAAATTCGAAAACAAAATTAAAATTTTGAGCATCCATAATATCTTCCATCACAAATTTGCAGCTGCCTGTCCGCAAACATCCAACGCTACTTTGTGTTTGTGTGATCACTCAATTAGATGAATATATGATGATGATGATGATGATGACTAGCCAGAAATAATAAAAAGTAACTGTAGTGACGATAAAGGTCTGGGTCTATCGTTAACCTGAAACAGAAATACCTGTTTATCACGGCATGTCATTAGTACGATCATGACTGTCTATGACTAAAAAAGTGGGCAAACGTTAAAATCATCGATTCATTGTCAAAATCATCATCACCCCACTGCTTATAAAAGTCACAGTTAGTCTTTCAACCATTGTCCTGTAAGCTAGTATCGATTACTGTACTGAGACTGAGTTGACATTAGCATACGACTGACCCAAATCGAGGCTGATTGATTCCAGATGACTGAAACGATTGAGTTTAACATTTATAAATGTGTTTTTAACTGTATAGAAAAAGTGAAGAAAAATGACCATTAAATCTCGGTGTTTGTCTATTACACAAAACATCTAGAACGTATTAAAAAACACGCAAAAAACAGTGAACCTGTCGACTGTTGGCCTGCGCCGAATAAGACCGAACCGAAGACGTTTGTATTGGCTTTAGCAGCGCTGGGCTGTCCACCAAGACCTCCAAACATGCTTGTGGTTCCAAATATACTGGTAGAGCCATCCATCGGCTGATCACTGTTCCACAATTTACACACTCACAATACTTGCTCATACTCACGAAGTCTTATACTGACAATTACTGAATTGGCATGCCTTATTCAAGGCTAAGTACTGCAGCGCACGAATGACGTTACATGAACGCAGGACAAGTAGTTTGAGCAGTACCACACGTGCAAAGATAACACACAAAAACTTGTGTGACCTTAACCTTTAACCTATAACCGAAAAATTCAATACCATCTGTCAAGGTACCAGCAATCCAGCATGCTAAATGTTCACGCAAAATTTCATTCAAACTTGCGTTTTGCAATTTAAGGTTATGGTAACCGTGATGTGGAGAATTAATGTCACCTATAAACTAAGCTTACCTGCTGCCGGCGGTGGTCTGACCAAATGCCGACTGGCCAAACGTCGACTGTCCGAAGGTCGGCGTCTGACCAAATCCAGGCGCTGACAGTGCACCAAACCCGAATGGCTTGAAACCACCGACATCTGCTGCAGTGGACGACGGTTGTCCAAAGACCGGAAAGGTTCCAGAACTGGGCGCAGAGGTGGTAGTGGCTGCAGAGGATGACGGTTGTCCGAAAACCCCGAAGATTCCGGAACCAGCTGCTGAGCTGGTAGTGGCCACTGCAGGCTGGCCAAATATGTTGACTGAAGACAAAGCTGAAGTAGCTGATGATGTGGTCTGACCACCGAACAGTGTGGAACTGGAACTCGGAAGCACCGGTTGCTGCTGCTGGGCAAAGACAGTCATGCCGGCAGCGGTAGTCGTAGAAGTGATGGTGGTCGCTGAGATACCAAACACCGAGGGAGGTGCTGAGCTGGTGGGACTTGGACCACCACCGAACGCTGTCGACCCGGTGGTGCTGGTAGCCATGGCTGGTTGACCAAACACTGTGGCTGGAATGGCAGTACTGCCGCCGGTTGTGGCAACAAAAGAACTAAGTGGTGGCTGTTCAGAACTGGTCGTAGATGTCGCTGAAGCTGGAGCGACGAAGACACCGGTGCTTGGTGCAGTTGGAGTTGGCGTGGTTGACAGATGACCAAACACCGTGGCTGGTGTGGCACCACTGACAGTCGATGGTGGCAGTTCGGAAGTGGTTACAGACGTTGCAGTCGAGGCACCGGAGACATCAGTGATGGTTGCAGTAGACGGCTGAACAAACACCGCAGCTGGTTCAGGACTGCTTGTCACAGCGGACGAAACAACGGATTGGCCAAACAACGTCGTCAAAGTAGACTGGGCTGGATCAACAGCGGACACTGGACTTGCCGGACTCTGTACACTAGTTGCAGCACTTACAGCGAAGGAGATCTGCAGTGGTGATGACACTGGCTGTATAACAGATGTCGAAGTCTCCTCAGCCGGGACGACTGAGCCAGTAGTGATCGCAGCAGTAGTATCAGTGGTTACTGTGTGCTGCTCGTCCATAGTGGGGCTGTGCAACGGTTTGGATGGGGTGTCAGTGAAGGATGGCTGTTGCTGCCCAAACACAAAACCGCTGCCCAATGTTTTGACCGGTGAGATTGGCACTGCAGATGGAGTAAATCCAGACTGTGCCGAGACTGGAACTGATGCAACCGTCAATCCTGCAGGGCTTATGGGTGAAACGATGCTTGATGCACTGATCGGTTTCTGTGGAAGATGCAACGCTGCAGCACCGACAACATCTGGTGCTGCCAAAGCATCCGTTCCGGTAGCTGCCACAGTGACCGACGCAGACAAAGTTGCTGGACTACCGGCCGATGTGGACTCAACTTTAAGCAGTGTTGCTTCACTGCTGTGCTGGGCAGCCATGTCCCCTGAACCCGCTCCAGCTGCTTCACTTCGACCCACCTCGGCCGACGGTTCTGCCAGCTTTGCCAAGTTGTTCACGGCACTACGGAGATCTCCTGCCACAAAAGACATCGGAAGTGGTGCAGAGATTTTCGGTGGTTGAGCTGCGGTGTTCCTTACTTTCTGGCCGAAAGAGAAACCAGCAACAGCTGTGCCTTGAACCACGGCAGAACCACGACTGGCGAGCTGTGAGCTTACATCACTGTAAGAAGGTAATATCTTGCCGGCCGATGGCGACACAAAGTGAGGTACAGCACCGACGCGAGTTGCTTCACCTACAATAAGAGAACATGTATACAAGATAATATACAAAGCCAAAAATGGCATAGCACAAGTCGTAGATCAAAATGGTTCAGATAGACGAAATGTAAAGACTACGCTGATTGGATCAAGTGTAATATGCAATGATGGAAATTGGAAACTGAGAAAGCTGGAGATATGGGATGCCCTCCCCCCAAAAAAACCCAGAGGGATTGTGTAAGAAACAATACCAAGTGCTTTGGCCTGTCCTGCAAAGAAGATCCACATAAAAACTAGAAGGCATATCTCTACCAACTGAATTTTTACAACATAGTAATATAAGCACATTATTCTGAATTATTAGTTAAAATGATTTACTAAACTGCTTTTGTGCAATAGCCTATAATATAGCTATGACCACTGCCTGCACCGCTAGTGATGTCACGAACAATACACAATCTGTCGGTGACATAATGACGTCATTAATCATTAATGCTATGACATCATTCTTGCTGCACAAAGTTGCACAGACAGAACTACAGAAAATCTGATGCACATATTATATCTTCCGTTCACTACGTTCACTTGACTGAGATAATCAATGAAACATAAGAATAATGTATGCATCTGGCTAACCCTGGTTTATCATGGATATGACCATTACGACAGGGAGTGCGACTGGGTGGGTGTGCAGCCATCTATGTACAAACGGCACACGTGCAAACATCAATACCAGTTCTTTACAGCAGCATCACGGCTGCTCAAAATTTCAATTAAACCCCTAAATTATGTCAAACTTTAAAAATAAATTTCAAAGATTTTTAAAAATAAATCTCTGAACTGGAAAAAAATTTTCCAAGAAACAAAAATTTGGGGAACAGTGCAGTTGCCCGCTTACCCCCAGCCACTGGTAGAGTAGTTTCAATACCTTCTTCTGGTAGTTGTTGCTGTTCGTCTTCATCTTCGTACTCCTCGTCACTCTCATTACCGTCATCGTCGTCTTCATCATAATCTTCTTCTTCGTAAGCCTCGCCATTGTCTTCTTCCTCGTACTCTCCGCTCTCCTCTCCTAATCCAGAAACACACATAAGACGGCTTGATGGTGTAACGACGGCTTGATGGTGTAACGCTAAGGACCATAAGGTGTCGGACTTATGACAGAGCAATGGTGGGTTCGACTCATTATCGGATCACTATCGACTGGTCACAACTCGGATAGAAGACTGTCGATGGATCAAAGTAAACCACTAAAGCAGGGGTGCACAACATATGGCCCGTGGGCTGCATGCAGCCCGCCTTGCCTGCTGTAGAATAAGGAAAAAAAAGCATTCGTGATGGCCTGGGGTCGTGCGGCCCGCAAGCTTAGAATCTATCTCCCGTGAGACCCAGATGCCCAAAAAAGTTGTGCACCCTTGCACTAAAGTATACAATATAACCAACACCAAGGTCAAGTAAGTAGAGGCCGGTCTGGCTGGGGTTAAGGCGGAGTGCGTTCACTTGTGTCGGGTAGCAGCTAACACTATGTGATCCCATATAGCATGTGACGCTCCGCGGCTATGTGACGGGTTCCCTATAAAGAGCAGTGCGCCATCATTACCTTTACGTTTATGACAACAACATCATCATCCCATGCTCACAAAAGCCCAAATTCCATTACGCCAACTTCCACATGAAGTCTACAACAAGCCCATGACATTTCCTTCACACATCACACACTCATGACAAGACTGAGTGCTAACCAATGACAAAATGCTTAACAACAGGAAATAAATGTTTCCATTGTTGCTGCTAAACTACCAATACTGATCGGGATTAAGTCTGCAAAAGTAAATCATTTATCTGATGAAAAATGTAAATTTATATAGTGCACTGCCACAGCTAATTTTTAATAAACTAGCAAGAACAGTGGTAGCTGGCGCTGTTAACTAAACTCTTGCAGTGGACATGACGACAGCACCACAAAGACTGTCATTCACTATTACCAGTATTAATATCACTACTACCAGTAATTTCGATGAAAGCTAAATGTGAAGTAGAAGATATCTCATTCGGCTCTAGAAACTTGACCCCAAAACCTATTCAACCAGTCATTTTTAAAAAATGATATTTATATCTCAGAAATAAGCACTGAAATAATGAGATTGCACAAAGTCTTTAGATATCAATACCAAAATCTGGTTCGGCTGAGTACGGGCTGATCTTGGCCGAGGAGCCTAGCAGCAGTGACGCCAGTACAGGTTTGCCAGCCAGTGCTAACGAACTATCCTCCATGGCCGCTACATTTGTGCTGGCTGCCGATGGCCGCAGTGAGCCGGCATTACCAAATCTTGTCTGACCGCTCGGCTTAGGCTGACCAACACACAACCAGGGACATTATTCCACCATATTCGAACAGACTCTTCTCAAACAGTAACTGATAAGTCATATAAATTTATCCAGTTATCTACCTTTATCAGAAAAAAACAGAATCAGTAGATGGACCAAGAAAAGGAGTCCTACCAATTTGCTCACTACTTACTGTCCACCGCAGCGACACCTGGTGGACAGTTGTTGCAACAAAAGCAGCAACCGCTGGCAAAATGTAAACAATATCATATTGTGATATATCATAACAACTGGATGAGAAACACTTGAAGACCATGTTAATACATGGGGCAAATCTCCTTTCATGCAACCGGACAGCATCGGACACTATTCCTTCACAAACTTGGAGAAAAATCCATCATCAAACTCTATGGCAGGTGTTGCAGAATCAGATGCAAAAAATAGTATTTTAAGCACATTTGGTAATTCTAATACTGGATTCAGCTACACTGCAATGCTACTATACATCAAACTTTGTTACTTTGATGGTCAAAGTAACAAGACATGACAAAAAAAACATTCTCTTAGCCCAAAGCAGAATATTTCTAACAAGTAGATCAGTTAAGAACAATGAGAAGCAGAAATTTTGCCAACACTTACAGCTGCAAAGTCAAATCTTGGTGGCACAGTGCTGTTGGTCGCAGAGCCCAGTTTACCAGTGAACCCGGTGAAACTAGGAGTCACAGACAGCTTGGCGGAGACAGGGACGTGTGGCGGAGGAATCTTCCCAGGTAGCAATCCAGTGAAGTAAGCCTTCGCCTCAGCTGCCTGACTGCCCTGCAGCAGGGATGCAAGAGTTCCGCCCGAGGGTCTTGACCCATCCGTGGCTGCCGGAACTCCAGTGACCAGCCCTGGAGTACTGCTCTTAGCGGTAGAGGGTCTGGTCACCAGGCTTGAAGTGCTGCTCTTGGCAACAGCGGTGGCAGCGGGTTTTCCCGGTGGACTTGCAGCTGATTGGACGATGCTGGATGGAGTCGCGTGAGTTGAGCCGGTCCTCATCGTAAAGTCTCTCGGGGCGGCACTGTCAGCAGATGGTCCTCTGCTGGTGATGCTGGCATCTCGACCGCCCAACGCCGGCCGAGTCAAAGTGCCAGAATCATGCTTTGCTGGAGCATCATCAGACGATTTCTGCTGCAGCGTCTCACGCAGGTCTTTGATGGAAACGATCTTCGATGCCGACAGATTCTCTGTACACACGATCACTGTGTAATTATACATTATACAGTATGATTATAGTGATTCTACATGATCAGAGTATGTTTATACATACTGTATAACACGATCACAATATGTTTATACACAACCACAGTGTGAATTCGTAGACGTGACTGGTCAAATCACATGCCAGTTCCACATCTCGTACCTTACCTCATTTGCGACTGTACACTGCCTGAGCGGTAGCGCACTGTGGACACTCTAAGTTACTTTATGGTGGGACCAGTTAGTACTGTGATAGGTGAATGTCTACAAGCAGGTAAACCATCTCGGTACAAAGCCAGCCAGCTAGGTCGACTCAGCCTTCTACCCTCCAAGGGATGGTAAAATGGTTATCAGCTTTCAGGCTCATCATCATCATCATTTCTGGCAAGCACCACTAAGAGTGCGTAGCGCCGAACGTAGACATCAATCTCCAGAGTGGATGGTTCTGAGCCAGGTCAACTGCGTCGTCCATATCGAGGTCACTGGATTTCAGATCCTGCTGAATGGTTTTTCATCCATGTAATACGAGGACATCCCAGTGGTCTCCTCCAGTTTCCTGCGAGGGAAGCTGTTAAGATCCGTTTTGCATCTGTTTCATCAGGCATTCGTGCAATGTGTCCAAACAGGGACAGGCGCCTTGACTGGACTATGGCTTAGAGATGGGGTTGCTTGGTTAACCTTCTGACTTCGTCGTTGTGCACATGCTGTTGCCAATTGATTCCTAGCAGCATTCTCAGACATCACTGATCAAGTGCATCGATCTTGCGCACATCATTCTTAGTAACTGCCCAACACTCACAGCCATAAAGGAAAATAGGTAGGATGCAAGTACTGTACAGCTTCAACTCAGGCTGAGTAGTAATAAATGGCGATCGTTAGTGTAGTACTGGTGGCTGCCTACAGGTGGATCTGAGGTTAAGATCGATCGGTCTGGTGCAAAGGTTGGTAGCCACCTGGCGCTCATGCTGCTCTGACCAAATGACTCAGATGAACTCTTGGAGTGGCAGTTCACTGCTACGACGACAGCATCATAAACATTGTCGTGGCTATTACTATTACTATATTACATAGCCTGCAAGCAGTAAGCTACTACATATTTCCCTAGCCATTGAGGATAGGAGAATGAGTAGGACTGAGCACACACAGACAGTTAGTAACTTGTCCGAGGGGCTCGGTAATCACCCAAAGTAAGACTGGAAATGTGAATGAGCAAAGCTGTAAGTCCAGCACAGCAGTAATCGATCACTAGCCCAGGGTTGAAAAAAACCAAATCATTTAAACAGACAAATATGAACTAATTATGCATTAAGTTATTAAACAAACAAATACAACTTACACTACAAGAAGACCCAGCCTTAGCTAAAGTCTTTCACTTGATTCATCTGAGCATGTGCATCTTCCTGGAGCACAAAATATCCGAAAACTTGCAAATTCATAGCTTTGGATGAATAATTCATTATTTGTGGTACAAGAAACTAAAACTGAATCATGCTTGAGTGGCTTTGGGGGAAAAGTTTTTAGCAGATTTTTATGCGAGTTAACACAGTAAAACCCACTGGGTTTGAGGGTATATGAAATGGGTGTCCCAACCCCGAGTAGCCCACGTGCAAGTAACTGGTGTGTACAAAGTTCTTACTTGGCACAGTTGATTTGACAGGAATCACTCTCCTTGCAATGAGTGCATCTCTCAACGCAGCTTCCTTCTCAGCTGCGATTGGCTTCTTGGCAGCACGCCTCGGCACATCAACTGTCAAGCTGCTTGATAACTCTTCCGACCTACCATGCATTCCATCGATTGATTAATCAGTAAAATCAATTAAGACTAGAGCTGTCAAATTAACGCATTTAACATGCGTAAAAAATAACAGGCATTAAAAAGTTAATGCACAAATGAAAATTTATGTTAGTTTACTAAATTCCGTAAACCAAAAACTCCAATATTCCATTAAACTGCAGTCATTTAACAATCGAATAAATTCAAGTAACTAAACTGTATTTGCCATTCCGTCACTACTGTAAATAAATAATTATTTAAATATTTAATGTATAGATCTGTGCTTGATTATACATTTAAAAATGTGTTTCTAACTTTTTATATTCTACAGGTGGGGCTCCCCAAACGTCGCAGGCCCAGGGTAAATTACCCCCTACTCTACCTCTCGACGGGCCTGGGTGCATTAATAATGTGTTAATTAATGCATTTTTAACAAATTAACGCAGTGCGTTCATGCGCTAAAAAATTAATGCTTTGACAGCTCTAATTAAGACACATTTATATAGTGCCATAATGTGATGAACAAATCAAAGAACAGAGATGAATAAAAGCAGGGACTAGGCTGTGCATTTACGTTTATTACGGGCAATTTCAAACAGTTCAATTTTCAAACTACACCAGCGAGAGAAATAGACCAGCTCTCAGAATTAATACCAAAAGCCTTTTACTACACTTCAATCTCACATCAGATTCTTGCGCACATTTTGCACCCTTGATAACTTTACTCAATTAAAGGGAAACTATCATGAAAAATCACATTCTGAGTGAACGCAAAAGCTAAAATAATAGAGTATCTATTTTCATTTGTAGCAAAAAGCGCATACATATCATGCATAAAAATGAAGAAAAATTGCTTTTATTCGTGAGCGAAATTACCGGATCTGAAGTGAAAAAAAAAGAGTTGACACACTTGGCATCCTTAGCAAGCAGCGATGTGCACGTTGCGGGCAAGTCCGTGTGTGGATCGGGATCTGCAGAATATTTCTGCTCCGTGGAGGGACTGAGAATTTTTCATCGACAAAAAGTTGCTCACCTTGATATGTAACTTTTTAATACTAAGCTTTTTTTAAAGGTTTGGATAATTTTTGTTTTATTTTAGCCATTAGATAAGTGACGTTTCAATTATGAATCATATTTCAGTTAATATTTTTTAACACTTTATGCACATATAGATAACTAGACTTATAGAGATTATTGGCCTGAGATAAACTGCTAATTTTCAGATGAAAACGGACTGTGGATCAGAGTTTATATATTACTGCAGATGCGGAATTCAAATCAGAATCCGTGGACGGATGCGGACTGAAAATTCGAAGATCCGCACGTCCCTGCTACTAAGCTAAATTGTGAAGCCGGAGAGCGCAAATGGACAGTTTACGTGCAAGTTTTTTGTTTGAAATTGTGACTATGTGCTTGAGAAGCCACAGCAATTCGAACGCAGACGATCAAGGAGTGATTCATCTTCCAGACGGCCAACTGTCGTGGCATAAAAAAAATTGCAAAATTGGCTCGCCATAAATTTTATCTTGTTTATATGTCCACGTGTGTCATTTATTCCAAAAAGTCAAATTTTCATGATAGTTTCCCCTTTAACATACTGCACAGTAACATTATCACAGCATCAACCACAATCGACCAGATCTCTTAAACCTCTGCCAAGATTAGTGCTGCCATCTGGTGAACACAATGAAATCTCAGTTTATGCCACATCACTAACTAAATGATAAAGACTCTAGGTGATGCAAAAAATGCACAAGTACCTGGACCACCAGCAAAATCTAACCAATTTAACACCCTCTTCCAAAGTCTGTAGCACAAATTAACTGAACAGCGACATAGACAGAAGTGAACGTTCCGTGACAAAAAAAACAACTGCTTGCTGTATTGCAGCTACGAACAAAATCAAACCACTTTCATCCTGGGCCATTTCCTCCAAACCCTGGTAGCATTTTTTAAATTAATTAAACAGTGGCATATGCACGAACTGACATACCTAACACATTCCGTTAGGCAACAGAAAAAGCGACAATTGCTTGATTTACGGCACCTGTTTACGATAAAGAAACAAGACAAGCCCTGCTAACACAATGGGGAACGCGCAACAGCGGTGCATGTTTGACAGCCCAGTAAAGCAAGATCTAAGTCAGTCGCCAGAAGGCGCCAGACGACCAGCGGCTAAATTATCTATAGTTTTTTACTCGTACTCACCAGATGGCGTGACCTGTCTAGCTCAGCCAATGCCGTATCGGCTAGAAATCGCAAATTTTCCCTACCTCTCTCTCATTTAGCACCCTCGTTCGAGGTGACCCCCTCCGAATTTATGGAAAAGCTTTACGGTTCCTGAAACTAGAGTCTTCCTGGCAGCCAATGGTGAAGATTTGGAGATCCTAGCTTGGACCGTTTTTGACTGATCCACCCGTGTGATGGACGAACCAATGGACAGACAGACGGACAGACAGAATTGCGATGGCTAAGACTTGCTATGGCAGTAGCTGCTGTTGTGCGTAAAAACACAGAATGAGAACTACAGCAGCTAAGAACATACAGTGAGCGAATCGGTGATAATATGGCTGTGTGAGAAGATGTTGTCTGCCAGGGAGACTTGTTGTATATGCGTAAATTCTGTGCTTCGTTCTGCAGCTTCTGCAGAGCATGTTTCTGATCATGGATAGTCTTCATGTTGTCGCTGATTGTACGATAGATTATGTCAGCAGCTGGAGTCACTAGGAACCTGTGACACACATTAGCAGTTGTAGTTGTAGTAGTGATCATAGTATTAGTGGTCATAGTAGTAGTAGTCAGTAGTAGTACTAGAAATCGTAGTCATAGCAGCAGTAGCAGTACACTGTGTTTCAAAAAACATTCAAAATTGTTTTTCTCATAACTATGCCAAATTTTCACCAACTTTGATAATTTTTGGCACAAATGTGGCCAAGACAATAGAATTATGTAAGGTGGACTTATTTACCACCTCACCTAATTTATGTCAATGCACTACCATGTGAAACACAGATGCGCCAAAATGTTACATTTCACAGTGATTATTTGTATCTGATTGCTCACCTTTGCATCATCAACTTGACAAAGGGTGCCACCTGACTTATTAATTTTGTGGTATTAAATATTTTAAGGTGAAAATAGCAGACAACAAAGTAGTTGACTGATCAGCTTAAAACTTGACCAATCAATAAGTGAATGCAGTTTGAACAGTTAACCTTTGATTCCGCTATCAGCCAGTGGCGTGGCATCTAAGCCATTGTGTCCGTGTATGCTGGGCACACTTTGGGGATAACTCTGATAATTTGCAAGTGAGTTGTTATACAAACTTGCAATTCTGCAAAATGATGTACATTTCACTTATTGTGTGCTTAATTAAGTCATTACAACATTTACTGGAAACAACAGCTCAGCGTTATGCAAAATTGGAGCATTTGTGTTTCACATGGTAGTGTGTTGACATAAATTAGGTGAAATGGAAAATGAGTCATCTTACATAATTCTATCGTCTTGGCCATCTTTTTGCCAAAAATTGTCAAAATCGGCGAAAATTTGACAAAAGTTTTTTTTGAAACACAGTGTAGCAGTCATAGTAATAGTACAAGTTAGCACTAGATGAATATTTCGCAGACCATATGGTGCAAAACAATGCTAGTGCCTAAAACATAAATTGTAATATTTGGTAATCAGAATCATAATACTTTATGAAACCAATAGTGAATTACAGCTTCTAAGAAAAGCGAAAACAGATAAGTCATAGCAGCACTGCAAAAAACTTGAGCAGAATGAAGATTCCTGATGTGGGAAAGAATCTGATTCCAGATATTCTGACTGATAGATAGACAGATAGATAACAGAGAAAATAGCATCCAGATTCGTCTCTGTTGAATATGACCACGTTACTGAGGTATGCTTGACGGCATTGATGGAGAATGGAAAGTCGGAGAAGTGACGAGAACCACGAAGGTAAAAAAAAGTTAAACAGAAAATAAAATTATAAATACGAAAACGCTCAAGTCAATAAATGCAATGTTGATATAACTGGCACCATGGTGACTGTGTCGTCATGGCAATTACTTACTTCTTATTCTGCTGCTGTCTCTGGTATAGCTCCCACTGGTCATCGAGCGAAGCGTCGGCCTTCCTTATCTCACCGTCGACGTAGGAGTTCATCAACCGTACAGACTTCATGCTACTGTCAAGGAACGGATCAAGAGGCCGTTCTTTCAGTAGGTTCTTGATGGCAGGATCACTGTCTGCCCGCTGCAGTTGCTCACACAGTGCCACTGAGGCAAAGCATTCGACACACCGCGTCTTCACATCTGCCAGGCTCTCATTTACCACCTACACAAACAGTAGTATTAGCTGTAGTAGTAACAGTGGTATTGGTGGTGTTGGTCATCATCATCATCATCATCATTTCTGGCAAGCACCACTAAGAATGCGTAGCGCCGAACGTAGACATCAATCTCCAGAGTGGACGGTTCTGAGCCAGGTCAACTGCATCGTCCATATTGAGGTCGCTGGATTTCAGATCCCGCTGAATGGTTTTCATTCATGTAATACAACGACGTCCCAGTGGTCTCGTCCAGTTTCCTGCGGGGGAAGCTGTTAAGATCTGTTTCATCAGGCATTCGTGCAATGTGTCTGAACAGGGACAGGCGCCTTGACTGGACTATGGCTGACAGATGGGGTTGCTTGGTGTTGGTGGTAAACATCAAATCTACATATCGGCTAGGCTTTCATGAACAACCGTCAACAACTCAAACAACAAAAACAACAGTACTAGTAGTAGTAGTATTTAATAGTAAAACTAGTACAGTACCAGCAGCAGTAGTAGACATCGGGTCTTCACATCTCTGATGCCTGCCTGCGCAGGCCTCCTAGAACCTAGGGGGTTGTGACTTCTGAACTGCTGAAATCTGTGTTTAATGCTGAAAATTTCATATGCAGGTTGTCTTGGTCTATCTTCAGCCATTTAGATGAAATTCACTTTTAAATTGTGCACTGCAGGCCTAAATTGTGAAAAATTCACAAAACCCCTCTTTTTGGGGTTCAAAGTCATTCAAGGTCATCGATGTTGATAAATCTAAAAAGCCCATCATCAGTGCTTATTATAACGTGCAGTATGTCTGTACTTATGAGCAACCATTTTCACAGTAGGCAAGCCAATAGCGGCAAAATAGCGCCTTTTTAGGGAGTAAACCTCTTTGACACCCCAGTTCGAAAGGAACCCCCTTACCCAAAGGCACACAATTTTGTCACAATAAACAAGAGTCCTTGTGGCAGCCCACAGTAAAGATTTCGTAATTTTAACTTGTGTCATTTTGACACAATACTGCAGTGTGACAAACAGACAGACGGACGGATGCCCAGATGATGGCTAAGACATGACGAAGCATTACATGCTGTTGCACGTAATAAAAACAACAACAAAAGTAGTAGTAGTAATACTTGTAGTAGTAGAAGCACCAGTAATGGTAGTAGTAGTTGTACTAAGGGGCTAATCTTCACATCAGCTAGGCTTTCATTCACCACCAGAAACAACATCAACAACAACAATGGTAGTAGTAGTAGTAGTAGTAGTAGTAGGCTGGTGGCATGGCATAGTTGGTAACGCGTTTTGGCTGAAACGAAGTTACTCTATGCCGGGCCCAATTAGTACTGCAATGGGTGACTGCCTGCGGGCAGGTAAACCATCTTGGTGCAAAGCCTGTCAGCTAGGTTGACTCAGCCTTCTACCCTCCGTGGGATGGTAAAATGAGCAGTAACTCATTTATATGGGTTACGGAAGGTGGTACCTTAGTACAGCTAACTGGGGCTGCCTAGCCGGCTGCTGCGTTAGCCTGTGTGTGCAGGCTGCACGTGGTGACCATGCGGCTGGCGGCTCGAGTTAGTGACAAAAAGCACATAAAAGGCATTGTACACGAGATGCGCTATACAAATTGACACCTTTATTTTTTTAAAACCTTTTTAGTAATAGTAGTAGTAGTTGTTGTTGTTGTAGCAGTGACAGTGACAGTAGTACTAGTACACAGTAAACAGCTGGTCTTTACATCACTTACCACCTACATAACAGTACTACACTGTGTCCAATAAAAAAGTAAACCCGTAAGCATTGTACAATAGAAATTTCAAATCTGAACGAATCTAAATAAAATTTTGTACACTTAATGTCCAATAAATTCCTGAATCTACTTCTGCATTTCACAAGGTACTGCACTGACAGTGTTAGGGTGAGGTGGGTGAAACTACAGTCATTTATGTCAAGTTTCATCTTCATGTTGCATGCCAAAAATTATTACCACGGAGCTATTCGAAAAATAAATGTGGCTTCCTTTTTTGGAACACAGTGTATGTTTACTCGCTTACCTACTTACTTAGCTAGACAGAAGGCAAACATCAATAAAACAAGCAAGTTTCAGCTACCTTCATGCTTTTCTTCAGTCCGTCGTAGCAAGCTATCGTCTGCTGTGTATCACGGCACAAAGCTTCTTTGTCTGCCCTGGAGCCTACGACCAACGAAGCCATCTCTGTCATGTTTGCCTTCAGCTGCCGAAGCTCACGCTCAAAGTGATGTATCTGACATACAGCAATTGACAATACTCTTCAATCATCAATAGTACAACATCTTCAAATAATAAGTAAGTAAGTAAGTAAGATTATTTAGAAGGCACAATTTAACAATAGCCACTAATAATGTTTTGAAAACATATGCCAACTGCTTGCAGCAGTAGCAATGCCTTCATCTTTCATTACTGTTTGTGTTAGCGATGAGAGTGTTGTTTTTAGCATTGTCACTAAGTTTTTGTTTGTTTTTCTGTCAATATGAGAACACTGAGCTCAATAAAATTTTGCTAAAAAATGTAAATCGACGACCACAAGAATCCTTGTTAAATTGCAAGGTCATAAATAAAACATCAAGGTCACATGACTGAATTTTCAAATACTTTACTATCATGAGATAGGACCATGCTGCTAAAAGATGCTGCTAGAGTGACCCAGCTAGGCCAATACCTATTGGCCGATGCTGACATCATTGCTATAAATATAGCAGCATGCCATGCTGTGGCTATAGCAGACAGCCTTAGCCTTGTGCAAGACTTGACATTCTAGTTTAAATTAATTGTTTTGACAAGTTAGACCAGTCAGAAAAAATTAACCTCTGGTGAATTCTTTACAACAGGACGACTGCTTCACCTTGCTGTCATCCAACCAATGGTCCAACAACAGCAGTAAATAATTCAAAATAACATATACCATATTGAGGTTGTTAAACAAAGTTCGGATTTGCGAACTTCGAATTTCAAGTTCGAATTTGTATTCGTTTTTCAGCCCTTCGATATTCCAATCCAATTATTAATTAGACGCAGACAGTTTTGCCTTAAAAGTGGAGTGCTGTTACTTCAGCAGTGCACTGTGTGACGATTTCTTTGTTCTCTGCCAGCTGTCAATTCAAGTGACGCTCGCCGTGTGTTTGCTTACCCCTCTCCTCCCTCCCCTTTCTGCATACCGCTGCAGCGTTCAATTACTCTCCGTCTTGCACTGCACCCCTGGCGCATGTTGTATACTGATGCATGCTATCAAAGTGACAAATCTTGGTGGCCCGGACACAGAGCAGACATCAATCGACGGCAATTTAGAGCGGGACATGGCTTGACGTCCTGGCTGATTGCACTGTTGACAGACTGCTTCCTGGCGTGCGGCGTGCGTGCTACGACCTTCATCTCACCCCACAATGCAGACATCAAACGCAAATTGCTTAAGCTTCTCCACAAATATATAAACTAAGTTCGAATTTAATCCGAATTTTAGTGGTCGAAATTCAAATTTGGAAAAAAATGAATTTAACATCACTATACCATATCACATATCGTATTCAAAATGCTACAAAGAAAGAAGAAATTCCTACGTACTTCCTCACTGATGCTTTGCTGGAAGAGGTATTCCGGAGTTTCTGTAGATTGCCTCTTGGCGTTGATCTTTGCCGACCCTGGAGCTGATCCGTTAGCAACAGCCAATGGCAGCGCAGCACCAGATGACGTCATCACCGAGGTGTTTCCTGTCAGACCGGAAAAAATTAAATACTAAATTGTTCCGACAATGAACAATTCCACGCATTGTGGTACTATACATGTGACGTTAACCAGCATAGGTCAAATAACTTTGGTTTACTTTACAAAAAAACAGTGTTAACTTTATGGTTGATACAGCTAAAAATGCACATAAATTATGACAAGCGCACTACAAAAAATGTTCTCTCTGGATCTGCTATAATATCAGAGAGACAGACTATACCACAGCAATATGTCTCAATAGCTGGCAAAGTTGAAAAATTAGTCTTTTGTAAAAAGTCTGACCCAGTGGGCTTTATTGACTTTCGGGTTTTTTTGGGTTAAATCTAGATTTCAAAAAGGATCAACTTGAGTTTTGGAGCTTTTATGAGTTTTAAGTAACTAGAATAAGCGACCGCTAAATACCGTGCACATCAGGTAAACATCCAAAAATTTGCAAATTGATTGCTTGAATGTTTTAAAAACCCAACCCAACCATAATAAAACGTTCCAACATCAGTGGAATAAGAAACTAAACCTGAATTAAGTTTGAGGTGGGTTTTTTGGTGGGCTTACCCAATAAAATCCACAGGTCTGAATAGCTAAACAACATTTATGCTTTCAGCAATGCCACCTAAAAATGAAACACTTTTCACCAACTTGAGCAATGTACAATTTAATGGACACCGGCCTGCTATTCCAAAGGTTAGGATTAGGGTTAGTAAAAACCTAACTGTAATGACTAACCAAAACCCTAACCTTCAGAATAGCAGATCCAAATCACCTGTAGCTATACGCGAGGAGGTAGCGGACACGCTGGCAGGCTGTGACAAAGCAGACACGGTCTTTGACACGGCAGATGCTGCTTGAGCTGTGGCATCAAACCTCAACTGAGATGACGTCGCCGGTTTGCCAACCGACGGGGTTGACTGTCCAACCGGCGTACCAAAGTTGAAACTCTGCGCCGATGATGGCATGGACGCTAGGAAGCTATTCTGCGTGGCCAACGAAGCACCTGACGACTGAGATCCTGAAGCTGTCGATGGAAGGACCGACAAGTTGGCGGGAGTAGGAGCGGGAATAGCTTTAGTCGTCGATGTCATGAGAGAAGAAAATGACGGCTGAGGAGGCTGCTTCGGTGGATCCGCTGTAGAGTCTTTCTGCTTAGACAGGCTAAATGCCTGACCAGCGCCAAACACGGGCTGGCTGGATGGCTGCATTGACTGGCCAAACGCTGGCCGGATGGTGCCAGTCCGTGGCTGGAAGGAAAAAGTTGACTGGGGTTGAAATGAGATGGTTGATTGGGGCTGTGGCAGAGTGGGCTGTGCTGCTGAGCCTTGGTTAACAGGCTGGGGCTTTGCTGCCGCAACTGGCTGCGGTAGGATGGATACGTTTGCTACAGTGGATGAGTCGGCTTGACTGCTGCCGGTCAAGTTCAGCGTTGTAGTCCTAACAACTACAACACCAACAACAACTACATCCACTATGCATACTACTACTGCTACTACATCTTACTGCCAGCAAGTACAACAACTACTATTACTTTCACCATTATTACTACCATTGGTGTTACTACATTGTAGTCCCAGCAACTACAACACTGACAACTACAACATTCACCACTACTACTACTATTACTGGTGCTACATCATAGTGCCAGCAACTACAACACTGACGACAACAACTACTACAGCCACCACCATCACTACTACTACTACCAAATACTACATCTTAGTGCCACCAATATGACAGCAAATACAACATTTAGTACTACTAAAACTACTATATTACTACATCTTAGTTCAAGCAAGTACAAAACCAATAACTACATTCACTACTACTACTACTACTACTACTATCACTGTTACTCTTACTACTAAGACCACCACTACTGCTGATGATTTCACTAATAAGATCGATGACTATGACTATAACTACCACTACTGCCAGTACTAGGGTTGTACCGAATAGCAGATTTTACTATTCGACCGAATAAGAATAATTCATTTTTATATTTGACCGAATAAGAATAGAATACAAATAGTTGACGCAGGTTCAAACACAATGCACAATGCTCTGGAATTAATACTCACACATACTGTGAAAAAATCCAAGTCGGTCATCTTAATTGTGTTCGTGTTAAACGAATGATTCTAACAAAGAATCCTGACACTAATGAAACATCCTATATACTAAACTGCTGAGGGAAAGCCTTAAAGCGTCACGTGTGGGCATTATGCTAAGGAGACTGCCGGCTGACAGCAGCTATCTTTGAGGCTATATGCAGGAGCACCAAGTGACAATGGCATACGCTTATTATTCGTATTCGGTCTATTTTTGCACTACTATTCGGCCGAATACAAATACACTATTCAGCCTACTATTCAGGCCAAACAGAATACGAACAGAATATTCGGTACAGCCCTAACGAGTACTACTGCCCAACTTTTATCGAACCAACCACTTTTTCCTGTGTTACCCTAGAATAAACTGAGTCCTTGGCAAGAGTGAACATTTGGTATAAAGAATGGAGCAAAACCTTTGACAGCATCAATGCATCAACAGGCTACCAAGTATCATAAAAAGTCCATGGCCACAGTCAAACTCACTCGTGCAATTTGTGTAGATTTAAATTAGACATCTAACCTCGCATATATAATATATTGATTAAAGCTTCATAAATATATGAAATTAATGTGCAATTTCAAACAAAATGCGGCATTGCATTACGTTAAGCAAAAAATTCTGATTTACCAGTTCCCCCGGTGACGTCATGAGCCTAGCCTAGAGACATCATGAATATTAATGGACTAGCCAGTAACGTCATCAGTCTAGGCTAAGCCATTAATATTCATAGTGTTTATTGGCTAGCATGATGATGTCAGCAGGGGCGCCCACATGCCAATATGGCGGCGCGTTTTCTACATGATTTTCGTAGATTGTCGATTTCAAAGGTAAATTTCTCCGTGTTGACAAAATGCTGGGCGCTGATATTATTGTCAAAATTATCAGAACATTATGCAATTTTAGGAAAATGGTGCGTTTTTTATACCCCAGAGTGTATATTACACCAATATGGTGCTACTTAAGTTGTATTCACACATACGGGTGACTAACTGCAACACTGCAGTGTCTCAATTTATACGTGGTGAAACATAACTGGCAATATTTCAGCCACCTAATCACAACCCTATCCAAAGTTTTTTAAAAGTGAAACCCAACTGACAAATGGTTTTCCGTACACCATTACAATGCAGTAATTATAGCAGAAACAACACGTAAGTGACGGACAAAAGACTAAAACGGTTGCAGTGCCTACCAGGTCGTCCAGATGCTGGCATCGGCTGCGGTTGAATGATGAGTGAAGGTGTGCCGGAAAACGACAGCATCATGTAATAGCAGATCAGCAAACCATCCGACGTCACCAGCAGTAGCATCGGTGATGCTGGGTGAGTCTGCAGTTCATCTGTATATAGCGTTATAAACAATTACACAACCTTCTCTCTCTTTGTATAAACGATAGACATCAAAAACAGATAAATCACATCTATAATTTAGCAGCAAATTCTTTTCTAGTCGGTGTCTTTGGCATGTTTACGACAATCAAATCTAAACATCTATCCTGTATCAAGAATTCTCTCAACAGATAAAAATTCACAGGCTGTGCAGGGATGAGTTAGCTTGCTTACTCATGAATTGTGAGATGGGTTAAAAGCTTGCTAGCTGGTAGAAAGTGAAGCCTAGCATGAAAACACAGCCAACTAGAGATGCGGACAACATCATAACAAACGAGTGCAAGAAACTGGTGGCATCACCTGGTGAATCGAAATAAACTATAGCTGTAGATAACAAGTGAGCGAAGTAATTCGGTTCGACTCAAAATAGCTGATCGGTGCTGCCCCCTAGTGAATCACAAGTTAGGCAATTGGAAGTGTGGCTGGAAGGTTGAACCTCCTGAACATCCTCTTCCTCTAGGGGAGAGGAAGGGCAGGGAACCCAATCTAACACAATGTGTCATCGCACCCCGCAAGCATAACTTGTGATATCGAAGTGTACCTAGAGTAATTTCACCGGAAAACAGGCATCAACGAACAAAATCCTTGCAATCGGAGCCCGATCGGGATTGCTACAATGAACCCAATCAGAGCAACGAGAAGTAAGATGCCTGCAAACGTACTGATTGGGATTGGTCGTTGCGAGTTGAGACTAATGGCAAATCCACGTGGAAATGTCGATGCATGCTCGTGATCATCTGTAAGTGGAAGTTCGGCTCTAGCACTGTCCTCCTGGGACCAACGCTCCCACACCGACTGTCGGCATAAGACACCAGGGTTGCAATGAAACCGGGCTAAGATGATCAGTTTGGCACTTTTGTCGGCTTTTTGAGATTTCTAACAGTGTTTTGTGGGGGTAAAAAAGTCCAACTTCATGGGTTTTGGAATTCATGTGAGTTTTCAGTTGGTTACTTCATTTGAGTTTCTGTTTGCTCCAAACAGCACAGAACATACCAATATTTGCAAATGTGCAACCCCAAGAAAATATGAAAAGCAGAACAAAGAAATCACACAGGACAAAACTCAAGGACTTTTCAAGGACTTTCAAGAACCTAAAACTGTAGTTTTCAAGTACCAAAAGTATCGATAAAAAAACATATCATACTTGCACTACATCAAAATTTAGAGTGAAACATATACTATAAACAAACAAAGAATATGTAATACACAGTGGGAAGTCGGGTTAAAGTAAGCAAGTAAACTATAACCAAGTAGTGGTGAAATGCAAAATTTTACAAAAATGCTTTCTTCAAAATTTTAATATGCAAAAATTTCAAAATATGGAACATTCAAATTCAAGGACTTTCAAGGGCCTGGAATTTTTTTTCAAAATTCAAGGACTTTCTAGGACTTCTCAAGAACCCTATGAACCCTGACCACAGTCATCAATCTGCTTATACAAGAAAGACCACGTAACAGACCAATGACTAATGGTGAAACAATAACTGAAATACTGTACCTGATTCTGCTGCTGTTTGGCCAAAATGACAACTTCCTGAGCAGTCGCAGAAGCGCACAGCAGCATATTCCTGCAACCAAACGCAAACCAACCGTCTTTAGCGCATCACTTCACTCATTCGTGCAAACAAAAAGAAACCAAAAGAGTTCAGACATAAACTGTGGGCAATTTTTGCCTGTTTATACGAACTTCAATTAAATTTTAGATAACAACAATCCCGCAAAAATACTCTATCCAGATTGTGATGAAGACAGCCTCCAAAGATGTAAACGACTGACTGTTTTTGGTCGCTATCGCACCCACCAAATAACACTTCATCAAAATCTGCTGTTGACAACTTTTGAGCAATATTGGAGAAACATTCAGACAGATAGACAGATAAACAGAGAACACAATCTCCTGCCTTAAGTGGAAATAATTATGAACAGTAAACTTAACTATCAAAAAAGCTTAATTTTATCCATATAAAAGACTCTGTTCCTCGTCAGAACTCTGGCCAAACTTAGGTAAAAATGACAAAACTCGAACGCTGACTGTGCAGTGCACAAAAATATGCTGCTTCAGCAGTCATTTAAACTAACACATCTTTTGTCCTGCCACAAACCCAAGACATGTCAGAACCAGTTTATAACTGGGTACAACTTGTCAAACACTAGATAATAGTCTATTCTATGATACAGCATATGGACTATAAAGAGTACAAATTCAACAAAATTACTGATTACTTCTAATGCACAATCTCTGCAAAATGGAACCGAACTGATATTTACTACGATGAAATAACGCTGCATACCATCCGATAACTGGTGACATGTAGTATCTGTAGACTGCATTGTCACAGGAGCCAAAACACACGTCTTCAAACGACACAAATGATGGAGTACCATCCTTCTGCAAAATGCAAGTGCAACAGAATTGACGACATATTACACAGAAGCACATCTGCTACGCTACAACTACAATAACTGACACTTACTTACTTAAATAATGATTACGTGGACTTAAAATCACAAGGTCATGGGTTCGACTCCCCGTTGGGCCACTACCAAGTGATTACTACTTGGATGGGTGACTGTCTGCGAACGGGTAAACAACCCGGGCATATGACCAACCACTAAGGTCAACTCAGCCTTTCATCTATCCGGGGTAAGTAAATCGAGTACCGGCCTGTCTAGCTGCGCTGTCTGAACTCATATGGCAAGTGATGCTCTGGAGCTCTAAGATGGGTTTCCCATAGAGAGCTATAGGCCACTTTAAATTTAACAGCTAATAACCGCAAATGCTAGCATACACATAATAGCTCTACACACACTTTAACTTAATTTTATGATTCAATACAATACAACCACAACAGCCACAACTACCACTACAACTACTAATATAACGCAGCAGCTACAACTATCACTTGTACCACTCTCAGGCCAAATCAATCAATTGCAAAAATTTTCAAAAACTCGTGCTACAAGTACACTTCAACTTGAATAGATCAATGACTATCTGAGCAGTTTGTCATTTTAGTTCATTCCACAGTGGTCAAACATTAGATCACCTGAGCCAAATTTTCGAAACTTTCCTAAGACATTTTCCAAAGATCTTCCTATGTCAGATGATTTAGAAATTCCAAAGAAGTTTTCTTTTCCGAATTTTTGATGTCTTTCTTTGCATTTTCAAACAACTTCTTTTCTTATCTTCCTAAACTAGTGCAACCAATCAGCTGTGCTTATACCAACCATGTGACGTAATCACCTTATTTTCGAAACTTCTTAGGAAAAACTTCTTTGGAGAACTTCATATCTTAGCATGTCGACGGGAAATGCAGTTTACACACCGCTTTATTTTTAAGTTGATCAAACGTCAATTTGCTTTACTTACTCATTGTTGATTTTACAGCATTATGCAAATAACATATGACGTCACATATGACGTCTAAGCTAAGTGTCAACATTGCGTATTTTTTTGCAATTTTCGTTTTATTACACAGCTTTCTCCGTGTAGGGCAAGGTTAGTGCTTTCCTACATATCTGCCTAAATTGTTCCTAAGAAGTTTCCAAATGCCTACTCTTTCTCAAAATCTTCTTTGAAAGATCTTTTCAAATTCTTCCAAAGACATTTTCCAAAGAAGTTTCGAAAATTTGGCCCCTGATATCAAAAAAGGTAAACTGCACATAATGAACAGTGCTTTCCCACAGCTCTGTGACTCTAGAGCTCACTGGTTATCTCCGTTTAGAAGACATGAGCCAGCAGTGAGTTGCAGACACAGCTCGGTTATTCAGGGGAGAGCCAAAGCTCTCCATTACTGCTGTTAACCTCCCGATGGTAAGGCTGGCACCAAATTATATTGCTTGCTTGATGAGAGAGGCACATGTGCATGCAAGTAAAATGCCCAGAGTTGTTGCCTGGCATTGCACTGGCTAAGAGTCGAACCAGCGAGCTTGTGATCACAAGTCCGACATCTACTGTCAGAACTGGAAATCCACAACCAGATGTACTGAGCATGAACAGAAACAGAGAAAGGGCTGAGCCATGTAATTCACATGCAAAAACGGAGATCTGCTACCCACCAGCAGTAGGCCTACCACAGTATTTATTAGTGCAAACCAAGAACTTACAGCAAAGGTGACTTGCACCAGCCACGGCTGTTCCATACTGCTATTGTCAGCAGGTTTATATGCCACAAAGAACACCAGTGTACTCTCCCAGAATATGTCGATGACTGTACATCAGACAAGTGAATAATCACACACGATATCTAAAATATTGTTGATTTGCTGAACTAAACATGGTCTGTGTGCACAGCATTCGTTATTTCAAGTGCACCACAAAACACGTTTACGTTTCATTTAGTCAAAGCAAGAAATCTGAGCTAATGCTCACGAGAAGCGCGAGAGCCTATAGCAGTTCCTGTTACAGGATATGCTATAGGCTTTCGCGAGTCTCGTGGGCATTAGCTTAAACCTCTTGTTTAAAATTCTTTCACCGCCAGACTCTGTGAACAATTTGCAACAAAACTTCATTAATGATCCCATCACACCTTAAAAATGCATCACTACACTACCTTGTAAAATATAAATGGAGTCACTTGGCAGAAAGAACAAAACTGCAATGCACTATATTACATTACACTACAACATACCAGAAACAGGCAAACTGTTGTGATTAAACAGGTTACTGGGAGCCACTACAGATCTCTTCTCCTGTAGCTTCTGATCATACTGAGCAAACGTTCCATTTGCTTTGCCGATGACAAGCTGCTTTCCCTTTGGACTCCAACAAACTATGACAGACATAACAGACAAATCCGACTAATGCATACCACAGAAACCTACTACTCATGGAAATGTATAATACCACTACTAACTATGAATTACGAACGTTTCACCACTATGACGTTTCGCCCCCAGGACGTTTCGCCCCTAGCCTGGACGTTTCGCCCTCAGGACGTTTCGTACTCAAGACATTTTGCCCCCAAGACGTTTCGCCCTCAAGACGTTTCGCACCCAGGACGTTTTGCCACCCGGACATTTCACCCCCAGCATGTTTAGCCTTTGGACGTTTCGCTCCTTCGCTGGACGTTTCGCCCCCTACAAAAATTGCGGACGTTTCGCCGACGGCCCGAGTGTTTCGCCCCTGTTTTTAACGTCTCATGGTCATAACCACATTAACAAAAAATTAGATCTTTGTTAAATGGTCTATTTACAGAGTTTTTACCTTTATTGTACGCCTACGTGTACTTTATAGGCCTACCATGCATAGGCTTACGGTTTATTAGCGAAAAAACACAAATAGGCCTAGTGACACACTTAGGCTAAATCACGTTA
>Ga0209367_1000535_pt1 | contig 38702 bp, 13 predicted proteins | sample WorMetLIZISLAND2_FD_187412 | JGI IMG/M metagenome (GOLD analysis project Ga0209367, IMG submission 187412) | Marine gutless worms symbiont microbial communities from Max Planck institute for Marine Microbiology, Germany - Olavius geniculatus... ...
GGGGTGGTGTGGGTGATTTCGGAGGGATTAGCATGGCATTATGACTGATGATCCAATATCTCATGCAGATTCACGCTTGACTCGCAGAGGCCAGCAACGCCAGCCATCATCATCATCATGGTCAGTGATGAAAAAAGACCAGCGCAGATGCACATGCCCGTTTAGGTTGCCTAACTAAGTGGACAAGACACTTGAATATTTCTTCGATTTGATGATGTACTCAAATTCATTTATTAGTCCACATTTTCAGGCACTCAGTGTCGGAAGCAAAACCAAAATGTTAAGAGCAAGACCAAGACTACAGCGGTAAATCTGCAAGACCAATACTAAAACGAATATCATAAGTATATGCCAAGACCAAGACCGAGGCTGGGGTGAGACCTGTCTTGTTGTAAGACGGCTGTCTTAGACCCTAAGACCAAAACTAAAATCATCATCATCATCATCATGATCAATCATTGATGACTGATGATCCATCACGCCCTGACTGGCAGCATTGCGACGTGCTGGGCATTGACGTACATTGACATAAGTGATGCGCCCAGTACTCGATTACTCGCGTTACTTGATTCCAAAATAATCGGATTCGAATCGAGTACCCAACCCGTTTTATAAAAAACATAAATAATAACAATAATAATTAACAACAAGAAAATTCAAATTCTTTTGTTTACGCTGTATGGTTATTTGCTTCACTTAGTTATGCTTAGAAATGTCTAAAATTACGAGGATTTTTTTACGTTTACAATAACGTACAATTTCGCATACCAGTTTCAACGTGTAAAAATAAACTGGCACGTAATTACCTATGTATAACTAACTAAGTAAGTAAAACATACATTAATGCAGTGCATAATATTAAAACCTTTAACATGCAGTGTTACAAGTTTACAACAAATTTATTAGTTACGAATTCACGTTTAAAATGTGTAATCGAGTACATGTACTTATTTGCGTTACTAGACGAGAAATCGAGTAGTAGAATTGTTTCTATGGCCCAGCACTACAGTGACATGGACGTGACGCTGTGCAGTGGCCGTAGGGAACTCAGTCAAGTCGACTCGACGACATGGGCACAATGTTTGACCGTCTGTCATCTGCACGGTTCGATATTTTAGCATTCTCAACTGAACCGAAGATGACTGACGGCGCGCCAGAGACGCAGACCTAGCGGCCTGCCGTGTGCGAAATAACAACATTGAACATCATTAACGAATAATATAGGCCTAAATATTGATAACATATGCAGAACGAAAGCAAAATTATTACGATATTTTATACGAACGCCTCATCTGAACAAGCTGATAGATAGCCTACAGGTAGATTAACTGCAGCAAACGAAACGTAAATGTAATAAACAGCAAAAAAATTTTAAAAAGCGGTGAATGATGAATGATGTAAATGATAAGCAAAAGTGTTTGACTGGCGCTGATAAAGTTTATTAGGAAGTTAAGGATATATTGCCCCATCATTCAGAACGAAGAAGGTAGGGTCCGTAACAAGGTAAAAAAATAAAATTCCGGAACTTTATGTAGTGCTGCCTAACACGAGTCAGACTGGTAACCAGAAGCGCTTTACAATCTCGGAAGTGGCAGCTGATTGGCACCAGTTAATGAAGCGCATTATGCTGCCTTCCATCCATTGCTTGCGTTAGCGAACAGTTGGACCAGCGGTGCAGCCAGCAGACATACCACTGCTCCAGTAAGCCACATTACGATACCCGCTATCGCTAGGAAACGACCCAAAAATTCTCTTTTTTTTCGTCTCTGTTGCTAAACTGCATAATAGCTTACGACTAGTGTTTGCAATACCGGGATCCCGAATGCCGGGATCCCGGTCGTTTTCGCCAATCCCGAATCCCGGGATTGGCCGCGTCTCAATCCCGGGATTACGGGATTACAAAAATTGGTCAAAAATGTACTTTTTTGAGTGTCAAATAACACAAATAACAATTCTAGCCTTTAATGATTAAAATATTTGATGCGCGTTAGAGTTCTGCTCCTTCTGCGCGCTGTAGTTTGTGTTTTTACAGTCATAGTCACTCCATATAGGCCCCTACACTCGCAATACCTTCCGTACGGTCGGCCTACTATATCCTTATGCATGGAATAAGTCTACTATGCATACCAAAACAGCGACTATTCTGTAAGTCTAATCTTGAAACGAGAATTCAATCCCGGGATTGTAATCACTACTTACGACTAATAAATGCGTTTCAGTTTTTAGCTTTTGTTGAACTATATCTATTTGATTCGGAGGGGGACACTTTTTATTCGGACATAGTGTAGTACAGTAGTATTTAACTTTTGAGAGCTGAACAATACGACAAAAAATGGAATGAATTGAACGAAACTGCCGGTCGCTCGCTTCGGACACTTTTAGACACAAGCAAAATAAACTGAGATTTTAGTTCAGCACCTTCAGTTTAGCTTTGTTCTTCGCTTCGTACGTGCCTTCAGTCTGCAAATATATGGCCCGGCCAACCCCAATTGTCTGCGTGCGTCGGTGCGACAAATTTGGATTTGTGGCGACCTCGCGTTCTTCAGTTACAATTTCTCGCTACTCGGACACCGACTTACTTAGCTTTGTCTCTCTGGGTACGGACTGGCACATTACAACGACGTTAGTTCTATTGCTACTCGAGCTTTTATTTCGGACTTAGCGGCTTCGTGCTGTGCCTTTGTGGGTCCGAACAAAATGTAAGAAACGCAGCGTTCTTTTCTCTAGCCACTAATGGCTATGGCCACGGCAAATTTCGCACTTGTGCTGCTTGGTTATAGCAGTTTTTTTTCAAACGTGCCGTCGCTCCCATGTAAAACAATATTTTCAGCTGCGCTAAATGGCTTGAAACATAGCACAAAAACAACAAAATTTACTTTTAAAGCTTATTTTTTTATAGCTGGAAATAACAGCCAACCAGGCATTTTATCTGCAATGGTGCATCAGTGTCTCTGCAGTGCACCTGCAAAGTCGGCGATTCTGATTTACTGACGGAGAAGGCGGACAAAGCATAATGCGGCAAGTTCTAACCGGCAGAGGCGCCTCATTCTATTTATTATACTCAGGGTTGGTTTCAACAGTCTGTTGGTGTTATTCGTCACAATATTTCTGATATCATTGGAGTGACGCGTCGTCATGATCGACGCCGGCCGGTAATGAAATTGGTTGACGCAAATCACTCGGTGTGACCGAGCGTCATCAACTATGTATGAACGATAGCATCGTCCGTCCATCGTAAAGCCGAACCTCCACACATTTCAAATGGATGTAAATTTGTTGCATAAACGAGACTATGCAAAACATTTTGAACCAAGAAAAGGTTACATTGGTTGACAAAATAAAACAGGACAGACTGACGTAATTCGGGCATGTTTCAAAGATGGGAAGTAAACGGTGATTTTTTCTTTATTATTGGGAGAAGTAACGTAAACTGAAATGTAAATTAAGGGCCTCTTTTTCTTTTTTCTTCTGTTTTTCTCTTTTAAAACTTTTTTGTTTTTTTTTCTCCCAATTAAAACTTTTAAAATCCAGATAGAGTGTTTGGCAAAGCTTTGTGAATTCCGTTTTTTTCTACGCCACTGATTGAAGAAAAAGAAACAAAGAAGACAGCCAAACGATGGATAGCAAACATAAAAATAAACACGGACACAAGAAAACACTTTGATTCGGCAGTTCCTATTGTGCGTAATGAAGGTAGTAAACAAAGACGTTTATAGTAGCTTATACTAGCAGTCTCGTTAAAAAAAAGAAACGTGACGTGCTTTACAAAAATCTAGGCTTAAAGCCGACTTCATATTCTCAGCTCGTCAAGATATTGTACAGCTTGTTGCACGACTTGTCGTCCTGCGAAACCACGACAAATCGACCAGTAGAATTTGGACTTGAACCGTCGACGAAATCTTTCTACTGTTCGCAGAATCATTACTCCAAATGCTGCACTGACGTCCTTCTTGTTTAAAAGTCGTGTCTCCTTTTTGGGACTGAATAACAAAAAGAACATTTTCTCTTTAGCGTCGAATTGTCTTGGCCATTCTCGGAAGTTTGCTAAGTTTACCAAAAGATTTGATTTTTGATAGGTCGGATTACTTATACAAATCACACGTTTCGTATGTAGGCCTATAGGTCTTGCATTTTAAGTGACTATTTTTTCATTCTATAGTGAAATATTTACGACTGTATAAAAGCTTACATTTAAAGCGTAGCGTAGCTTTGACACAACAAAATATTTTTGTTAAGCTTATAATTTTTGTTTTTTTAATTTGAAAGCATCCTTTTTATAGCGATGTTTCGTAACATCAATCAGAGAGACTAATAATTTTTGTACACGTTTCCTTCGTGCATATAACACCGCTTTTCGATGTATTCCGCGAAGCGCTTCGTATTTGCATATGCCGATGTCCGGCCTTTGAGAGTTGGTGTAACATCAGCGTGTATGACATTAATCTGAATGCGCGCTGCATCTTATTATACGGAGTCGCATCCGATATGCGAGGCATTAAGACGGAATATTTTATACGTCATGGTCCCAGTAGCGTACGCAAGATTTCACGTTGAGAAGCTTATCCCTTTTGGCTGACCGTTAGGTCGAGCTTTCGGTACGATGTGTCGCTGTCATCATTCTGTCATTTGTCTGTCTGTCTGTAACGCACGTATTGTGGCTAAACCGTACGTGGTAATGGGTCAGCGATGGTACCGTTGGATAAGTCGATGACGAGTTTCTATAGGCTGTCAATAGTAACTGTCTCTATCTGCTACGGTTTGGCCGCAGTTTTAAATGCGAATTTGCTGCTTGCAACCATTACTCACGTGCGTCGAATTATCGTAGCGTATCGTAGCGTTGATTGTAGCGTTTAATATAGCAGCGTCATCATAAACATATGAAACTGTGGTCACCTCAGGGTAACTTTTTTCTTTCCGCGCCCAGAAGTCGGACGCTGGTTTTCGAATATAGGCGGTAGGGTTGCCAGACGGGCTCCCGATCCTCGCGACAGCTGGGTTTTTTTGTTTACATTGCTGCAGCCCTTTTTGTTCTAACTTTTTCTGTCGCTGTTATTGTTTTCTTTCATTTGTTTTGTTTTTTTAAATCCCTTTATGATTTACGAAGTTTTTTTAAGCCCCTTGACTACTTGCTTACTTTGGCCTTGATTTTCGGCACCCCATATCGGTGAATTTAATATTTCAGTTTGCTTTCAGATGCAATTTCGCTTTGCTAGCCAAAAAATCGGATTGTCGCCTTTGCAGTAGTTATAGATTGCGTTAAACGAAACGGTAAAGCGATTTACCGATGACGTTTGACTGTTTGTGTGTGGTCTGATGACGTTGTCGTAATTTGTGTGAGCGTGTATTGTGCGTTTGTGCGTTGAACAGTGATCAGTGAAAACGAGGCAGACTCTCCGCAAGCATTCCCATCATTACCATCATCATCATCATCATCATCACGAACATTATCAGTGATGGAAACAAGAACAAAATACTGATGACCTAAGCCAGGGCCGGTCTGTTACAGTCATATAAAGCTACACGACCAAGATCACGACCGGCGACCAATAGTATAAGACCGAAACCAAAAGTAAACACCAAGACCCAGGTCGTAGCCTACTGAGGCTGGTTACTGAGACTGGTTAAAGACCCCAAAACTAATTATTATGATGGAAATACTGAGGACCAAAATACTGAAGACCAAGATTAAAGCCGGTATGGCGCAAAGACCAAAGCTGCACAAAAACCGCTACTGAGGACCAAAAGCATATGACCGAAATTAAAAGTATAACGCCAAGACCGAAGCCATACTGATACTGACTGGTTTGGTCGTAAGATGGCGAACTTAAACCTTAAGACTGACCAAAATACTGATGACCAAAACCGACGCCGGTCATGCCGTAAGACGCCAAAACCATATCATCGTCATCATCATCATCATCACCGTTGCCGTCAGTCGACCCGTGTCCTCGGAACTACTGGATCGCACGGTCTCGCAGGTGCTTCGCTCGTCTCGTCTCTGTACTGGACCAACTGCAGCCGGCGCCGGGCACCGACTCGCTGCCGGGCACGTGGTCACTCACCAAGCCACGCGACATTCAACGCACCTGCCAGTAAGACTGATTGTCTCGCAACGCAACGCAAGCAACGCAACGTTCTTGCTACGCACTTTTGTGATCACGCAGCTGACGCAAAATTCTGCCCAAGCGTGGAAGGATCTCGGATGCGGTTTAAAAGCCTGCATGGTTTTCGTCCAACACAACGCACGCAAGCAAACAACGCAAATATAAACGCGTCGTTTCTATCATTACGTCGTCTGCGTCATTTGCGTCGCAGAATTACGCAAAGAACCGTGCGTTGCGTACGTTGCGTCTGATGGAACACAGAACGAAGTCCCTCCATGCGTAATTTTCTGACGCAAGTGATGCTTAAAAGTACACTCAGAAAACGAATCCCTTACATATTGAAGAACTTCATTTCCTCAAGCAATTCTCTCATAATATTTTTTCAAATTTCCTGACGCAAGTGACACAAGAAAAGTACGTCGCAAGCTTAGAGAAAGCAACGAACGCAATGAATGCAAAAAAGTATGCAATCAGTTGATGCAAGTGAGGCAAATAAAGTAGTTAAAACTAACTAAACAGCTACCATAACGCAAGAATAGAAACGGTTTTTATTCTTGCGTTGCGTACGTTGCGTTGTTCGCGTTGCTTTGGATAAGAACAAGTCTAACAGACACCGCTTCTATCCTTGTGTATTGTCTGTTACGACGCTTACGTCTGCTGCGTTTCTTGCGTTCGTTTTCGTGCGTCGTCTGCGTAACTTGCGTCGCAGAAGTACGCAAGAAGTCTTGCGTTGCGTTGCGTACGTTGCGTTAAAAGACTCATTGTCTCGCATTGAACTCGATTAACCTGTCGCTGGTCGCCCGGTCGTGTGGACTAATGTGTCTCGTTGACGCTCGACCGCGTTCATGCGATAGCACACTGTCGACACGCTCCCACACTGACCGTCCGGTAACCTGACGATATGTCTACTCCATTCACGTTGTGAACGAGGACGTTGGGTCAAGACAAATCAAAAGTTTCTTTAAGGCAGCAGTTGACAAACCTCAATTGTACATTAAAAATAAGAAAAAGACTTCGCATAGACAGCTATATCCATTGCGAAGGAGCTCATCTTTTTTGGCACTTTGAACCGCCGAGGTTTGAACCTAGCATACAAACCAAGTCGGCCGGACGGCCGGCTCTATAATTAACAGCCAGCTCTTTCAACCGACTGGACCAGTATTCAAGCAGTCCTGGCCACGGGGCTTACTGTTACGCAGAATCGCCGTTTTTTTCCTAGTGACGGCCGTAACTATCGCCAGTACTTATTTTGCCTACTCACGGAGGAATGGCCAGGTCGAGTTGGCCTGAGTAACTTGGTTGAGCACGAAGACGGGTCACCCATCCAAATACTAACCTGGCTCAACGTTGAGTAACATCGTTGATGCAACTTACACTTAGCCGCCACAAGTTGTAGGCCTACAATAAGCTATACAGGATGGGATCATGTGACAGTACAATTCGGCCTAATAACTGTCAACAAATAGCATGCGAACTATTTATAAAAATGCAGTCTGAGAGATGTGACATGCAGTCAAAGGAGCTGACAGTTATGTAGGCTAATCTCTGTCTTAAATTAGGCCTATGGACTAGTTAGGTCTACAATTAGTTGGTATACTGTGTGCAAGTCGTCGGAGGATGTGTTGACTGATTGCAACTCGTATGATAGCAGATAACTGTAGAACGTGAAGCCATAGACACATTTCGTATTTTAAGTGGTGATATGTGAAAGGAAATTTAACGGTGGCGATTACTCCTTGAATTTTGTCATCATTATTATTATAAGTAGGCCTTGAGTACGGCATTTTTTGCACAACCGGATGGTTTCATTGCATTAAAGCGAGTACGTAACGACGCAAATAAACTGAACTGACACGGTTTAGTTTTTAACAAGCAGGGTGAGCCTAGTAGTCACTGGCTGACGCGAACGTGCGCCTAGTCACGTAGGCCAGCGACACCGTTAGACGGTGCCTACTGTAATGCATTACCGCTTACCCATTGGTCAGTTTTTCAAAAGTTATACCAGTTCAGTTCAGTTACGTCGCTCTGTACGCGCTTTTCTCAGCGAGCACTATATCGGTATGCAACGTCTGTTACACGCCCACGACCCTTATGTAGTATATACCTAACGTCCGTACACCGTGTGAATGGTGTAGGCAGAACGTCACGCAATCCAGTCAAACGACGGCTTTATATTTATATCAGGCGCTGCGGCTCGACCGCCATGTATACGCGCGTAAAGTGATTTATAGTCGGCGAAAAACGAATCAAAGATGCAGCGGCGTCTGAACGTCCCTTAAGTCTTAGCGCGAAATTACGAAATCATCTTCGACTAAATTTACTTTGCTTTCATAGCGTCAGCAAAGACACGCGGCCTAATTTAATTCAACTAAAGTACGTCTGTCCAGTGCAGATGTATTATGCAGCCGTCCTTCTAAAGCTGCGCAATCATCACAGGCTGAACGGTAGTTCAAGCCATGGTTAACGGCGACTTCTCTTTCCTATGGGAAAGCCAAAAATTCGACCCCACAGAATCAAAACCCCTGATCTGATTGAGATAAAATTTAACATGGTTAATCACGTCGGCTAGATGACCCCACGTGCAAAATTGTATGTAGATGTGACCAGGGGGGCTTCTCAGCGAATAGGTGAAATATACGCAAATGTTTTCTATCTGTACATATACCTTTTTTCAGAAACTCAACTACAGGTCAGACCCTTCGGCGGATTTTTGCGCGCGATGGCTCAAACGGCGCGGTCTCGCGCAAGGATGTGCATTTTGGGAATTAAAAAACTGAAGTTAATATTTAACGTATTTATTCATAACAAAAATGCCAAAAAATTACAATAGCGCCTATGCGAAAAATTAGACAATTTTTTTAAACGGTCATAACTTTGGTTGTGTATAAGATAGAGTCGTATTTTTCCCCGACTGACCCTTGCTGCCATGGCAACAAAATATGAAACAAAAAAACTACAATTCGGATTCTGTAAGAAATATCTCCAAGATTTTGCGTTTAATGGAAGTGAATGAGGCTAATATAATTCCACCACAATTAACCTTTGTTGCCATTTGAATATCACGTGACCGCAAACGGTCAAGATCGTGATTGTGAAATATCTATAGCCAGATATCTCCGTAACTGATCAACTGTAGGAAAGCGTTATTTTACTAAAAAAACTGCAAATATAAATGTACAAAACATAAGTTTATACACTTGTTAAGGGCAACATTTAAGGTCATGCACATCGAAAACAGCAAAAATTACAAAAGGTGATATTATTCAGCAGCACATTGACACACAGTTAGGTTTTTTTAGGCGAACGTACTTAAGCAACGGTCAAACGGTTGACATGATTGTCGTCCGGCAGTCCGTCTGTCCATCTGTAACGAATGTATTATGGCTAAGTTTCAAGTCTTTGGGGCAAACTGTTTACACAAATAATTCGTCATGCGTGTTAAACTTAGGCATGCAAAATTTCAGCGATGTAGCTCAAAAGAACCATTTTTAAATTGGGGGTTGAATGGACGAAGGGTAAGAAAAATGTGCGTTTTTCATCGGAAAACTGGCCATATCTTGGAAACGGTGAAAGATGCGGCCAAGGTTACTATTAATCACTAATAGGAAGTGGCATAGGCCTACGCCCTTTCAGATAAAATAAAAAATATGGTTCTTGGATGTCCTTGAAGGTCACTGACAACCAGTGGGCCTACGGTTGGCTATCCTAGTAATAGCGGGGCTTCTTGTATGAATAGCCGTGTCGTTAAGACGATGGATGATGAGAGGCGGTGTCGCAGGCACTGATAGCCTGCTGCTGTTAATCACATTAGAGCACGGACCAACGGACAGACGGACAGACGGGCGGACGCGTGAACGTGGCAAGACTGACAGAGAGGACAGCGGGGTGGTATAGTTGGACTGTTTGACTGACAGCGGGTGGGTAACTGGCGTTGTGACACAATCGCATGACGCCAATCGTCGCTGTCTTTTTATTCGTACTCTTTTACATCCATACGCAGCTCATCCTCTTTTTAGCTTCAGTTGCAGCAGAAGCAGCAGAACACTAGTTTCAGGATTACGCCTGGCTACTCAACTACAAAGACACCCAGCAGTTCTCAACACAACTGATTCGTTCTCTCGTGACACACGGTACACAAGCACCAAACAGTAGCAGCAGCAGGCTCTGTACGGGGAAGCACAAAATGAAGTAGAATACGGCGGAAAATAATAATAATTTTTATTTTTATTTTTCATATTATGTACATCACACGCGTGCAGGTGGAGCTAATGTAAACATATCAACGGTTCTTAGTCTAAGCCAGTCAAATAATGGTCAACATAGTCGAACGTTAATGCATTATTCGCTAACCAATCGTTTCCGAAAGCGCAACTGAGCAAGCACCCACGTAAAGCATGGGTTGACTGAAAACACCGGACATGAAATAGACGGAGCAAAAAGTGACAAAGATGAAATTGACAGATAAGAAAATAGCATGCAGGCTTATGTATGTTGGACTGTTTATGCGGCACTGTCTTTAGTAGTAGGTCTATCATTGCAGCAGCAGGGCAGTAGAGCAACCACTTTGGGTTAGTAATCCTGCGAGTGTTATCGTCAGCCGGTCAGACCAGTCGACGAGTTGCGAGGACGCACTCGCACAGCAGTCACAGACAGACAGGGATGAGCTTCTATAGCGTTAAGCGCCACCTCAGAACCGAACCCCCCTGCTGGGACATAACCTCTTCCATCTGTAATAGGGTATTTACACGATCCAGCAAACGTCCAGCAATTAGAACGTGTATTTCGAATACATTTGCAGGAAGTTTGCTGGACGTTTGTTGGATCGTGTAAACGCCCTATAACTGACGGACAACGTTCGGCCATGTTCGTGCATTGGTTGTCCGAATATGCGTCAAGATCAACACTGCTGGACGACTTGACGTCTGCCCAGTCGTTGTCCGTCTTTCGTCATTTTTCACAAAATTCTTTTTTGACTCTTTCTAGAGTAACTCGCTTTCTCCAGTGGATCCAGCAATAGTTTGTATCACTTAGGCTACTTTTAAAAAATCCTAATTGATTGACTGACTGATTGCTTGATTAACTACTAAGACTTGCACTTTTATTTTCAAGACCACTCGGGCCGCAAAAGAGGGTTTGCTTTAGGGGTTATGTTCTGGGGAGGGCTTATACGTCCGGACACCGGGGTGACGACTGCACTGCACTGCAGAGAAAACGAACCAAGGAACGGATGGGCGGCGCCGACTGTCAGACGTTCGTACAGAGTAGGTCCCACGAGGACGTGTGTACAGATAACCCCTTCCCCCGATCATAACCCCTCTTAGAACACACCCCCTCACCTCCTCTCCACCCTCACGAGGACGTGTGGAGACAGACACCGGCGTGGCGTCGTCGCAGTTTATTGCTTGCCTCTTGCAGCTGCAGCCGCTGCGAGCAACGGCGTCATCGGCAAATGTAAGCAAACGGCACCGACTACTGCTGCTCCGTCACACGCCATTGGCGTAGCCAGGGGAAACATTGGGGGAGGCTGAAGACCCACCGCCAAGAATCCATGATTAACACAACACCGAAAAATCGATTCGAGTCCGATTTGTCTTTAACCGTATCGCCTATCTGTAAAAACACTTAACAGTCATTTGCACCCACATAAACGACTTGAATGTCGACATGAATATGCGTTTTGAATAGCTCAAAATGCGTAAATTGCCTTTGCGGCCAAAGCCGGATCCCACTGTTAAAGCTTACAGTGATCTTCCACAACTTTTAGTCGAGTTTTTTGGGAAAAGTGGTCATACTTTATGCCGGCGATTTTTATTGTGTTTTAGGGTAGTACGGAAAAGAAAAAAAAGAAGGGTGAAAAGAAAGGGGGAGGAAAGGAAAAAATGGCGAGAAAAAGAAAAGAAAATGCTTCAGGATTGCCCCCAAGACAACTTTCTAGCGCCTAGGTTTACGTCACAGAGCGTTAGAGCTCATTGTCGTTTCAAAGTTGTTACATTGCTTGCTCACGCGTCTATGCGCCTCCCCCCGCCGACTGCAGAGACGCCCATATACTGCAGCCAGTGCCACATACCCGAGCACTGGGCGTCGCATTAGAGATGGTCTTTCCTTCCGTCGCGTTGAGAAATCGGATCGATACTCGATCGATCCGTCGTCCGTCTGTTTAGCCAGCTCATTAAGGCGCGTGTTAATCAGATTAGAGATGATTCGAGTCTACTGCTGTGCTGTGCCAGGAGGGTGCCAAATGACGTCATGGCACGCTGGCTGTCGTATCGTCCATGGGCTTCTATCCCCTAAAAATCTGAAATCAAAAATGGGTTCAAATTTTCCCCTATGTTCTCCTTACATTTCTTTTTTCCACCCCATTTATATCCCCACTTTACTACTCTATTTTTATCCTTTCTTCTTCACCATTTTTGCTTTTATCTTTTTTTTCTTTTCCTTTCTTGCGTTCCATTCTCCCCTTCCTCTTCTCTGGGCCACATATCTTTTGTCTAGATCGGGGGTCTGTGGGAATGCTGTAAGCTCCACCCCAGCGGGTCTGGGTAGAGCTCAATAGCCACACAATTTGTAGTGCATTTTGAGCTAAAACAGCGATTGTGGAAGAACGAAAGCCTCTGCCTGTACCCGGGGGTTATTTCAGATGATTGTGTTTAAATTTGTACCCGGTGATGGACAGCTGGGTTTGCTCACAGGGCGTGGCAAGACGGAGACGACTGTGTGAGACGATTGGTAATCAAGTGTCAGTCATCATCAGACGAGGCTGTGGCTGAACTGGTGGTCCAGAGGCAGAGATATCAAGCGTACTCAATCACTTGCGCCAACTCGTCCATTTTCGCAGGTAACTGCCTCACACACTCACTCACGCTCACCCCAATAGATGCAGAAAAGACGTTCCGGAAAAAATTAAAACGTTAGCACGTTGTACACAGTACACCTACTAACGTTAAAAACGTCAAAAACGTGTCAGGAATGACGTTTTTAAACGTTGAATGAAAACGTTAACCTTAATTTGTTTAACTTCTTGCTTCGCTCAATGGGGTATAGGTGCAGTGCAGCTGAAAATATAGAGTCAGAGAGAAAACAAAAAAAATAAATGTGGAAATGACGTCACTAGAAATAATAAAAACTGTGGTTTAGTAATTCTTTTCTGTTGTTTCGAAAGTGCTTTTTCAACTTTTTTTTGTAAAATTTTAGTGAACATTTTTTATCTGTCCCATTGCTATAGCATAGCAGGGGATAGATTATAAAATCACTTGCGTCTGTCTCTCATTCTGTCAGTCTGTCAGTCTGTCTGTAAACACTCCTACGGCCGCAATTTTGATTCAATTTTGATGAAATTTTGCACACTGATTTGGGGCCCGAAAAAAGTAAGATCGAGTTTGTCTGGGATAAAAAAAATCTGATAACTCCTTCCCCTATTTTATCCCAATTTTAAAAAAAATTGCATTACGGCCTATGGAGACTTCAAACCGGTATAACTCCGTCCCCGTATAAGATAGTTACGCGCTGTGTTTGCCTACCCCCCTATTTTGGGGTCGGGCAATTTAACGGTGTTATTCAAATTTACCCTTTCTCGACCCCTGTTGCCATAGTAACCATTCAAAAAGTTGTAAAATTTTGCATTACAGAAAATGGAGATTTCAAAGCGGTATAACTCGGCCCCCGTGAAAGATAATTGCGCGCTGTTTGGACCTACACCCTATTTTTGGGTCCAGGTTATTCGATTGTGTCATTTGAATTTTTCCTCTGACGCCCCCTATTGCCATGGCAACGGATTTTGGGACAAAAATTGACTAGAACTCGGCCCTCGTAAAAAATAATTGCACACTGTCTTCACCTACACTCATTTTTTCGGGCCCGAGCTATCCGATGGTGTCATTTAAATGTTTCCCCTGCCGACTACAGTTGCCATGGCAGCAAATTTTGTGACAAAATTGACTATAACTCGGCCCCGTGAAAGATAATTGTTCTTTGTTTGCACCTACCCCTTTATTTTCTGGTTCACGCTATTTGATAGTTTCATTAAAATTTTTCCCCTGCCGACCCCCGTTGCTATGGCAACGATTTTTGGGACAAAATGAACTATAACTCGGCTCATGCAAAAGGTTTGCACGCTGTTTCGCTGTTTTCATCTACTCCTTATTTTCGGGCCCGGGCTATGCAGTAGTGTCATGCAAATTTCTCCCCTGAAGACCCCTGTTGTCATGGCAACCAACCGCTTTTATTCAAAGACAAAATTGGCTGCAAGCTCACAAGAGCGTCGTACGCTGAATCGCAGCTGCTAGGCTATATAGCGTGCCAATGGGACAGATACCTCGTTCCACAGAACGTATTTTTAGTTTGAAAATAAGAATAGTTGGCAAAATAAAAAAAGCATTGAAAACGTGATAGACGCGAAAGGAACAAAAGAAATCGTTTAAAACGTTCATTACATCTATGCGCTCACCATCAGTGCATTGCATGTAGCCGCCGCTATGAGCTGCAATCACGGTGGTCTTGGCCGTAGCGTTTTAGACTTGTGATCAGAGAGAAAGCCGGACATTTGCTACGGTGAATAAACAGGGATTTTGAGAGGAGCGATAGTTGTTAAAAATCACTGAGTTGAGTTTTGGGCTTCTAGTATCAGGACTTGTCGGCTGAGTCGTGGAGTAGGCCTATTATTAATTTCACAGTCTTTTAACTGCACCTGGCAGCCAAGTAATGAAATGCTAAACCAATCTAGAACGCACACGTAACTTGAATATTATAAGTTAACAATAATATTCAAGTTATCTGATATAAATCGATTTCTGGTTTCAAGACAAAACCTTTAACGTAGCCTGGCAACTAGCGATGAATGAAACATTGCTGCAGTTGCCGGGCTACTTCGAAAGTTTTTTTCTCAAACCGAAAAAAATTGATGTATATATCAGGTGTGTCGTCAACTGAAGAGATCGTATTAGCGGACACAGTTATTAGTGGCTGGCGTGACGAGCGATGTGAGAGGTTTAATTAGATCGACAGGGTGCTAATGGCTACAAAAACTAGAGTGTCCGCCGGTCTGTTAAGCATGGTTTCCATTCAGCGCAACGCAAAAGCCCTGACAGTGGCTTCAATCCTCCAAAATCTGGAATCGAAATCGGGCGCAAATTTCTCCTCACTTTCAAGCTAAAGTTTCTTTTTTAGGCTTCTTTCTTTCTTCCCTTTATTTGTAGTTATTTTCTTTTCTTTTCTTCTTACTCCTTTTTTTATACTGTATTTCTTTTTCTCCTTTATTTTCGTTGCCTAGTAAAAATAAAGAAGGAGGGGAGTTTTGTAAGGATTTGAAATACTGGTACCTAGTAAAATAAGGGGGACGTTTTGTTATGGGTGTAGACTGCCTGGTAAAAATATGGAAGAGAAAGTTTTGATGTACCCCATAACAAAACTTTTCACTTATTTTTTTCACTAGGCGCAAGCTGGGCTCACTCGGAATAAGGATAAAAGCTTCTGACTTTTGTGTAGGCCTATGTTTGATGCAATTGCTGCAGATGACGCAAAAATGTACACAAGCAAGCAACGCAACAAACGAGTAAGAAACTACATGTACTGTACGCTACCGAACGCAACGGACGCAGTTGACAGCCAGAACGCAAAGTGATTATTCTGTCGTTACGTGCGTTGCGTAAATTTTAGTTACCATAAAACGCAATCCACGCAACGGATGCAACGCAATAATAAACACTGTTTTGATCTTTTTGCTTTTTAACTTAAGATGTATTGGTAGTGTAGGCGTAACGCTACGACGGTGGACATGCAAACGCAAAATCGTGCGTTCAACTTCCGGTCTAGTTGCTATCGAGTGGTTAGTATACTCGATGGCGACTGGACCGGTGTAGTGGAAAATTCGTCGCACCAGAAAATTATTCCCACACGCAGCAGTACGAATTAGGGTTAAGATTAAGGATATGGTTGAATTTAGGGTTAGGGTTAGCGTTAGTTACATTATGACAATGTGAAGGTGGGAAGAATTTTCCAGGTGTGACAAATTTTCCACGACACCGGCAGTCAAATCCACGATCTCTCTATTGCAAGTCCGACACGCTACCGTTACGCCACGAAGCCACCAAGCGTTGCGTGCGCTGCGGTGGATGTAAATCGGGCTTGAGTAATGAAGTGCGTGTGTCTGTCGTTGTTGTTACGTGTGTGGTGCGGTGAATACTAACAGAACAGCGAAGCGTCGTGGAGTGTTTCTTACAGCACGCGATGTCCACCGCCACCTGCACCGCCGCGTTCGACGCAAACTATCACGCCTACATCAACCGACAACAGTACAGCAACGCATGCCGGTTCGTAGGCCTATTATAGACGTAAAACGTTACAGGAAATGTACAAAGCGTTAAAAGCGTAAAAAAATGTGGCAAGGATAAAATAAACTTTAAAAACGTTGAATAAAAATCGTTAGCTTCGCTTTGTTTAGCTTCTTGCCTAATGCCTAATGTAGTAGGTGCAGTATAGCTGGAACTAGGAACAGAGGGAAAACTTTATTTAATTTCAGTTAAACCATGGTCATAAAAGTAAGTATCGTGGCACATGAGTTCGCTTCTGTGGTTTTAAAAGTGTTTCTCTGAGTTCTTGCAGTAACCATAAAATGTTTTTTAAAGAAAAAAACATACTCACACGTTTGGGTGGAGTATCATTAATATGCTACTCGTGCAACGTGCGACAAAACGGGCATTTTTGGCACACGCTGTCGTGGGACACTGAACAGTTTGTTGCGGATAATTTTAATTAAGTCTGCCACGCGTGTACTCTGTCGACTTTTGACTAATACCCCGTTTGCACGAAAAAGCATACATGAAGCAAACACAAAGCACACGTAGAGCTGGCTTCGTAAATGTTTGCAATATACACCATTATCAAGCCAGCTCTAAGAATGCACGTCGTGTGCTTTAATTTGCCTCAAGTTTGATCTAAGATTGCTCTAAGTGTGCTTAATTTGTGCTTCATGTACATGTATGCTTCCAGTATCAAACATGTTTGCTACTGCAAAGTGCAAACATTTACGAAGCTAGCTCTACGTTTGCTCCATGTTTGCTTCATGTATGCTTCCTCGTGTAAACAGGGCATAATTCTCGGCACTGTTTTGTTAGCACCTTAACATGTACATTCACAGCAATGATTGATCGGGGATCTAATCCGACGACTTCTTCCGCTGGTGTTCGAGTCACGAATTCGCGGAACTAATGAAATGTTTTGTCCTGCTGCCGCTTCGTAGTCTGAAGGAGTGTCGTTTGCTGTCCGTACTTTGTCTTCGCCATCGAGCAAGTGTACGGTACAATTAAAGATTTTCATCGAGTTGTTTTTGATGAAAATCTTTAATCGCACCACCGATAAAGAAAAAATACAAATAAAAAATTACACAGTAATGCAAGATAGATCTATATCAAAAGCAATGTTCATAATAAAACTGAAACGCATTTTTAAAATTTTAACCTAATATTGCATAAAATAGCTAAACATAGAATAATGTAGCCACGATCTAGCTATACGTTGTTTTATAAATAAAGACCCATTTTTATAATTCATTTAAATGATAATCAATTTACACAAAATTTTCATCCGTTGTAGCTGAAGAAATACTAATTCAAAATATTTTAACACAATTATTTGAGTAAATAGTGATAGAAAGACTAAAGTGCTCAAAGAGATCCTTTTTTTATAAAACACCGTGTAATACAGTTGTGGCGTCACTGGCTTGTACGTTGGCTGTCTGCTAGGGTGTTGGGCGTAGTGCTGGACTGTCTGGCTGAAGTCAAATCGGAGATGTCTGAGAGCTGTTCTTTACAATCTTCTTCCAGTGATGTGGCAGACTTAGTGACTGCCCAGTACGAGTCCGATCTCATTAGTCCCCTCGTCCAACTTACGCGATCTTTCGTCGTTGCCGAGTGCGCCATGTCAGAGCGAGATAAACAGTACTTCGCCGTCGTCAGCAGTGACGTCACGTCCAGATATCGAACTGCGTTGTCTGGAGCACCGACTATCGTCTGTTCATCTTTAGTTGCCTTAACAGTCGCCAGGTGGCTGGTCTTATCAGGGCATCAGTAGCATATAGATTCGTTCGGCTGGTGGTTCAGTACTGTTGACGCGCGTACAGAGCGACGTAACTGAACTGAACTGACACGGTTTAGTTTTTTGACGAACTGACCAATGAGCAAGGAAGGAGAGCCCATCAGTCATTGGTTGATGCAATGTTTAAGTATGGAAGGACGCGTGGAAGGCAGTTCCCCCATCTCTAGTTTTAGTCCAAAGCGTTATTCCAACTTAAGTTCTTAAAAGACGCACCAAGTGGCCCAAAACCACCAACGGGGGCCTAAAGCCAAACCAGCGTTCCCACACCTCTGTATTTATAGTTTAACCTCTGGGTTGACGCGTACGTGAGCGTAGTCATGTAGGCCACCGACGGTGCTTACTGTAACTCATTACTGCTTGCCCGTTGGTCAATTCGTCAAAAACTAAACCATGTCAGTTCAATTCAGTTTAATTACGTCGCTCTGTACGCGTTTTTAGTCTACAACATTTCGTTCAGTTCGAAAGCTGTGATGCAATAGCTTACGCTACTTAGCAGGAGCGTGCGTTTATTTCTCCGGGACCTCTAGAAGTAAGTTACCCATCAAGAGCGTTGTGGGTTTAAAACATTCTAGGAAGGTAACTAAATTTTTTAGCAGATAAGTTTCGAATATTTGACAGAGGAGATATCGATGCTCAAAATGTTTATTTTGCTTTTGCGTTTTCAAATATTGGAAACTTATAGCCCCACATTTTGTATTTTTTTGAATATATGTCTGACAAGAAGAACATTTTTTGATAGATTAATATTAAGAGGGGCAGTTACCCCTGTTTTTTTCTGTCGTTACATGTACACAGTCCCCTACTGTTTATGTCCCTTCTCTCTTCGGATTGTGATAAATATTAACCAGACAATATACGTCATCAATTCATCGTTTCTTCCAAGTTGTTCTTTCAGTGTTTCTGTTTGGTGGATATTTTGTTTGGTGAATATTTATCTCACTGTTTTTTTACTGAGGCCCGTGTACCGGGTGTTCGGAAAAGTTAATAAAATCTTTATGGATTGCTGATGTAAATTAAACGAGTATAGAAATTAAGGTAAGATATTTGTGGTATGTATAGCCTACATACATCAGGTGTATCTACGAGCACATAAAGGCGTGTACACAGCGATAGAGATGAACCGAACTGAATTCGTAACTCTCTGTTTAGTCCATTTCCGTCGCTATGTATACGCGCCTTAATACTACAAGTTAATACGACCGATGTTCATATCGCTATTATCATCGAAAAGCTTTACGGTTCCTGAAAGTAGAGTTTTCCACGCAGCCGACGGTGAAGATTTGGTGATCGTAGCTTGCACCGTTTTTGACTGATCCACCCGTGTGACAAACGGACAGACGGACGGACAGACAGACGGACAGACGGACAGACAGAATTGAGATGGCTAAGACGCGCTACAGCAGTAGACCTAGCTGCTGTTGCGCGTAAAAATCCGACTGGTGCTCAAAACCGTCGAGAGAGGAGGGTAGGGGAAGGTAAGTTAAGCCTACCTCGGGTCCGGAGACGCCTGAGGGCCGACGTCGCTCAAACCAAAAAATTTGAGCTAATGCTCACGAGACGCGCGAAAGCCTATAGCAGTTCCGGTTCAGTAGTTTAGCTGAAAAATGGGGTGCTTGGCCTTTAATTGCACTAGAATCTGAAGGGCTTGGCAGAATCAGCGGGAAAGAAGGCCCAGCAACTCAACACCCGTCCCCTAGACTGCCGGTGGGGGAAGGTAAAGAGTAAAAAGGGGGCACGTACCTAAAGCCCAAGGACTCAAACGCCGCGGTCGGGGTATACCGTTTGCGACCATGCTACAGGGAAGGCGCTAGAGGGGGCTGACAGACAGACGAACAGACTCTACGCGCATTATCGTAAGATTGTCACTGAGTAACGATAAGGCACGTTGTCTTATGATTCGATATAATCAAACTCTGGAAAACATCAGTGACAGTTAGGCGTAAATACACAAAGTTTATGCCACTCAGATTATGCTTGAAAAAAACGAAACTGTCGGCATTTTTTGTTTAAAATTTTAAAAAGTATAAAAAATTTCGAATAACGCTATAGACGACAAACAAACAGACCACGCTAAGAAAAATGTGTGTGAATGGGCGAAATCGTTAGTGCTGCAAAAACGATTTCGCGCTAGTAATAGAATAATAATGTTTCAATAACGTAGGGTAAATCTTATACTTTTCATCAAACGCAACGCAACGCACGTAAGGCAAGCTCCCTGCGTACTTTTTCACGCAACTGACGCATCCGATGGAGGAAAAGTACGAAAGTACGCAACAAACGTAATGGCGCAAGTAACGGAACAGGCAAAACGCAAGAACAAAAAGTTACGGCGGGTCTATTTTAGGTGGTAGTCACTGATAATAATATCTCATATGGGGTACACGATGACATAGCGTTGAAGATTGTCAACTGCTGCTGCTTCTGCTGATGTTGCTATGGTAACTGTTGCTATGGTGACAGCCAGTGGCTGATGTAAACTGAAGACAGTCCGACGACGCACATCAGCTGCTGTCGAAGTTGGCTGTAATCAACGCAAACAACAAACTACAAAAAAACTTGCTATATATGAAGTGCAGCAAAAGCAATTTCCCAGAAAGTTGGAAAAATTTTTTTGGCGCATTCCGTATAATATGACTTTTTGCAATAATCACCTCGTCATGGCATGCGTTTTGGCGGACCGTTAGGTTGAGTTTTGGGCACGATGTGTTGTCTGTCTGTCGTCTTTCCTTCTGCCGTCTGTCGTCGTCTGTAATTGTGGCTAAACCGTAGAGGCCTGCGTCGTAAAAGTTCGGTGGTAGTACCGTTAGATAGGGCGATGACGAGGGCGATAGCAAGTTTATAGACTGTTAACAGTAACCATGTCTTTATTTGCAGCGGTTTGACCGCAATTTTTAATGCAAAGTTGCTGCCTGCGGCTAATCACCGACGTGCGCCAAATCACCGTATTGTACATATTAGCGTAGACTGTAGCGTTCGATATAGCAACGCCACCATGTCGTATACGGGACAGGACTCACTCTAGGAAATCGTTTTCTTTCCGCGATTGGAAGTCGGACGCTGATCTTCAGATATAGGCGATACGGTCGGCCCACAATAGCGACAGCTGGGTGTCTTGTATTTTTACATTTACACTTACATTTATGTTTAACATACCTGCTAAAGTAATGCATCAGGAAAAGGTATATCAAAACAGGAATGTTGGGAAGTGGAGGAAATGGCGTTTCCTGCAGACGGGTGACACATCCATCCTTAGTGTTTATTCTGCCGAATACCTACATATTTAACGGCACGTGCAGTTTCGGCTCGGTTGTTCGCACATTGAAACTTCGCCCATATTTTTAAAATTTAATTTCAGACCCTGTCATATGTTTAAAACTTTGTTTCTGTCGCCTGCAGCGCATTTCTTTGTTAGTCAAATGCTAATAGAACTCTTCCTAACGCTGACAGTCTATGGTACAAATTTGCCATTAACAATTCGCGCGTTTACCTCTGTAATAAATAACTATATCAGTTGGGCACTTTACTCTCGTCTGCAACAAAACAAAATAACATCTCATTATTATCACGGATCATGCACAACGTGTAACAACTCTAAGAAATGCATTACACTACAAATTTACAAGCCTGGTAAACAATGAATAAAATTAGTTTGGTGAAAAAATAACAGTAATAGTGCGCTCTGCTATCAGCATTGCTATTATTACGGCTGCTATTAATAATTGGGCCTATAGCCATTAATAATACGAATAACTACAAATAACAATGTTGTTATTAATTATTAAGCAAAAAGTTGTAAACTGGCCGCGTTGCGAAAGTTGATGTTGGTGCGGATTGTTCGCTGATTCAGCGGCTGAATTGATCGGAAGTTGTTCTCCATCGCTACTTTGGGATTATCGACGTCACCTTGCATCAGTTTGCGTAGCACCGACAACTACCAATAATACCGCAAATCAATCAATCACAAAATAACCACTTACAAATATGACTATATAATGTAATGCTTAAAAGCTAAGATAAAATCATAAAACCTAAAGATATGTAAGCCTACATATTTTTAAGAAAACTTACTTAAAACAAAACGTCCACAGAAACAGTAATGTTTTAAAATTCCGTTTTAAAAACGCAGAGTCAGATAGTTTTAAAGGTAATAATTATAAACTCCCATACAGATATTTGTCTTAAATCGTCTTACAAAACATTATTAAGAGATCTGCTTTTATATCTGCCTGCAACAGTGAATAGTAACGGAAATCGGAGATCAGCGCCGTTTTATTGACCGGACATGATTTTACATTTAGAGCCTACGGTTGGTTAGTATTTTCCGCACGACAGTCTTGAATTTTATTGTTATTTTTATTTTATGTGGAATCGCTTGTAGTTTCGACTATTGCTACACATTTCTCCACAGCGTGGTCTGTCGTCTGTGTGTCTGTCTGTCGTTTGTCACATTTGTGTTCCGTGCTTAAGCCGAATTTAGATGCTGTTTGACGAGTACAGTTGCGAGGTCCAATGACACGTGCTAGAAGTTAGGAGAGATTTGTGGTCACAAACCCCCAGCAAAAAACATGCAATTTCTTTTGACTTATACCCTGTTTACACGATGAGTGAGTGAGTGAGTGAGTAAGGTTTAACGTCCCACCCGACACAATATAGGTAATTTCGAGGACGATAAAGCAAACATTAAGCAAACATCAAGCAAAAACATATATAAAGCAAACGTGAAGCAAACTTAGAGCACACGTCGTGCACGGTGTATTTTGAATGCATTTGCTTCATGTTTGCTTTATCGAGCAAACGGGGTATTACGCAAAAAAACGATTTATGATTCACCAGGTGGAAGCAGCGGTCAACGATTCCACCTTTACTAAATACTTTGGTCTCTGTTAGTAATCAATACCGCATTGGTGGAGTGGGTAAGCGAGTAGACAGTACGCGCTTATACCACTCCAGACAGTGCTGTGTCGTACTTAAACCATACTCAAATCGCATAGACTACACCATCGTTTGCTTTGTAACGCTCGACTGCAGCCGAAAATTGAGAAAACGTTACCAGTGCGAGCTGACTTAAGTAATAATACTCACATTTATAACAGCGATTTTTCGACGACAGCATAATTATATTGTGATCTGGGAAATACTCATTTTACACACGCTGATCTTGGTTATGCCTCAGGGACGTACGTATAATTGTTACACTGAGCTGATAGTAATGATGCTGCGGTGTTTAAATGAAAAAAGTTGTAGGGTTGAACTTTTCGACAGTCAGAGCCCAACCAAAATTGTGATGTAAATCTTATGTATATAGTACATAGCTGACCCCCTAGTGCATAATTTGACAGGGTGTTGGAGGGGATTGAGAAAATAGTTGGGGGTTGAACCCCCCCCCCCTTTTCTTCAATCCCTCCCGGCAATTCAAACACTGTGATGCTGAGACACGCACATGTCGCTCGGAGATATAGAACGGCTTGTTGAGCAGTAACCACGTGACCGTCTCCTGGCAGCCAGGCTGCGTCAGTGAACCGTCATAAGTGACGTAATGTGACGTCACCGGAAGCAGCTCGTCCAATCGCAGGCCCTCCAGGCGCACTTCCTGACCTGAACAACCCGACCGGCGCAGTAAAAGAGTAATGTACGTTCAAGTCTTTCTCTGAGATATCTAGTGGACGATGAAACACAACTAGGTTAGCACACGAGCAGACAAACTGCGAGACCAAAAAAAACAATAGCCTAGCTTCAACGAATAGATTTATTTGGTCGAATGTACTTTCACGGTTAAATTCATCAATAACGACCAATGAACTTTTTTATACCTCTGACGTTTCGACTTGGGCGGAAGTCGATAGGCCCTACGTCGACGGAATATATTTTTCTGATAAATTTAACCCTCAAATTACCTAGCTTTTCGGTGTTTTTATCTTTCGCGTCTTAGCATTTACGTTTGTTTTGTGCAATGTAAGATTTGCTCGTTCACTTCTTAGGGCCTACATAGGCTATTCCTTCGGCAAAAGTAAAGATCTGTTTGCATATTTGCTGTAATTTGCTAGATGCCGTTTTATTATGCCAGATAAAGCTTTGTACAAACGTCGCAATAGGTGACCTACCAGTTGGCGTAAATAAGTAAAATAGGAAGTAAGTAAAACGTACCTTTATACTTGACGTAGCCGACATGTTGAATGATCCGATCCAGTTCTTTACTGACGACGTCATCTTCTCCGACCTCGATAAACCACAAAACGCCAACAGGTGTCACTACAGTAAAACGGTGACGTCACAACGTGACAAAATTCGTCAGCCCAGTGTCGACAAATTATGCGGCCGTCCGCGTAAGGCTGTGGAACCTTAAGCCTGGCCACAACCTTTTGAAATAAAAATTGACAATACAGTACAATATTCGTTTAATTCAAGCGTAGGCAGACCGCTACGTAGGTTACAATGAATCACGCAAGTATTAACAGTGTGTAGGCCTAGGTTACAGGATAAAGGTAAAGCGCAGTAGAACATAATATGCAGTTTAAAAATCTAAAAATAGTAAAATAAATAAAACAAAAAATAATAAAATAAGTGTCGTAAATGACCACTGGAATACGCGTAAAACGTTCATACAAATTTTAGTTTTCTGTGTCTTTTTGAGCTAGAAGCCTGTAGACAAACAGGCAGAGAGACAGACGGACGAATGGACGGACGCACGGACATAAACCATAATGTGGCCTACCAATACGGCCCGCATAATAATGTTACTTACTATGTTATGAACTTGATGCACATGAAACTTTAAATATTGATGCTACCCAAAATTAAAAAAGATATCATAAAAGTAGCATCACCATAAAACCGAAAACTCTATGAACAGAAGTTGTAAATAGAAGTAAATAAAAATAAAAATAAAGTTATAAGAAATTTTGACGTTTGCGACAAGTCATTGATATAATCAAACGGCCACATTATTACGCTGATTACAGTTTCCAGCTGCTTCAAATTAGCAGCTGTTTCGACTGTTGTTTCAAGCGTATTGCGCATAAACGTTATAGCTTAGGGTGTTTACACGATCCAGCAAACGTCCACCATTAGCACGTGTATTTTGAATACATTTGCTGGAAGTTTGCTGTATCGTGTAAACACCCCATTAGTGAAAATTAGCGTGTTTTATTGTATGCTGTGGAATAGTAGCCCACAGTTACACGCGGTGCACTAAATCGTTCGGCCGCTGCGATCAAGCTGGCTGCAGGTTGCAGATTTTACAGCATGCTTGATAGATGTCTACGTCGACTTACAGTTACAGCTGACAAGGCTGATGGCGATGTCACATTACAGAGTCTCCCCAGAAAAGGAGAGGAAAGAGAAACAAGTAAAGCTCTGCTAACGCAAACAGGAACGCGCAACAGCTGTGCATCGTCGTATGCTAGTGACTTCATCCATAGATCTCATCTGTACGGCTTTTGCCTAGTTTCACAGAAGGCCCAGTAAAACATAATCATTTACCAGATGACGCCAGACGCCCTACGACTAAATATGTAGGCCCTAAGCTTGTAGAGCGTTACTTGCACTCACCAGATGGCGCCACTATCTCGCTCTGGCAACGCCATATCGGCTGGATGTAGCAGATTTTCCCTACCACCTGTCATTTAGGGCCCTTGTTTAAGGTGACCCCCTTCGAATTTATGGGAAAACTTTACGGTTCCTAAAACTAAAGTCTTCCAGGCAGCCGACGGTAAAGATTTTGTGATTCTAGCTTGCACCGCTTTTGACTGATCCACCCGTGTGACAGACAGACGAACAGACAGACGGACGGACGGAAAGAATTGCGATGGCTAAGACGCGCTACAGCAGTAGCTGCTGTTGCGCGTAAAAACGAGAAAAAAAAGAAGGAACAAGCCGTTTTTGAAATTCATATTTCTGGTTACGCTATAGGCCTACTAGTTTAACGCACGACCCCGCTGGCTCATTACCTGTGCAAAAACTGCAATGGCACACAGTCCATGCGTAGCAAGTGATGCTTGAGACGCGTTACTGTACAGGTCCGTGTTGTACGCCAGCATCTGCAACTAGACATCGCGCAGCCACATTCTATAGATGTAAAAATACGTTCCAGAAAAAAGTATAAAAACGTTAAAAAAACGTCAGAAAACGTGGACAAAATATTATATAAAAACGTTTAAAAACGTTGATAAAAAACGTTAGTCCTAACCTGTTCAACTTCTTGCCTAAAACCTAATGCTGTAGGCCTAAATGCAGTATAGCTAGAACTAGAAAAAAGAGACAGAACTTTATTCAGTAACTTTGTCGGCCAGTGCCGACATTGTACGGCTGTCTGCCTGACCTTTTGCCGTTTAAGCTAAGAATAGTATTGCCAAGCCTCTGTTACTTTTGCTCTGTGGAACGTTCGCGTCAATTTTGAAATAAAAATTGAGATGAAATAAACGTTTACTAGTGTTGCAGCCAAAAAGCTGGATTACGTCAATACATATACAATGCAATATAATACAAATTTCACGTAAAATGTTATAAAATGCCAGACAAAAAAGCAGTTGACAATCGCAAAACAAAACTGCTTTCTGTAGTCCTGCCTTTTCGATTTTTTAGTTAGGAGCATGTACGGACAGAGAGACGAACAGACAGACAGACGGACGGGCAAAACACGTAATGCGGTCTAGAAAACGGCCGCACAAAAAATGTACAAGTTGTATTAGTTCTGACAGACATGTCTCTCGGTCGACGAGTTGAGTTAATAACGTGTACAGAGCAATATAATTTAACTAAACTGAACTTAACTGAACTGTAGGCCTATCAATTGACATATTTCATTTGAGTTTGGTTTAGTTCACGCTATATCTGTTGCTTTGTACAAATTTTAACCTTTAAAACAGTGCGACGATAGCGCAGCATATTCACAGTTAACTTTTTAAAGAAAACTTCATTATACGGTCGTCCTAATAGGTCGAATGTCGTGTTTTGCTCGTCCGTCCGTGTGTTTGTCCGTCCCTCTTTATCGTACAGACCTCGAATTCGAGAACTACAAAATCATACAAAAATTAAAATCGGTGCCAGAATTCTTAAGAGCAAAAGTATAACCAGTGCGTCAATTTTCAGTTCGAAAACTTAAAAGTCAAGTTTACCGGAGACGATAAACACGAATATCGTTCCTACATAAATTGTGGTTTTTCCATGCATTTCATTCTTGTGTTAGAAGGCTGAGCGGACAGAAGAGACGAACAAAAAGACGGTAACTTATGTTTACTCTCAACACCTGAAACGCTGTACGGAGAACCGCTTATCATGTTGGTACTAGGCGTCAATATTTCGTCTTGTATTTGCCATAGTGATATTGCAACATGGACATCATAATAACGACGATTTTATATGATATTGTTTTATTACTTCTATCGCGTTGGCGTTTTCGAACTAAGCGTTTCAATAAAAGACTTTTAACAGTGCAAAAACGCGACAATAAGTGAGATTTATACCCTATTTACACGATCAAGCAATCATCAAGCAAACATCGAGCAAACGTCAAACAAACGTAGAGCAAACGTCGAGCAAACATCGAGCAAACAGAGCACACGTCGTGCACGTGTATTTTGAACGCATTTGCTGCACGTTTGATGGATGATTGCTCGATATTTGTTTGATCGAGTAAACGAGGTATTAATATAAATCAACACTAGGCCTACAATATGTACTATGAGGACAGTATAAGAACCCACTGGCATGGTCCTCGTAAGTATGTGGTTAAGCGGGGGAAAACGCCAGTTAACGTCACCATCACTGAATGGTAATTATGGTCCCAGGTATACTAACGAGCGGCGTCCTGGATTAAAAAAAGGAAGAAGTGGGGGTAAAAAGTTGCAAATTTTTAACAGACAGCTGCAAATAATCGACTAAAATATGGGTAGAACGTGTTATCAAGCCTGTCCAGAGAGGGGGGTAGAGAGGTAAGTTACCCCGGGCCCGCGACGTTTGGGGGCCCCGCCGTCGCTCAAAAATATAAAGTACACCAAGACGTGTCGTCTAAAAAAACAAAAAATTTCTCCCCAGAGGGGCTCCGCAAGAATGTTTCCCCAGGCTCCGCTGTGGCTTTCGACCTCCCTGCTCGTAATCTTAATTTGGCCCGTAAATTCCCCCAAAGTGTCAATTTTCAACCCCAGTGTAATTTTGGAACATAGTTTTTTTCTGACGAAAAAACATTTTCAGACAATGGTGAAATTAAGAATTACGGGGCATTACCCGCTTCCCTGCCACGTCGGCGTTTGTACCGATGTAGCATGGCGCGACTGGCGCCGCCCATCGACAGAAGTGCAGACGATAGGGCATACCTCAGCGGGAAAATGTCGGTTATTGATGGAGTGTTCCGATCCGCGGTCGTCGTCTCGGCCGAAGTGAATGCTGAGCTCGTAGACTCGGTACTGATAAGCCAGCGGCCCTGAACTGATGTTGACGTAAGCTGCAGACGTAGAGTCGTCCAAGGTCAGCTTGACGTCATGACCCGTGTTCACCAGCGTACCGTCAACCTGAAGACAACAGAGTGACAGGCTCCATTTCCCAATGTTACTACTACTACTACTACCGTCCGTTACTTAGGCCTATTTGTTGATTTGTTTTAAGTAAGTTTGATGACAGACGGTGAGATTTATGAACATTTCGCTTCATTTTGCATTTATATTGTAACAACTGCTACTTCTGCTGCTGCTCCTGCTACCACTATTACTATGTTCCTACTGCCAAACTGCAGAGAAAACTTTCAGCCACGCAAGTCTGTATTTTTCAGCTACGAAAGAGTTAAGTGGGGCCTGCATGTGCGATAAAAAATAAGCTGAATCGGAATTATAACAGAATGCAAAAGTTAAATTTTAAACTCTATTTTAATTTAGTTTTCACCTATTTTGTTTTAATGCAGCCAGTTCGCCACACTTTATTCCAGTCGTCAACGCTGCTATTAAATTTTGAATGTATTTTTTTCACAATTTTGTTTCAACTTATGCTCTCTAAATGTACTAAAACTGAAAACTGTCATTTTCAAAAAACAGTGATACGTGTTGTTTACTACCATATTGACTACCTAGGCATACACAGTCTTGAGCGCAACATTTTCTGCTGTCACGCGCATAGGAAAGACGCCCACGTATCTAGAGCTAATAAGGTTATAGTACGAGATCCGCAATATCTAAGCATCGCCCTAATGCGCCATTGATTGGGTTAATTACTAACCCCCGCCGACTCAAAGCGCACCAAAGTATATGACTTCCCACGCATTTTGTATCTTCCTGTCTATTTGCTTTAAAACTCTTTTTGATATTGTTCACATATATAGTAAATAGCCTAATAGGTGCACTATGTGCATGCGCTCAAAATACGGCAAGTTAGCAAGCTAATCTTACGCCAACAGTTGGCCTAGAATACGCCTAATCTAGATACAAAAATAACAATACGTAGTGTCAGGCAAATAAAAAAATCTCCTAAGAACAAGTTGATATCTTAAAAATGGTGGCAATTTTTTACCAGTTGCACAGTGTTTATAGAGAAGAAATTAGGCTTATGCATCCGGTAAATTTGTTATTGCAATATTTTCTTCGATTTTAAACTTGAATTACAATTACATGAATGCATCTGTCAAAGCTGTCTAAATTGCAATTATGACCCTGACAATGATGGAACTCCTTTATATTATTTTGCTATTCAAAATGCACCGTACAGGTCTCGGCGATGCCAACGCGGTTTTTTAAATAATATTTTTATTCACGATTAGTCATAAAAAGAGCAGAATAATAAAACATCGTATATGTTTCCGATGACATTTCAAGCAAATTGAAAACAACTTTCCACGCCGTGCATTTTTTCGGACTTTTCCTTATATTTTCATGTGCTTATAAAGTTGTTGAAAGTAACACGTACAATAATTTATCTGCTGTGTTTTACTCTCTAATAGAATTAATATCAAATAGCATTTTGAAGAACTTTGCAGTTATTAGTCAGGACGTTTGCCTTAGATAACTGTACGTACGATGTTTTGCATCTTTGCCATTGATTGGCTAAGCTTATATGACAGATTGGCGCATCATTAGATCGTGCTCAGCATCACAAGTGATTCTACAGTCACAGCACCACACCGCAGCAGAATCGTCATCAATAATCTTCTCCGCTCTTATCTCCCGCGCAGTACACGCAGTCAGACGTCATCAGAACGATATGCGGACAAATCGCGACTGACCTAACCCCACCCGAGCCCTGCAGGACATGGCTCATCAGACCTTCGACTATAGACCTCAGTCTTGATCACTGCATTGTCGACCTCTGGCAAGTATAAGACCAGTCACGCTGTTTAGATCTAACCTAATTGCACATCCGGCATTGTCGGTTAACAAAACAAATACTGTATTTTAGAGAACATTCTAAAACAAATGGTGGCGGCGAAAAACGCTTGAAATTTCGCAGTTTTGCAATACGACGATGCGCATCAACTATGGTTAGTTTGTATGCTACAAGGCTCGTATAAACTGTTCGGGATTCGTCAAGCAGAAATTACGGTATATTTTTGAAAAAATGTCGAAAGGAAATGGCGGCGAAAAACGCTCAAAATAAGTTCAAGTTCTGTAAGCCTACTAGTTTTGCAGTAGACTGGCCGTGGGGCCAGTACAGTAGGCCGTTTAGCCGCAATAGCGCGTACCGACTTTCAAGGTAATCCAAGGTCGATGACTTTCATCTTATCTACCAGTAGGCCCTATAAGACCAGTCACGCGCATAGCCGTTGTGGATGGGTGTGGCGACCGGCTCTGGCGCGGACATGGCGAACTCGGTGAATACAAAGCAGTCAGCTCGGCGCCTCAGTGAAGACTAAAGACGTCGGTAACGGGACGACAGTCATGTCTGCGAGCGGTATAATGAAGACTGCGTGGCCGGGACGTGAGCGCGATACGTCATATACGCCGCTGATGATGATGCTGCGGCCTCTGAAACTGGCAAATAATTGCCGCACAACGATGCGTCTTGTTGTCTCCGCCAAGCGAATTGTCTGTAGCTCCGCATGTTGGCGCTATATAAATACGAATAGCATTAGTATCCCAGAAGCACACAGTAGTTCGCTTAGCTTGCTGTCTACTTCATATGGTGTCTTAATTTTTTTTTCTACTTCTTTTTCTTCTTCTTATTCTTCCTCTTCTTCTATTTGCGGGGGCTACCTGACATAGACGATGCATCTTGTTGTCTCCGCGAAATGAATCGTCTCCTAGATTCCCACGCAACGTGTCTTGTATCTATGTGGAATTTTATCTTTTTTTCTTGTTTTTGCACAGGAATTCCTTGCCGCGGGTAGGCCTTACTGGCTGCAGTGCATGCGTCTTGTTGTCTGCTGCGATAGTGTCATCGGTCCTGCCGCTAATAAACGTCGTCGTGCATCGTGGCCGGGGCTTAGTGAGCGATCCCTCGTGGCCGCCGTCCGTCTGACGTCCCGCACCGCAGACGTTACATAAATTCCACCGCAGAGATAACTAACCCTTGCTTCACGCGATCGGACAGTTGCGTCACGTGACCATCAAATCGATCCGACCATAGGTCTGTGGACCCGACTGTCGCAACCGAAAGTGGAGTTGAACCCAACTCGACTGTCATGCGGACGTTAGCAAGTAAGTAAGTAAGTGTGAATTTTTAGTGCACGGCATGACGTTAGAAATAATCTCTACTGTGCTAAAGTAAGCAAGTATTTGCAATCATTAAAGCCCATTTTGGAGCGAAACTAAACGAAATATCCCCATCAAAGTAAGCAGGTAAGTTTTATTGTTTGAACTGCTTGATTGCATCATCTTAAAATACACAAAACACGATACATCAAAAAGAAATGGACATTGTTAACAACAACGCGGTGCCATCGTCCGAAACCCTGACAATCTCTCACTGCTTTTCCTCTCCCCACTGCAAACATTCTTAACTTATCGAATGTGTGTGAATCTTAGACGTTCGAGTCTGGGGCGATTGGAGAAAGCCTACACGCCATTTTCTATCAGTGATTTGTTTTAGTTGCAGGCAGCACTTCATGGATACCGTACCGGCATAGGCCTATATTCAGCTCAGTAGATAGACCCCGAATGCTAAAAATCGTCAGTTTATTTTGTCCCATATTATTTTTACGCACTTGCAAAGGGAAACCAATTAGACGCATGCTTTGGGAAAAACTATTGGCCAGTAGCAATCTTAGCCTATCCTGTAGTTATAGTTCTGTAGGCGAACAGACAGATTTGCCGTGCTCAAGACTATTACGACACTCGTTATCAAATTCGTAAAAAGTACACGCACAATACGTATCTATAAGGCTTTCGCTTTTTCGCTCAGAGTGGTTACCTAATGCCTCTTACCTCTTATAGGCCTACAAATAAGGCATTTCTCAGTGTGCAGTTCTGCACTTAGGCCTAATGTGCGCAGTTCTAAAAAAATTGTGCACAAAGTGTGCATCTCTAGAAGCATAGGCCTATCTTTGGAGCAAAATTACAGCGTTTCCCAAACTCTTGGCTAATGCGGGCAGGGGAGCTAACACTGTAGCCGCCCCTCCCGAAACACCACCCCCGTTCTCGGCTTCAGATTTGTGCAGTTCAAAATGTTACTGTGAAAGACCCTGATAACCACCTGATTTTATACGTGAAACCTGCAAGAATTAGATACAGACGATAAGCGTTATTATGCAGACTCACACAGTCAAAAACTCTACATTTGCTAGTATGCAGTACCCTGACAAAGTTTAATCAAAGTTCACGTACAGTTAAGTCCACACATTTAGGCTCTGTGATAACTGTTATTTACCCGTTGTCGTTCGATCCCGAACGGCGTCAGATTCGGATCAAACAGCAGACGACGGGGATCCACATCAACCGGGGACTGGTGAAGTCCACGACTGCATAGGAACCAGTCGGGGTTGACCAGACCCCAGAAATCTGGTCCTACAACGACACGCAGTCACTATACCAAATATCTACCTTGAATTAAATTGCAAAAAAAACATAAAAAGTCATGCGATTTCCAAGCCACTAGGCCGATAAAACGACATAACGTGAACGAAAAAAATGCACTGACATAGAGCCATATTGCAGTTTAATTCAGTCCAGTTTTTTGCCTTGTGCATGGACTGTACAAACGGAACGAGCTGTCGCTTCAGATCATTTAAGTTTATTTTTGTTCGCTTTGTACGCGCCTATAGCTCTCATGCAGCCAGACATCAGTCTGCACTGCGAGACCACGAATGCGGGGGGGGGGGCAAGTGCATCGCGCGGTGTGCCTGCATGTAAATGTTACGTCCCAGCGTTCGCTGGTCTACTCATTACGCCTATAACCACGGAGGATGGCCCGGGTGAATTGACTTGAGAGAAGAAAGACAACAAATAAAAAATGGATGAAGAACTTTCTCTACACTCCAACGAGTCAGTCCAGTGGACTTCGACCAATAACAAATCAGCAACTTTTCGCCAGCAAACCGACGCCGACTATCCACGACTACAACACTTTATGTGGCCTGTCCTTTACACGTAAAGCCTAGTTTGCATCTAACGAAACGACGCAAAGGCGAGAAACAAAAACCTAAAGGATAGATCCGGTGTCTATGCTTTCGTTGCGTTAACGTATGCAACGAACGCAGAAAACGCAAATGACGCAACGCAAAAATAGACACCGGCCGCTTCTATGCTTCGAATTTGGCCGTTGCGTAAGTTGCGTCGGTTGCGTAACTTCGCCGCGTAATTTTCTAATCTTCTTTCTGATGCGTCAAAAAAGTACGCACGGCCCCTACACTGCGTGCGTTGGAAGCATGGAAAACTGGAAACTATAAGCTTAGCGACCTCTAGAAACAGTTCTGCGTAATTATGTTTTATTACAATAAAATTACAATTACAATTACATCGTCTATATTCGAGCCATTCGCGATCTTCTTAAATTTTGTGCAACATTTTTGCGATATTTTGCAGTGAATTTTCTTCGCGTAACAATTCGCTAAAAGTTTCACGCAGACCTAGTTGCGTGTGAAATATGACTCAAGACATATAATAGGCCTACTCAAGACTCAAGACGAAACATTTTTGCGAGCATTTTTTTGCTTTAAACGTCATAAAACGACGTTGAAGTTAGGCCTATCGATTTGGTTTTATTTCATTAATTTAGTTTGGTATGAAAGTTTTAATATTCGTCCTTTTTATAACGCAGCTATATCGCGAACGTGCTGAGGTAAGTTGATGGCAGAGGCCTTTAGGAATGTGTTCAGTTTAATTATCCCTAATCGATCAATCTTTGCTCGCTCGTCAATGTAAACTCCCGAGTTTTAGGTGCACACTGCAGCATTGTCTCTAATAGGTTGTTTACACGATCCAGCAAACGTTCAGCATACGTTGCTGAAAGTTTGCTGGATGTTTGCTGGATCGTGTAAACACCTCAGTTAGCACGTGGAGTTGAGATGATGTGACGTCACTCTCCGCGTCATCGTGACATCGCACTGACGTCACATTACCATGACAACAGCTTCCTGGCAGGGGCCGACGATATGACGTAATGGCGATGAAATCAATTACACGAGCAACGCACGACAAAAAGGCAACGTAAATAAATGATCGTCTTGTGTGAGCTTAACTAACTGAAGACCTGATGTGTTTGTCGATTAAATCGATCAGTCCAAGACAGCTATGGGCGACTCAGATCCAAGATAACAGCGGCTTTTATTCGCCAGAGGAATGCATGTTCATGTGCTAAAAGTTCGCATAGTGTGAAAAAATGTGCGCAATAATTACCATAGGTCTAGTTCTTGAAAATTACGTGTTTATGACCGTGGTTTGCTGATGCAAGCAGCAAAATATGCAGGCTTCTAATAGCAACAACCATAAAAACAAGAATGAAATTAAGTTTTTTTTCAGGCGACAGCAGCAATTTACTAGTGCACGTTTTGGCTTGGAAATTATTCAACCCTAAACCTCCTCTTCCCGTAGAATATCAGAACTTCCACATTACACATTGGTTCTTTGGACCCCACTGGCCAAACGGCATCTAAATCCGTCGAATAGCTTAAGCGCGTTGCACAAAAGCGACAGACGACAGACCGCGCTAGGGAAAATGTGTACCTATTGGCGGAATCGTTTGTACTAAAACAATTCCGAATAACAATGATAAATAGAAGTACTGCTAAAAAGACGCTACAGAAATAAATCCGAGTAAATGAGTGTACAGAGTTAAAGTGCAAAAAAGACCGAGAAAATGCTTTAAATGCGAAAAAAACTCTTCAACTCATGCAAACATATTTGCATGTGTAGGTATGACAGGCTGCGAGAATACAACTCACCAGAAATGCCTTCGTACGTCCACCATTCTGACCAACTCGTCGCCGACACTGCATAAACCACGCACACCGTTCAATTCATTATAATAATATCTTTTATAATTTCATACATTATACACAGAAATAACGTGAACGTCAACGCTGAGTCCGCGCAACATATATGCCAGGGCCGGATTTAGGGGGAGGGCGGGGGGCCCCGGGCCCCAGGCCTCCCACCAACAGGGGGTCTCCCACCAAACCCCTCAATTTTTAAAACCCCGTAATTCGATAGCCAATCCCTTTCTGAAATCCCAAATACGCCACTGGGCCCAGGCCTCCCACCAGGGGACTCAGGCCTCCCACCAGCTAAATCCGGCCTTGATATATGCTAAGCATGTGCTAGAGACTGCTAATTCGGTGCCCCTTAGATTTTTAGACAAAAAATCGATTTTCAGTGGACTGAATTTTAAATTTTAATGTGCCAGTTTGCTTTTATCAGTTGTTGCATAATAATAAATAAAACCAAAAAATCCGTCATTTGTCCCTATTTTTGCTAGTCTGCAGCTAAAGAAGCTTTTTTAGGCCTGAGCAATATTTGGTGGCAGAGCGGTTCATGTCATGTATGTAGATAACATCAGAGGGCACCGTCGCAAAAGTTCTTCACGGGGAAAAGTAGGTGCCAACGCACCTGCGCGAAAACCTTGCATGCGACAAAACAAGGCGTAGCTACGTACACTATACAGTTCATAATGGTAGCGTCTTGTGCGATGGCGCTGCCGAACTCGAGTTGAATGATTGACAGCTACACTATACATAGCCACAGCGCCTTGTTTTTGTCACATGCGAGGTTCTGTCACAGGTAGAGAGTGGGATCTGTGGAGAAGGCTTCGCCCCATTTTCCAGATTTTTTTAATATTACGCAATAATGATGCATTATTGTGTGCAAGATTGTCATTTGTTTCAAGATGCATCCAGTCAATAAGGAAGAGGGGACGGAATCTCACTCCACCGCTCCCCCTCTTGAATCCGCCGCTGTCTGTTTACCTGGCTGCGTAATAAGGCAGATGGTCATCAAGGCGATGATGCTTCTGCTGCTGCTGCTGATGTTCGTAGTGATAGCTGCTGCGGCGCGGTTTTCGTCCATTACCGAACGTCGCCGTCGTATTATTTGTTTCACTGCCATCTCAACTACATAGGCCTATGCAAGGAGATCTTCATAATAGCTAGAATGGAAGATCTCCTTGGCCTATGCGACTGAATCGGTCGGTCGGTCTGTCGCAGAGAGACAGACAGATAAACGTGCGCGCCTCCATCTGGCGCTCGCGCGCGTCGATACACCACGTGACAGACCACGTGACGATCGCTCACTCGCTAATGGCTTCGGTCTTCAGACCTGCAGACCGGCGGCGCGGAATTTGTCGATTTCGATCCGCTAGTTTGGTGATTACACTCAACTATTCAATCAAGCTGAGTTAACCAATTTTGTACAGTTGAGTGTTGATACAATCACTTTCCATGGTTCAGTATATATGAGCGTCGTTCGCTTAATCAAACCAGTAACAAACGGCTTCCATCAGCAGTTAACTAAATGCCATATGCATGCTCCTAGTTACATTATGCGTGGTGCCAATGACTGATATCCAAAAACTGGTTCGCTTTGTCTGCAACGACACTAATACTCTGTTTACACGATCAAGCAAACATCGAGCAATCATCGAGCAAATATCCAGCAGATGCATTCAAAATACACGTGCACGACGTGTGCTCTATTGCTCGATGTGTGCTTCGTGTATGCTATTCTTTATGTATGCTTGATATTTGCTCGACGTTTGCTCAATGTTTGCTTGATGATTGCTTGATCGTGTAAACGGGGTATTATACACCGTGTTGAAAAGTACCTATTTCGTGAGCGTAGTCGACGCTGTGTTCTGAGTGGACGACGTGTGATAAACAGACGTGAGATGCGTTTCAGACGTCACTCTTGATTAGATCGAGTAAAAGTATGGGCAGTTATGACAGTGCAGAGTCTGTAAATAACTGCTATTAATCTTACATTTTATCGTTTAATCGATCAATCATTTATTTGCCCAATAACACATCGGCCAATAGAAGTTTGCAGCAAAAAAGTTAACGGTGACTATTTGTCCGACAGCCGTAAAAATAGCCTGTAGGCCATTTTTCCGGCAATGAACGAAAATGAAAAACTTAACCGCACTCGCTAGGCGGCGGCACCAGTGTCGTTAGGCGTAACTGCGCTACGCGGAGTGACCAGATTAGCGTTAGGCCTAATAATATTATGGTGTAGGGGTAACGGTTTATGATTTAAGGTTAAGATCAGGATTAGGTTTAGGGCAGTGGCGTAGCCAGAAATTTTAATTGGGGGGCCTTGTGTCCCTTCTCTTCCCTCCCGTCCGTTCCCCAATTTGTCCCTTCCTCCCTTTTCCCTTCCCCTTTACCCTTTCCGTCCCTTTCCCTGTCCTACCCTTTCATTTCTCCTCCATTTTCTTAGAAGTAGGACCCCCTAAAATCCAGCTAGGGGGTCTGAGGAGCGCTGTGAGCTCCCCCAGCAGGGTCTGGGGCGGAGCCGCAGTCGAAATCGAATTTTGTGCATTTTAGCTTTAAAAAACGAGATCTGGTGGCAACGATTTTAATTATTTTAAACTGACCAAATTGGCCAATTTCGTGCAGGTTAAACATGTGTTTATGTTTTGTCTGGAGGATAGGGGAGGCCTGAGACTTTTCCCCCACTACGCCACTGGGTTAGGGTTAAAGTTAGGGTTAGTGCATTTGAGAGATTTGTCTGACATTATAATGGACACAAAAAGTAAGCAGATAATATTGATAATTAGTTGGACGCTGCTGCAGGCAAGTACGAAACTTGCCGACTGGCGATTCGTGATTCCCTACTTGCTAGGGTTGAGGTCGTCAGTTGGCCGGCTGCCGTCGTGTCTCTGCCGCAGAAACACGGCCTTAGCCGGTACCTATACGAGCACCGTTGGGTCCTCGTAGGCCTACGGACCGGCTAAGGTTAAGACCGTCTAAGTCGACGGCCGGCTAAATAGCCGGTTCCGGTAGGACCGGATATTTATCCCATAGCCGAATCAATAGCCGAATCAATGGAGCTCGGTGGCCGAGTGGTTAGAGTGTTGGACTCAGGTCAACTCCACCAGAGCGAGAGGTCCTGGGTTCGATTCCTGGACGGACCCCTCACAAATTGCCAGGCCTCAGGACAGTCACGTGGT
>Ga0209367_1000536_pt1 | contig 38699 bp, 26 predicted proteins | sample WorMetLIZISLAND2_FD_187412 | JGI IMG/M metagenome (GOLD analysis project Ga0209367, IMG submission 187412) | Marine gutless worms symbiont microbial communities from Max Planck institute for Marine Microbiology, Germany - Olavius geniculatus... ...
CTGCATTACCAGGACTGTGGTTGGGACTGAAATATCAGTCACTTTGTTATCAATTACCAAATTTATTCAAAAACAATATATTTTAAAGTCTGTGTTACAAAGAAACAGATATGGCTTGAGATGGACTCTGATATAATACTCAATAAGCCTGATTTAAATACATGACAGTGTCGTGGCATGGTCCTATGACTACCAGAAACATAAGTTTTACCATGTACCTAATAATGTGCCTACCTGATCTACCTCTAGCAATTTTCCAGTGCTAACAGCAAGATCGCCGATCTACCACTAGAATTATTGATAATTAAATTAGTTTGAAACATGCATAACAACACTAATTCTACCTATTTCAGTCACTTCTGAAGCAATCTGGGGTGGCGGAGCTAATGTAAATTTTTACCAAAAGCGAATCACCAGATGTGCGGATGTTACGTCAGCATTAGGGATAGAGCTAAGATTAGGGTTAAATATAGGGTTAGGAATAGGGCTAGGGAGTGGTTATTGGTTAAGCTGATAATTTACAGTTTAATTACAGTGTTACCTGTTGTGACATCCACATACCTGCTAAAACAAAAGATCCGACGCATGATATAAAGCCTGACAGAAAGGAGTTGAACGGGAATGTGCCAACCAGACAGCAGTATACGAACTGTACGATGCCACTCAACAGAATGTATAGCAAATATGCGTCGATCATTTTCAGTTTCTTCGACGTCGACTGCACGTAATCGTCGTAAAATCTGTGCAAAACGCTGTAAATGGTTTCAGGCATGTTTATCTTTAGCTAAAAAACACTTAAAACTTCAAAAAGTAAACAGTAAACACACGACGACGTGTTATGATAATTAAATATTCTACGCTGGTCGAACGCTGAAAATAGTGCTGCACCAAGTACTCGATTACTCAAACAGATATTAGAATGGAAGATTCGTTTGCTCTAAAGTACTCGCGCAAAAAGTTATTTTTGCAAAAAAAACATATTATACCTTTATGGGCCAACTGTTAAGCTGAAGCTTAACGATATATTCTGCTTATGCTTGAATACGCTGCAGAACCAATACTGGTGTTGACGCAGCGGGTTGTCTTGTGTCTGTCCGTCTGTCTGTAACGAATGTATTGTGGCTAAACGGTGCGAGACAGGGCCTAGGTGGCTTTTGATTACTAATAGAAAATCGCATATTGCCTTTCACATGACACGAAAATCATTGGATTTTGAAGACCGTGAAAGTCAGTATGCGTTATCGTGGCTAAAAGGTACATCATATATCAGAAATGGTAACAGATAGAGAGCAAAGGTTCCTATTAAGCACGAACAGAAAATCGCATAAGCACCTTCAAATGACACGAAAGTCGTTTGCTGCCCTTCCAACACCTATGTATGGTAGACCCTCCCTAGCGACAGCGAGGCTTGTTGTTAAATGCACGTTTTGAAGTTTAGAAAAATGAAGTGCATAAAATGTTCTCTGGTCTAATTAATCACCAATCATGTGAATAAGTTGTTAATTGCTCAAATTAGTTAAAATTTAATTATCAAAATAATTGTCATCAGCATTACATATTACAATAAATTTCACTAGTAATGAACAACTGATATGATTACATGTATTTGTCATGTTGACAAATTATTCAGTACATATTAGTGATTTTTTGTACTTTTAGAAACTGACTAATAAAGTAATCGTAGATAAGCATCCCCGACATTTTCGACTGTAACTTGAAAAGCAATTATCAGATTTTGATAATTTTTGGTACGATTCCTGACACAATTTTCCATCAAAAGACCGTAACCAGCCGGTGTATTACAAGGTTTGACTGTCATGCAGCAGTGTGTCTACCAGATGGAAGTTTAGGAATGTTTGTGAAGTCAAAAAGCAACTGGTAGAGCCTGGATTGGTCTGGAGCAGAACATTATCGATACTGCTGTCAATGAATAGAGAAAGCATCTCCTTGTTCTTGTTCGCATAGTGTTCGTTATGTTAATTAAGAAATTAAGAATTAAGAAATTGGATAAAAAGTGATATTTCGCTGATTGTGTTTTCCCCAGGTAGTGCATTAACAAACGTCGGGTGAAGTGGGAAACTAAATGATCATTTGATGGCAAGTTGTGTCAGGAATATCCCATCAAAAATTATCGAAATCTGACAACAGGTTTTTAAGTTACAGTCGAAAATGTCGGGGATGCTTTTTTGGGACACAGTGTAGAACTGGTTTAAATGCTTTTTTGCTGCATGAATATAGATCAATTTTAAAGTTACCATTTTACTGCAACTGCCAAACAATTTAAACTGCACATGAAATAACATTATAGTACCATAAATTATTAACAACAATTGGTTTAATTAGTTAGTTTTAATTACACTTTTTTGTCTATCACCAAGATGCAAACACAGCTTCTGCCTACTTAGCATGTGGCTGAATACACTAGTTTAGCAGATAACGCAGCAAAATATAATTGTTTAATTATCACCGTCATCATCATCATCATCATGCAATATTGCAATACATTATACTAGCTAATGCTACTTACTAAAGCCAGTACACAAAAACTGTTCTATCAGCTGTGATATGAATATTCAGTAGCTAGATATGAATATTCAATAGCTGCAACACATATGCATGATAACGCTAATGGACGCCAGCCAATCAACGCTGGCAGCCGGCCAACGATAACGATTATTGCAACTGTACAATTAATTCCTGTCAATGATCCATCACTACGACACACAACAAATCACCAGTGATTGCAATGCTGGGGTTACACAACCATTTCAGGGATTATGAAATTCCCAATCCCAGGATTTTGTTCATTTAGTCATTTAGTAGCCCATAATCGTGCATTCCATGCATAAGATGCAGAAGGCCCCTATCAGTAGGCATGTCCGAACTGTATAGACTGAATATCACTAGAAAAATGTAACATACAGTGCAAAGCAAGGACTGAAATATTTCATTAGACTCGTAGAATTGCTATTATATCACTTAATAATCAAAAAGTACTAAATAACTATGTAATCCCAAAATTCTGAAAATTGGGATTGGCAATAACAGCAAAAAATCCCGAGATTCGGTATCCCAAAATTGCAATCAGTACAAATTACATAATCACATGTCATTCACCAACGAACGGCGACTCGTCACAGTTAACAACACGACAACGAAATAACCACATACATGGCAAAAATTTTTCACAGATCAGTTCGCACCAAACAAGCGGCTAAATCATAATTATCATCACTCCTGGTGAAATGTTACAAAAAATGCAAACTTGAAAAAAATGAAAAAAAATCAAAAAAGTATGACAGAATTAAACCCGAATCCGTTGATGTACAGGGTGGGCCAAAAAACTGGACATGTTTGAGCGTTGATAACTCAGCGATGGTTAGTGGTAGAAAGACGTGCAATACGTCAAAAGTTTCAAAATGGTGTAAAGAATGAATGACAAATTTGCATAGTAAAGCATTTTTAAAAGCATATTAGTATTACAAGCATATTACTAAATGCAAATATTAGCATATTTGCATTTAGTAAAGCATATTCTTTGCCTAATTTGCATAAATATTTGTCACCCCCAAAATTCTGCCAAATTTGACTGTAACACATGGATTTGACATGGACATTTGAGCTTTTATAACTTAGCAATGTTTATTGATGGAAAGGCGCGTAATATGCCTGTGCAGGCTAGCAAGCAGGTATAAAAACGAAGCATGCAAGTCTGCCAATCTCTGTTTGACACTCTGATTTGCGAACATTTTATTCACGACACACACGTTGAGTTTAGATGAAATTCAACATAAGCAGTTGCCCAGCTTTTGCATTCATAACCGTTATCAGTCCTTTTAAACAGCTGATCGATCGCTGAAGTCAATGTGTTCAGAATCAGCTGAGCCCAGCATTCGATTAACACACGTTTTAGCTGGTCAGTTACTGAGATTTTGTGACCGTGCTATCTGTTGCAATGCCCCACACTGGATAATTCACAGAATTTAAATCTGGACTTATTGGCAGTGAGTCTTTGAGTTCAATGAACTCGGGCACATGAGAGTTCAAGCAAATGCCTAATTTCTGGGGTAATGAAGATTAGGCAAATTAGGCAAAAAATATTTAAATGCTTTGCTATGCAAGTTCGGCCCTTTTTGTCTACGGCATTCTAAAACTTCTGACATATAACACGCCTTTCTACAGGTAACCATCGCTGAGTTATCAACGCTCAAACAGGTGCGTTTTTTTGGCCCACCCTGTATACTGAACACTGTCTGACATTAAAAGCATCAAAGTTACAGCTACCACTGCTACTACTATTACACTAGGCAACAGCCATGTGGCATCAGAAATGATGATAAGTGTTTTAGACTAATTTGATCTTACTGAATTGGAATATGGCATCCGTTTTGTTGTATCATGTCAGATTTCTGAGATCCGTGGGAAAATCGACTTTTACGGTTTATCGCCAAAATTGGGCCTCTTTAACCACATTTCTCAGCTGTCACAGGAAACAGTTTGATCTTACAGATGATGTTTGAACTGTCAAAAGTTCAATTAGTTTTTCTGTGTCTATTGATTGCCTAGCACAACACTCAGTCTCATTTTTTCACGCACCAGCTCTCAAACTGATCCAGAAAACTAGAGAAAAAGAGTATGACTCTCGGTAAAGCGTGGCTGAAGAGAATCAGCTTTGCCTAAAAGAAAATCAAAACATTTTGCATCAAGATCAGCAATGGAACATACACTACAGTGTATGTTGCAGCGTGATGTCACAGTGACCTCACTCAGGCATGGTCACAAAAAATCTGCAGCTTACTTTGAGAAGGTTCAGGATCTTTCCTACTATACAGACATCGCCAGGTTAACGAAACAGCTGAATGGTTTTATGACCCTCATGTGGCGTCTGTCTTTTCAATGACAGTGAAAAAAGCACGCTTAAAGCTGTCCTGGTGCACAATGACAAGTTCATGAAGTTGTGGCTATACTTGAAAAAAATATACTAGCATTTTATAGGGCCTCAACATGGTCCATTGTAATTGATATACAATAAAAATCCAAGTCTGAATTTAAATTTGCAGCCAAAAAACACTTTTTCCCATTTTCTGTCACATTTTTCACAAACTCTACTGTATCACAGGAAGCTGACATGATAGAAGAATAAAAATGAGGTCAGATTTGAATTCAGTGACTCAAACTTAGCCAAAAAGAGGTCAAATAGTTTATGATGCCAGACAAAAGTAAAAATTTGTAATGCAGTGTTACTATTACTTTCCATTTCAATACTCCTCCAGATTTTGGTGATCACAGAACAAGGTAGCTGACTGTCACTGGACTTTCTGTCAGCCAATCAACAGCTTTGTTTACATCATTAACATATGCATAAACATCAGAAAAACTACACCCACTGATGTTGTGCAGAGGACTGTTGATCTAAGGTCATTACAAACAGCAGTCATCTCGGGGGTAAAACAGTTTCTTAATCAATTAATTTTGAATCAAAATTTCTAGACATTTCGTGTTCAAGTGACAAAAATGGGCAAAGAAACCCGACAGACAAAGAACTAAATGTATGCATGTCTAGAAACTGTGCAAATATTTGCACCTCATAGATTATTAATAGGCACAATAAAAAATGAGAAACCATAAAAACAGTTGCAATGCCAGCACAGCAACGCCTAGGCGAAAAAAATCCCCAACGATTGTCCAGAAAAATCCCCAAAACGCAAGTATTGATGCATACAGCAGCACTATAGCAGATAATGCACACACGATAAAATGAAAATAAAATCGTGTGATAATAAGGCAATATTGAGTATAAAATACACTGAAAATCAACTAATATCAACAAATACATCGATAGTTAAAAATAAGCTTCAATGATAACAAAGTAAAATGTAGGGCCAGAGATAATACCAGGTAAAAGCAATAATTAGGCTGGAGATACGCTGATCCCACAGTCTAGGCAGTCATCCCAAAGATTAAACCAACAGTAACATTACTTTCAACCAGGCCCATAATTACATTCCCAGCGTGTATAAAATCATGGTGTTTGGTGACAGAGGCACATAGATGTGAACAACTTCCGCAGAATTGTTAACTGACAGCAAACCCGGTGAGAGCTAAACCTTAACCAGTAAAGCCCAAATTCCATTACGCCAACTTTCACTGAAACTTTCCCGCGAGGAAAGTCGCGGGCACATATCATGAAAGTTGCAGAAACAAGCGGTGACAAATCATGAAATCATGAAGTTTCGGTGAAAGTCGCGAACACAAATCAGGAAAGTCATGGACATAAACCATCTCATGTCGAGATGTTTGCGACAAAGTCCGTGACAAGTCCGCGACAAACCCATTTGTGTCGCTCAAATGGAACTTTGTCCGTTACAATGCACGGCGAAAGTTGGCGACAATGTTGCGGACACAAATCACGAAAGTCGCGACACAAATCCTGAAAGTCGGCGACGTGATTTGTGTTGCAAACTTTTATGATTTGTGTCCGCGACAAAGTCTGCAAAGTTGGCATAATGGAATTTGGGCTTAAACCACCACACCACCATGAGAACGAAAAACTCACACATCACAGAATTTACTTATTTTTTGCTACAAATCATCATATAAACTAGAGCTGCACCGATAACAGCACTGCCATAAATCAGTGCATGTCTAATACAAACTACAGAAATCTCAATATTTGTTCGTTGAAACAACTAAGCACTGGTTAACAAATGACAAAAGTAGGAAAAAAATTTACCCCCAGTTTTCCAGGTTTTTCCAAAACCATAAGCTTACTTTTCCATATGTCATCACAACAAAAAGTAATTGCAACAATGGTAATCAGCAGAGTTCGAGGTGGCGCCCCGACGGAAATGTATTTTACAACATTTTTGCCCACATCTGGTCACAGTATTTTGTTTCTCCTGTGGTTGTACAGAGTCCCCTCGTAATTCCCCAAGTTTTCCAGGTTCTGAGAATTTCCTGAGCATTCCAGGTTTTCCAGGCAAGTAGTCTTACAATTCAGTGCTACACAAAAAAGCACTTCAAATTGTTGTGAAAGTTTTCACTTATAAGTAGACAAAATGCCAAATATGATCAAAAGCAATGAACAATTTAGAAAGTAAATGCAAAATAAAACTAAAATGCAATGAGCATTATCAGCACATGATCAACACTTTACATTTACACAAAAACAAACAATTAGAAACTTCATCGCCTGCTATACATATTCTATGCTCTGAGACTTCAGTAACTTTCTGCGGTATAATATAAACTCTATGCTGTATTAATAAAATGTCGGCCAGTAAGCACTAGGCTTTACAGCAGAACAAAGACTATAAAACAATGTAAACGTCAGCAATTACATTAAATATTACAAAATGGATCGATGCGCGTGAATCGGACAAAAGATCACTTTTTATGATATTTACATTACAACAACAACTCGTTAAAATTAAATGAGCAGCAGACTAATCGATGCTGCCACTATCTTACCAGCATAAAAATCAACAAACTAAACATAGATATAACTCAAGATCAGTCACGCAGCGCACAAACGAGATATGTATTCTTTGTAAGCTGTACATGATAATTCTGGCAAATGCGCAATAAACTAATAACATGCTATTGAAAAATACGCTAAACATGGATATAAATTTGCTGACGAGCAAACACATACGTACACTAAACATAATGGCTCATTAGCATTATGATTTATGCATATAAATGACTCATTAGTATGCTGATTTATGCCTATAAAAGAGCTGTTTAAAAAATTCCAATACAACTCTTAAAGTCAGTACTCTGTAAATTGAATCCAAAATTTAAAAAAAATCACGACAACAGTGAAAAATGTATTGTGTAAAAGTTGCGCCGGTGCACATATTTGCACAAAATTTGTCAATTTCACTGCAAACACACTTAGGTGATCAAAGATCAGCTGATCCAGGGACACAAAATTCGTAAAATGTCCCCAATATGTTGCAGCTACCCTTACGGCTTTCTGGGGCACCTCTAGCAACTAAAGACGAATCATGGTCAGCATATGCATGCTACCATTCGCCATCATCATTAGCGTTAAACGGCCGCTGTCCAATCACGTAATGAAACATTTACACCGCCCAATCATGCGACAGCAGTGATTGCCACTGTCCAATCGTAGGACAGCAGTGATTATCGTCGTCCAATCACATTCTAGCACTGTGTTTGTTGCCAGTCAATCAGACCCAAGAATCGATGTCACTGGATCGTCCGGTGTCCAACTGAACATCCCCATACTGATTTGGTTTTTGCACTCTGGCATAAACCGGTTCAGCACCAGACGGCTGAACACACACACACACAAACAGACATACACCATGGGCCATAAAAATAGCACTATAAGAATGGAAATCTCGTTGTTAAGCTTTTTTCTTGAAAATCTCGTGTGAACGGGATAAACATTTAACTAGCCACGGAAATTGAGATTGGGCAATAGCAACTGAATACAGTCTCCACGGAGATGAGAGTGACTCGGTTTCCCACGTTGATTAGTAACCATCGTCGGCTATAATCTTGCAAAATCTACCGTTCTTAGCTGAATGTAAGTACTATACGTACAGTATGCATAACATGGTTGAAATACAGGGTGGGCCATAAAAACGCTGCACCTTCCTTTTGTCCATATCTTCGCCAATTAATGACCGATTTTCAAAATTCTTCTCCTGACACATTCTGCGAACAATTTGCAATAATGTGCTTATTACATATCCCACTACCACCGTAAATGTGTCTCTACACTACCTTGTGAAATATGCATGTGAAATAATAATAACAAACAAACAATTTGGTAAAATGGAAAAAAACACTTCAGATGAACATTGCGGGGAATGATCCGTATAACACTACACTGCATGGGTCTAACACAGTCTAGTGTCATACGGATCATTCATCGCAATGTTGGTATGAAGTGTTTTTTTCATTTACTGAAATGTTTGTTATTATCGTTAGGTTTTCTTACATTTATGTTTCACAAGGTAGTGTAAAGATGCATTTATGGTGTGGTGGAATATATAATAATCACATTATTGCAAATTGTCGGCTGAGTGTGCCAGTGAAAAAATTTTAAAATCGGTCAATAACTGGTAAAGTATATGGACAAAAGTAAAGTGCTGCGTATTTTATGACCCATGGTGTACGAGGGTCGTTCGATAAATAAGTTACAAAACAGCGTCATTCTGTTAGTTTTGCAAATATTAAAAATCCAAAATATACGTTTTGTAGGGAATTTAATTCTAAGCAGCAGATGTGAGTTTTATGATGATGACATCACTGTGATGTAATTTATAAACAGTAAATGTACAAAACATCAGTTTATACACTTGTTAACGGCGACATGCAATGACTGACACATCGAAAACAGCAAAAATCATAAAAAGGTGACATCACTCACCAACACATCGCCTAACTGTCAACATACGGACAGAAAGACACAGATTGCTCATGCTCAATACATGCTTTACTATCAAGTGACAGCAGTTATAGACAAATAAGAATTTAAAAAGTGACTCGTTGTGATTATGATATGGTTTTGACCTGTGAGCAGAACTGCTGAAGCCCTCACAAAGACCACAAAAGTATGCAAGGAAGGTGACTTTGGAGTCACCATGATAATGTCAAAAGATGCCAATTTATGTGCATTCATGCACTCAATAATTATCTAAAAATTCGAGTCCACCTTTCAAGCACAGCATAGTGAGTAGCAAGTGACATCAAAATTCTGACCCCCCCTGCCTTCCACAGTAGAAACATGAAAAATTAACCCTGCCATAGTGGCCAACGTGTTGGACAAGAAGTTCAAAACACAAGGCAGAGAATGAAAGAAGAACGCTAAAATACTAACATGAGGAGCACCGGCACTGTTGTAATCTCTGCGCTCAGCATCCCAGATATGTATAGCCATAGGGTCGGCGCCAGCACCATAGGATCTATCGACAGGTTCACGCACCGACACAGGGTCAGCCGTCGGTCGGCCGTATCTGTCCACAGCGTCTCTACGAATTAACTCCTCCGAGGAATTTCCCGCAATCATTGCCGAGTTCCCCGGGTTCATCTGCGAGTCGTAGCTCATGTCTGGGTACCTGAAATATATCCGTCACACGAAATGCCGCAATGTTCCCCAAATGCAGTAAAAGCATATGTGTGCCAACTCTAGTTAGATTTTCTCCAATTTGCAACAGCAATCATGACCCAACGATAAACTGCTAGAATATCATTTAAACAATAAAATCTTTTTCACTCGATAGGGACACAAAGACTAACAAACATACAAAGAGAATAAGACACACACGGACAAAGACGGACAGACATCCGAAACAAACACGAGAGACAGACAGACAGAGAGTCAGATAAATGCACTGTCAAAATACATAGCAGACACAACACACATTTAGCAAAGAAACACCCAGGAATAAAATATAACAGAAGTGTCGTACAAATTCATGAAATTACGTGACAGTTATTTATGTGTAATCAATGGTGAAGCAAAGACGTGATACATAAGTTGCTGAACAAGGAGAAGTTGTCCTACCAACTTTCTTATATCTATGACATTTGTTTATCACAGTGACATCTACTGGCAAACAGAAATGATTTCAAAAGGGCAAAAAATAGCTTCTAATTTCCTATATAAATTACTGTTGCACAGTATGAGTTTAGTCAAAAACGTATAAAAAGTATGTGTATAAAACCTGTCCACTGGTCCACCAGTGTTGTCCAAATATTCCTGCGAAAAACCCCGCTGTTGGTCCATCATTCCGAAATCCCGACCATCATCGTAACCACGAGCCTCGGGCGCATAACCGCGGCCACCAGAGCGGTCGTCTAGCGGATAACCATGCTCGTCAAGGATATAACGATGCTCGCGGTCATGTGGGAATTCCTGGAGTGAGTTGTCGAGGTAGCCAGGGGGTTTCCCATTGGGTTGGCGGCCTCTAGTGTCATAGAGTGGAGGTTGCGAGACATAGGACATCTCAACGTAACGGCTCGGCATCTCACGCGGCTACAAACCATGCATAAACTACTGTCAGTAACACTAAAAAAATAAAACGTGCCATGCCCCTCGAGGGCATAGGCGGGGTGCTCATCTCTCTTTTCATGGCCGTTAAGCTGTAGGTGGATAGACCACTGAGTCTGTGACACATGGCCAGTGACGCCAGACCGACGGCTACCTTCCCAACAACAGAGCGTCACCGCTTTTCGGCCGGTATTAAATTATACCGTTCAGTAGACAGACGCTCCTGTGTGTAAACAACTTGCCCAGGGTTGTTACCTGGCAGTGCCCCAGCTCGGAATCGAACCTGTAACCTCATGGTTACAAGTTTGGCACGCTACCATTTACACCAGCTAGCACACATCATAAGATAAACACAAGGTAAATTAAAACAGTCAGCATTGCCCTCTCAGGGAACTGTGACCTAAGAGGTCAGTGCTCATCTCTGTTAAACACAGCTCCTTCATGCCACACCTCTCCCATTCTACCATTGGCGACCGCACCTTTCCAGCGACTGCTGCATCGGTCTGGAACAGTTTGCCAGAGTCAGTCCGGTCATAGCCGTCGTTACAAGTTTTCTGCAGCAGACTGAAAACCGAACTTTTTCCCTGGTCTTACAGCCATGATTAAAAAATATCTCATTGCACCGACTACTATTACGTAACTTCACTGTTTAGACTTATTGTTACGTGTCCTTGTAGTCTTAGGACTTAACGCCACGCTAAAGTTAATTCGTCCTTCATCATCATCATCATCATCATCATCATCATACGCTGCTGTTACCTTCCCTGTGGTTAGGCCAGTACCAAATTATACTGCTTGGTGACAGAGGCATGTGTGTAACAACTTGCCCAGGGTTGTTACCTGGCAGTGAAGCAACTAGGAGTTGAACCAGTGATCTCATGATCACTAATACAACAAGCCAACCTAACCGTTAAACTAACAAGCCAAATATAACCATAATGACAGAAATTTCCAAGATTCACCTGACCATTTACTAGACATACATCCCAATTACATTTCAACCAAACAACATAACATTCACCACAGCCACACCGCAATAGAGTCGCTGTTCTATGAAAGAACTACAGTAGAGAAAAATTAATTAGCAGTTAATTTCTGCAGCCCAACAAAATTATATAAATAAACAATGAACTCGTTTTTCAGCTAAAAGTAGGTAACACTAATACAAATAGACAAACAGGCAAAGTCAGAAAAATGCACCGTCAGAATGCACAGCACACAAATATTTAATAAAAATGCCCAAAGTACGATGAAATAGTGGTTCGCGACATGTCAGCTTAGCTATCTCTTAGTTTCAGACAGTGTGACCATGTGCTATGGTTGGTATGGTGGTACCATACGGTGTCTGCATCTTCAAACGAATATATCTCAGTATAGTAAAAGATATCACAAGCAACAGACAAGAGGAAGAAAGAGAAAAATACCGATTGCTGTGGAGGCTGATGATGTGTATCTGCAACCAAACAATCGATAACACAATGCAAACAGACTCATTATGATAATTTATGCAAGATACGTGCGAACGTAACCATTACTCTATCAACCTATCAAGCAATCAACGATATACTTCTAACGAGCTTGTGCGTTGCTAATCCACGACAATTAGGAACTGTTTCATTAAATAACAGCTTGGCTGCAATCTGAAATGCAAATGTTGACTGCGAGTTCCGACCCCCTTTCCATGGAGAGGCTGGCAGAGCCTGTCTAACACAGAAGACAGACAGACGAAGAGAGAAAATCCTAGTCATACATGGTGTGACTGATAGACACCTTTGACAATGTGTAGCTGTATAGAGTATGTGAGTGACCAGCAGGACTAGACACACAAAACAAACCCAGACAGATACTACAAGACAGAAAATGATACCACGGTATGAAAAAGGCTAATGTATTCATTGATCAATATAGAGAGTGCCTGAGTGACCAAGACAGACAGACAGACAGACAGATTCAATGACAGACAGAATCAATGATACCATGGTAAGGAGGAAACCGTCATAGACATCTAAATCAACATGTAGACTGTAGAGTGCTCGAGTAACCGTAGGGTCATCCGTAAAGGACGTCCACACTGAGGGGGAGGGGCCAAGCCGGATGCGGACAAAAGCAGACAAGGGAAAGGGGGTTTCACAGCAGCCCGCATCAGCAACAGTGCAGATCGAACAGACGTAACTGACACCAGTTGTACCATGGCCCCAGCACTGAGGAAGTCCCGAGTGCTGAGACTGCAGATGAGCAAGATGAGACTTCCCTCCCCTACCATGACACAGCAATAGTGTCACAATTACATGGACATGATAGCAGGCCAGTATCCTCCGCGTCCAGGTGCAGATGTCCGCAGAAGGGAAAGGAAGGGGTTGGGCCAATGCGAACAAAAGTGGATGGGGAGGGGGTCAATTTTGGCTGATATTTTGCAAACGTCTTTTATGGATAACCCCACAGACAGACAGACAGACGGACAGAGACAGAGACAGAGCCAGAGACATACCGTGGTAGGGCGGAGGTTGGTGGACACCTCGGTCAATGTGTAGAGTGCTTGAGTGACCCGCTGGACCACTTTGGGTCTGGCGTGGACGGTTGATTGTATTCTCAGCCGATGACGGCAACGACTTACTGAAAACGTAGACATACATTATTCATTTATGAATGAATGAACATTTATTACGCGACCATCCTGATAATTAGCCACATTATGGAGTCATGCTCAGCTCTCTGACCGTATGTGCTCTTTACTTGAAATATTAATGCATAGGTAGACCAAAATTTGTATAAACTTTCAGAATGAAATCAACATACCCATTTTCAGCTCAGGGTTAAAAACTGGGGTGCCCACAATGTCAACACTGGGCCAACATCTCAGCATGTTACCTTAAAAATAAAAACAAAAAAAAATAAGACAGCTGCAACTAGACAGCAGTGACAATACAAGCCAGAGATGCATTCAGACAATCACATTATCACAACGATTATTTTTAGGCTTCTCGAAAAATTAGCTATGGCAAGCAAAATCGAATGACCATCAATTCGAGCAGTCAATTGAAACAAAAAAACTGTCGTGCAACAAAATTAAATTGAAACACTGCAACAAAACTGAAAAAAAACACCTTCTTGGTAATCCACTGAATGATGAATGATTATTATTATCGTTTTTTACTATTAACTGAATGACAGATCTTGAGGCATTTACTTACCCTGAACCACTAGCAAAGTCAACCTGTCTAAAACCTCGACTTCTGTAGTCGTTGTGCAACTCTGTGAAGCGCCACATCTTCTGTAGCAGCTGTACCATTCCACATATGCACACCCAGACTCGTTCACTGCATTATATGCTATATAAATATAACAGCTTTTCTCACGATATCTGTAGTCCAAAGTCATAGTTCAGGTAATGTTTTCCGCGATAAACATATCCATTATGCCAAATAATTCTACAACCACGTGAGACAGCAAACTCCAGCTATCACAAAGCCACAAGGGGAGAAAGAGAAAATGTTTTACCTTCTACTAACCAACAATAGCTATGCCAACCAGACTATATGAAAAGCAACAGGTAATGTGCCAAGAGAACAGGTATTAACTATGTCACATAAACGTTTTGTTTTGTTATGGCTAGTAAAGAAGGCAAAGGGTGCTATACCCCACAAGGGGCATCAGTGGGGTGCTCATCTCCCTTTCCATGGCCACAGAGTCCAAGCAATAGGTAAAGAGACCACCTGTGATGCATGGCCAGTAAGAAGCCAGACCTACGGTTACATTCGCAGCCGCAGAGCGTCACCACCCTTTGAACAGAGAACAGAGGCACATGTGTGTGAACAACTTGCCCAGGGTTGTTACCTGGCAGTACACGGGGTCGGAGTTGAACCAGTGACCTCGCGATCACCAGTCCAGCATGCTACCGTTACAAGCTACACAGTGAATAGTGCAATTGTATTAATCACTGAAACTGCGCAATTGCCACAGATGGGCAAGAGACCTTTCAAGCCAAGACCAAGACAATGAGCAGTACGTCTTGAAATGGAGACACATTTGTAATGTTTTTTTGTGAGACTTATCACAAATTTCCAAAACTCTATTTTTTCTCTTTTGAAACACCTAGTTCAACCGTCAGAAGTCACCTGAGTGGCAAACTTGACGACTTTTTCACTGTACGTGCCGGCGGGCGAGCGCGTTATGTACACTAGACGTTCTATGCCACCTTGATTCATCAGTTCACTACATACAGACAATAAACACATGGTCAATGACATACAATGCGTCAAAACCGTCAAGTCATGCAAGGTCACACATTGAACAGATTAGCGAAAGACAGCCAAATTCACTTCTTCACTTCCTTAGAATAAGAAGAAAAATAAATGTTGATAACAACAACAACAACAATCACAACTATTACTACTACCAGTTTATCAGTGGCTCATCCCCCAAATCTAGAATCAAAATTGGTTTTGAGTTCCCCCTTATGTTCCAATCCTTCCCGCTCAATCTGGGCAGAGCATAGCCGCCGAATGGTTTGCGGTGCATTCTGAGCTAAAAACAGCACTTCTGATGACAGCAATTTTGCATACATCTTTAACAAAACCCCCCGCCCCCTATTTTTCACCAGGCATAGGGATAAAAACTTCTCACTACTCCAATTCTACACTGTATATATGGCACCATACACCAGTGGATTAAAAATTATTACTTACGACAATATCATCTGCTTTTGTTTACGAACATCAGAAATGTATGTAAAACTAAACATAACTTAATTTTTGTGTAAAAATTATTAAAATTTGTTTCAAAAGGTGACTTTTTTGCATATGTATAATAGTGATTTTAGTGATTTTTGAAAATTTGTTTTACATGGTAGTGTAGCGACACAGTTAAAGTGTGATAGGATATTTAACAACTGCTTTATTGCTAACTGTCCTCTGTATGTGCCAGTGAAAGAATTTTGAAAATCGGTTAATATTTGGCAAAGATATGAAAAATCACAAAGTGGGACGTTTTTTTGGGACACAGTGTACTACAACATCCATTACTACAACTACAATGATAACAGAGCAACTAAAACTATTACTGCATGTAGCACAACAACTACAACAACTACAACATCTACAACTACAAGTGGCTGTGTAGTGTGTACCGTGCGTGAGTGGAGTTGGTCTTGATGATCTCATAAAGTGCAGATTCCACTGCAGCAATTGTCTCATCACTCAACATCAGCTCTGAAGACTGACGCATGGGGGAAGGAAGTTTATCCACGAGTCGAGACAAGGCGTACTTCCCTGCAGAATACAGCCATTGGAGTTCATACACCAACGGCCTTGACCTTGACCTTGATTCATCCGGCATCAACTTGGACACATTAGAGCTGCGTTTTGGATGGTCTAACAACCATGAACAAGTTTAGCGCGATACGGATAATTAGATACTCTATGCCAAAGCACGAAAAACAAATTTACTAGTATATTGGATCAATACAACAAAACAAAACTCTTTCGAATTTTCCTTCTGCCGTGCAGTCAAACAGAAATTGAAACTATTAGCTAAAAGTATTAAAACTATCAAAAGTATTATTATCATCAGCACATTTGTAATATATTTATCCATGGCGCACTAAACTTGTTCATGGTTGTCAGGCCATCCAAAACGCAGCTTAGGCCGCACTTCGATGCCATCCTTGTCTGTCAAGAGCTGAGACCTCTGCTTCTCCCAGGTACCCCCATCTTTTGTCGAGGTCTTCGTTGACTGTGCTAGCATCTAGTGTGCTCCTCCAGTTTGCTCTTGACCGACCTGGTCCTCTCTTGTATTCTAGTACCAGCCAGTACACTACTAGCAGCTGTGGTATGCAGTAGTGGTCCATATGAACAACATACCCAAGCCAGCGAAATTGTCTTTTTCTCAGTCTGCTGTCCATGGTTTTTTTTGTCCAGTTCTGACCCTGACCTCTACATTTGTCATCATGTCTTTCCAGGAGATGTCCAGTACGCTCCTCTGTCATCTGTGATGTGCAGCATCCAGTCTTCTCAACAGCCACAGTCTGAAAACTTCTTCAGCTAGATCTCACAAAGATTTCCTATCATAGGAAATACTTTTGAAAGTGCACTCTGTGCAAAAATCTAAAGATGATCAAACGAAAATATTTCCTAATGGTGAAAACCTGTATTTTATAATCTTACTTTACACGATTACAACCAAATTTATGACACTAATAAAAAGACATTACCACAAAGCAAAAGAACCAGAGAAGAAGGTTTCTACAACTGCTATTACAACTGCTACTACTATAAAAATTACCACCATCACCACAACAACAACAACAACAAAGACAGACCAATGAGTTCTTTGTTGCGAGGGTCCAGTGCAAGGTTACGTAGTGCAGTGGCTGTGGCGCAAATGACACGATCGGAGTTGAGACTTAGCATCTCTGTGACGATGGGAAGACCTTTCTCCTGACGTACGGACTTGCGGATATCTTCGGCCGGCTGTACAGTGTACACAATGACATGTACTACAACAACAACAACAACTACTACTACTACTAGATCTATGATCAGAGTTGAGACTTAGCATCTCTGTTACCATGAGAAAACCTGTTACTTGTCATATCATCATCATCATCTTTATTTCTGGCAAGCACCACTAAGAGTGCGTAGCGCCGAACGTAGACATCAATCTCCAGAGTGGACGGTTCTGAGCCAGGTCAACTGCGTCGTCCATATTGAGGTCGCTGGATTTCAGATCCTTCTGAATGGTTTTCATCCATGTAATACGAGGATGTCCCAGCGGTCTTGTCCAGTTTCCTGCGGGGGAAGCTGTTAAGATCTGTTTTGCATCTGTTTCATCAGGCATTCGTGCAATGTGTCTGAACAGGGACAGGCGCCTTGACCGGACTATGGCTGAGAGATGGGGTTGCTTGGTTAACCTTGTCATATAGACTTACATATCTCTTCAGCCGGCTGTACAAACAATACTATTACAGCAACTACCACACAACTATGATAAAGAACTGAGACTTAGCATCTTTGTTACACAGAAAAACGTATTGACGTATGGACTCAAGGATCTCTTCTGTCAGCCGTACACAAAGACATGCAATACTACTACCACAAAGATTACCAAATAATAAACTGCTACTACTACTACTACTGTTGCGGTCGTCTACTTGAAATTCACTACCTGATGGTCTTCATGACCCAGAACTGAGTCCCAACACTTTCAAGCGTCAGCTACACACATATTTTTTTTGCAAAATATTGGCAATAAAATGTATTAAGTGCATCACCGAACGAGTGGGGTTTAACGTCCTGCCCGACACATTATAGGTCATTTTAAGGACGGCCTTTCCAGGTAATGCACACATATAAACACAAAAATACAGAAAAAAAACAGATAAGGAACACATGAAACACATAATACAAATAACCAGTAACAATCACCAGACAATAGTTAGATAGATACGATGCTCTGTGGCTCTGAGATGACTTACAATTAACCTTTACTAGCAAAGTTCCCATCCTACGGGCGAGTCCACTCTGTTACCCGGCAGCTCAACTCCCCTCAGGCTGACCACAAACGCAGGTAGAGGTAGCCCAAAGACTCAGACGCTGCGGTCAGGGTCCGTGACACAGAATGTGCCAGAGAGGTATGACGAACAGACAAACAAACAAACTTTCCGCACATTACAGTAAGATTAATACATACGATCCAGTCGCCGGCCGCAAGATTCTGTAAGGCTCCACAAGCAGCCTCCAGTGTGTCTGGGTTGTTGCATTCTTTCAGCAGCGACAGGTAAACATTCACAATCTCTGGCTGCCACAACGGGGACATGACTCTAGCCGGAAGACGTGTTGATGAACTGTAGACATGAACAGACACACAGACAAAGACATAGACAGAGATACAGACAAACAGACACAGACACACGAACACATAGACAGGCACACATACAGGGTGGGCCAAAAAAAGTAAGCTATTGCACTTTGTCCATATCTTCACTAAATATTCATCAATTTCCACAATTTTTTCACCAGTGGATTCTGTAAGAAATTTGTTACTCAGGGGCATGCACATCACACTTATTATGTCGCTACACTACCTTGTAAAAAATAAATATCCAAAAACACGCACTATCTACAGATGGACAAAAGGTCTAACGGGTAAATTTTTGAAGTACTTAACTAATATGTTAAAATATGAGTTATAGTAAGCGTCAAAAACATTGCAGGACATGTTAAGCATTTTTTCAAATAATTTAAACGACTTTAATGTGCACCAGTTTTCAATGTACATTAATGCTGGTTGATGGCTGCAATCTTGCTCAGTTAACTGCATGAGCATACAGTGCAATGTATTTCGATTGTGCGGCCCTACAAGTTTTTGAAAGATGAAATCTTACTCCATAGCTACATGTAAGCCTTTTTGACACTTATTATAACTTATATTTAACATTTTACTTCAATACCTTAAAAATTTACCACTCGACCTAATTACCATCTGCAGATATTGTACGTTTTTGGGTATTTATATTTTACACGGTAGTGTAGCGACATAATAAGTGTGATGTGCATGCCACTGAGTAGCAAATTTCTTCCTGAGTCTACTGGTGAAAAAAATTGTGAAAATTGGTTAATATTTAGCAAAGACAAGGAAAAAGTACAATAGCTTACTTTTTTTGGAACACCCTGTAGACAAAGACAGATAAACAGACAGAGACACATAATCTCCGACTGTCACAAAGAGACGTCCCTTTAGCTGGCAGGCGTGCTGATGCAACAACAACAACACATATGCAGATGGACAGACCGACACGTGATCGTTACCACAATAGATACATCACCATCAGTCTAGCCAGCAGTCAAACTGATGAACTGCACATCAACAATATCTACAACACATAGAGACAGACGGATGAATAATCTCCAGCTGCTGCAACTGAATCACACAGGCCATGGAGACTTAATCCGGGAAATAGATTCAATATGAAACATGGTGATTCGATCGAAGATTCAATTCAAGAAAACTTGTGATTTGAGTCAATTATTATCCAAATCGAAAATCTTCTCACCAACACTTTCTGAACAGACAGCCAAAGCTCTGCTATTGCACAACGAGACTAATGCTAAGTCCAATGGCAGAGAGTGACTGAAAGTGACAGACCGCAAACAGTTTTAGATTTTACATCTGAAATGTAGCGTATACATTAACCCCTTCACTGCACATGACGAGACTATCTCATCATGACGTTACTCGACTGCTATGCACACATTATATAATAATGATTTGCTCTATGTCTTGTGCACACTGAATTTGAATTGAATGCACGTGCAATTAAATCATATACCAGGTGCAGCAAAAAAAGTAGCCCCCCAAAAGTTTTTCGCCGTTTTCTCAGCAACCATTTGGGATTTTAACGTGAAATTTTACAGTTTTATTTAGTGGAACCTTTTGCATCCAACTGCCAAGTAAAATGTGTAAAATTTCAAATTAAAATTCCAAATGGTTGCTGAGAAAACAGCGAAAAACTTTAGGAGGCTACTTTTTTGCCGCACCCTGTACATGTGGAATTACATCATACATTTGTTGTCACTTGAAAGATGATTCATTTTTGTAAAATCCAGCTATTTATAACTCTGACACACGGCAGGTGTAAGAGTACTTTACACAGCAAACGACCGCAGGACAGCAGACGGCATTGCAGTATTTACCAAACAAACGCTACATAAGTAACCTTTTTTGTATTAGTCTGTATAACTAATGATCTATTTGAACAATCAACATGTACAGATGTATGCAAACAGAATAGTGACACCATAACAAACAACGCTATAGCTGCAGCGATACGCGTTATTACATATAACGCACACAGGATTTCAGAAGCTTCGCAGCGAAGGAGTTAATATAAAATCAACTTCTGAAATAGTCAGCTCTACATGTTTTTTTATTAGAAGGTTCAAGATTTGCTTGAAGATTTGAGATCTGGAAAACAATGATCCGAGATTTCGCAGAACGATTTAAATATTTTTTCTAAAAGATGAAATTTAAACTTATGATTTGATTTGAGATTAGGCCACCACTATGCCACAAAGCCACAACAGCCATAATCTGCGTAGATTAGTGACGAACCTTGATTTGGCTTTTGATGAATCTTTACCAGATGGCGATTTCCTTTTACCTCCAAAACACCCAGTACCACCTTCTACACAGTTTACAGCCACACTTGATAGAGCCTATAAACATTATATTATAATGTACACAGGTAGCAGCTTCTACGCATAATTGAATATTGTACACATACAAACTAGTGCTGGCTTATAAAGGCAATACTATAGCAGACACAATACTGTTTTCAATACAAATTTGTTGCCAGTAAGTCTGCAACAAATCCAACTAGTGGAAGTTGGGCATAATAACTGGGCCTTAGGCTGGGTCGGCGCACAAGTAAAAAAAGTTGAAGGGAGTATATAGCTCTTTAAGAGTTCTCTTAAAGAACCCCATCTTAGAGGTACAGAGTGTCACCTGTCATACGCAATTACACACTGTCACCTGCTCTCTCTCTCTCTCTCCTTTGGGCTGCTTTAGATCCCTCGGGTGAGGGTTACCTGCCACCCAACGCAAATAAACATGCCGCACCTTAAGTTACTTCAGCCAGACCAGCTGGTACTCAATTTACCTACCCCAAAAGCTGAGTTGACCTTGATGGTTGGTTACGTACTTAAACGGTTTACCTGTCGGCATTAACCACTTAATAGCAACCTGACAAAGAGTTGAACCTGCAACGATGCAACCTATTGATCAGCATCCAAACATGCCACCGGGCCACCTACTACTACTACTAGGGTAGCATTAGTAACATACCATCATGTGAGGCATTAGCCTTCGCCTCTCGCTTCCGTAGGTACTCTGGATCAGCAACCTCCTGACAGGCGTAGCTGAGGTTCCTCATGATGCAGACGCAGTTCTCCACGGCCTTACTGTCCATCTCGGCACGACCCAGCGACGCTTGCACCACGGCAATTACGCTGTCCACCAGACCGACGCAGTCACGTAACTTGTTACGAGCGTACTCACCGTCACTGCTCACGTTACTACAAAACACACCCGGCAACTACTATACCTCCACTGCGAGTACTAATAATAACGATATTTTTTTTGTAAGGTGCCCAAATAAGTGGTAAAGGTGAACGTAAAAATAAAGTCCAGTACTTGCTAAAGCAATTCTTACATGACACTGACTGAAGACCAGAAGAACATGTACAATCTCAAAAGTGGCAGGTGAACTGCACGAGCTAAGTACTAAAAACTGAGAAAAGCCCTGACCGCAATCGAATGCAACCTTGGTTGTTTTCAGTAGTTTTTAGACTAAACAGTGCCAGTGCCCGAAAACAACAGGCACTAAGGTAGGTAGTAGTTGCTGTGATAGTAGCAAAAATGTGGTCTCGGTCGAGACGTCTCGGTCTCGAGGCGTCTCAAGACGTACTAACATCTCATCTCGGTCTCGTCTTGGACAAAATCCTCAACGTCTCGATATCGGACCAATGCGTCTCGGGTCTCGTCTTGTCTCGGAGCAATATGTCTCGATCTTCGCCCAGTAGGTCTCGTCTTGGGTCTCGAACCATTGCGTCTTGTCGAGACGTTTTGTGTAGGTGCGCGCCGTGCATACTGTAGCTGCAGTTAGAACCAGCATGACATTGTGGCTTAGACATATTCGTTTACAGTGTTTTTACTCTTTCATTTACTTATTTATCATAAAGCGGAATTATGTCATGTCAGTCTTTTTTCATCACAAAATGACCTAGTCACAATGAAGGTAAAGTGTATGATGTCAGAATAAATACTATCAGCCAAATGTAGGCGACGTTTAATGCTATAATCAGCTGCAGTTTACTAATTTCAGTTGCTTGCAAATTGCGATAAACATAATGGCTCATGTCTACAGCACTGCAGTTGCAATTCTTGATGGTGCAAGCTGTTATTATTCAGTGATAATTGTCAAAATAAATTGCAAAAGCCCACAATATCACAAATAAAAAGCGCTTATCATGGTGCAAGTTAATTTATCCGTATAATTTTTTTCATTGTCAATGTGTTTTACCATACGTCACGGAAAACGTCTCGGCGAAACGTTGAAGCTCCCGAGACTCTCAAGAGTCTCGGGAGCTTCAAGGTCTCGGCCAGCGTCTCGGAAGCTGCAACGTCTCGTCTCGGTCTCATTTCAGACAAAATTTTGAACGCCTCAGTCTCGTCTTGGTCTCGAAGACATGGGTCTCGAGTCTCGTCTCGGTCTTGGCTCAGAAGGTGTCATGCACATCCCTGGATAGTAATGATGAGATACATTAAAGGCACCTTCAGCTATCTCAATAAACAAAATTACAAACCTTACCAGTCTGTTACTGTTATTCAATCCATACCCATGCTACGTTAGAGCCTGTAAAGACTCCAAACTAATAACAACAGACATTTGTGCAAAACTGAACGTTGCTTGAGACGAGAGTAACTACAGTGCTAATAATTTTCAGCTGAAAAAGTCAAAGATCAGGTAGACGGCCGTAAGCCACACCATATTACAGCACTAAGCCAATAAATTTTACAAGTTTAGTCTTTTTTCTCAATGGTATGTGCAGAGAGGCTACATAAGCTACTAGATCTAGTAGTAGTAGTAGAAGTAGTAGTATTAGTAGTAGTATTAGTAGCAGCAGTAAAACAGCAGCAGCAGACTTAGCAGTAGTAGTAGTATACTTTCGGCATTTCTAATAGTAGTAGTAGTAGTATTCATAGTAGTATCCTCAGCTGATAGTATTAATAATAGCAGTAATAATAATAATAGTAATAATAATAATAGCAGTAATAATAGCAATAGTAGTGCTGACCGTAGTATGCTGCTCGTGTTAGTAAACAGTGTCGTCATCCAGTAGTAGCATCCTCAGCTAGTACTAGTAGTGGTATTAGTATTTGTAGTGGTACCACTGACCGTAGAATGCTGCTGGTGTTTCTAAACAATGTCGTCGTCCAGCCCGGTGGTGAATTGTGACTGTGCGATAAAGCCGACGGCTTTACTATATAGTCCACCAGTGTCTGTAGACTTTCGTCTATTATGAACTTCTTCAAGTCCTATCACAAACAGACAGCAACGACTACTACAAGAACAACTAATACTACAACTACAACAATGTCTTCATTCCACTAGCATATGTAGACACTTGTCCGTAAAAAAATAACTACAACAACTACTAGTACAATTACTACAACTACCACTACAACATTTACAAGCATAAACAGCACAGATCAAAACTGGATTAAAACCAGCATAAAAGCCACAGCTGGTCATCCTAATGGGCCAAATGAGCCAAACAGAATAAGAGTGGACCAAGTGCGTGCGAACAAATTTTTCAGAATTCGACAAAATAACTTAAATGGTGGCACTTCAGTTATTTACAGACGATCGCATCGTGTTATATACCATTGGAAAGCTTTCAGCTTCAGCTTTCAAGCATTGTAATTATTTTTACGCTGAAGTAAATAACTCGTGCAGAAATAAACATTTTACGTTTGGTCCACTGTTACTCTAATCAGGACGGTAGACGTCTGACTAGCGAACAGTGAGTCAAGTCAACTTGGTCCGTTATTACGCTGAAAACCAGATGGCAGCATGGTGACACAAGAAGACATGGTCCATTGTTATTCTCACACCGCATACAAAACAATTGAGTTGAATGGACCAAGTCGACTTGATCCGCATGACAGCTGCTGTCACGATGCAAATAACAATGGACCATGTGTACTTGGTTGCATATAAAATGCAACAGATTGTTAAATTTTGTCCACGGAAACGAACCAAGTGCAATGGTCCAATGTTAACCTGACAACATTTAACAAAATACCTCAATTTAAGAACCAATATGCTAAAATAAACATATAAATCGTTAAAATTATTTTCTGCCACATAGTCCAATCCACTACATAAAATATGTAATGGTGATGCAAAAAAAACCCGAAAAATCTCAAAATGACCAAAATTTGACTTAATCCACTCTCACTCAAATTATGCTCCATGCCTGTTTGTCTGTTCCATGGTGTCCTAAGTACAAAAAAATCTTTTGTCAAATCTCATCACAATTTATTAACACTCAACATTGCAATTGCAAACTTTCACACAAGCAATGAATGGCTTTGGGAGAAGCAAAAATTAGAAGATTATTTACACTGTATGCTAGCTAGTATACCTGAATTGGTGGAGGGAACAAGTAGCTAGATTTTGGTAAAAATCGAAACTGCATAAACCGTGTGCAAAAAAAATTCTTAACAATTCAATTTTTTTACATGTCAGCTCTGTAGTAATTCATCTTTATCCGCCAAGTGATGACATTTTTGTGCAGATCAAAATGTCAGTAACTAAATTAGCAAATACATAACCTGCATACGCTAGCATACAATCGATGAAAATGACACAGTGCCGAAAAACGCCACGCTGTAGAAAAAGATGCATCAGCAGGCGAAAACACTGTATGTGTGAACAAACGATCCACACTAATAAAAAGTTAAAATTTCTGACAACAAAAACTTCACAGAAAACCCAGGTATACATCCGTTCGTGCATCTGTACGTGGCACAATGTGCTGGCGTTTTTGCTATATTGAAATAATTCAGCTGAGAGCTGCAGACTGCGCCAGCTGAGTGAGTTTCACCTACAATCGCTACCGGATGTCGATACGCTGCAGAAAATATAAGAACTGTGCTGTTTAGCAGGTTACGTATACATGTATTACTAGTGGTCAAACCTGGGCTGACGATAAATTCCACAGAATGCCTGTCACTAGTTCGCAGGTGTCGACATCATTTGTTGTCCGTAGCAACCGCTCCAAGACTGTAACACCTCCAGCGTTCTTTACATCTCTCTGCACATGCATACACATTATATCATCATGTAGGCCAGGGCTCTCAAACTCATCTAGGTGTGCTGGCTGCATTGCAGAATATCAGTCAGTTGGCGGGCCGCACTATATTTTAGAGACGACAACATGTATTAATTATTATAAATGACGTTACCGGTATTTTTAATGCACATTGCTGGCTGCTTCAATAATACTGCTGGCCAACGATATTTGTGAACAAAATTATAGCTGCAAAGGCATTTTTCTGGAATCAACTTCTGATGCCTTCATCAAACACTTTTATGAACTAGCCTACACCGAACGGTTGGAACAATTTTGTTATGCAATAAAATGATGATGATTGATATTTACAAAGTTGCTTTGCTGCGCAAAGGATGTATTCAGTTGCTCCTGACAGGGAATCATCTGCCCCACCCACTGGCAACTGAACAATTAACGACAGACAAACACAGAAAAAGAGGAAAAAAGAGAGAGAGATGGAAAAGAGACCAGCTGTTTGTCTGACGCCACCGTCGTTCGCTGCCAGCACCAGGATGCTAAATGAATGCAAGTGAGTACAAGAAATTTGAGTTAATGCTCACAAGACTCACGAAAACCTATAGCAGTTCTTGTTCGTAAATTGTCTTAGTCTATCTCCAGCCATTTCATCAGAATTCACTTTGAAGTGTACGCCGCAACCGAAGATCGCAAAAATCAATAAAACCCCTTACTTTGATAATTCAGGGTCTTTCAAAGTCATCAATGTTGATACAACTAAAAAGCTCGTCATTAGTGCTTGTCATGATAAACAGCATGCCTATGTCTATCTGCAACCGTTTTCATGAAAGACTGACCAACAGTGGTAAAATAATGACTTTTTCGGGGGTACCGCTCTTTGATGCCCTTGTGTGCAGGTTTCCTTGAGCCTAGAAAATCGAGACTTGAAATGTCAAAATCTGCGTTAAATGCACCTATCTCCATTGTTTTCAGCTCAACTTGCTCTTAAAATGTCTCTTGCAGCCCAAAATCATGCAAAAATCCATAAAAATCCTATTTTAGTGTTCATGGTCATCCGAGGTCATTGATCTTAGTGCCAACCGAAAGACCGTGTACAACTTCCTATTAATATTATATCCTATTAGTGATTAATAGTAACCTAGGCCCTATCTATCACCGTTTCTGAGATATGGCAACTTATCTGCAAAAAATCACAAATTTTTCCTACCCCCCTCTCATTTAGCGCCCTCGCTCGGGATGACCGCTTTCAAATTTATGGAAAAGCTTTATGAAGCCTAAAACTAGAGTCTTTCAGGCAGCCGACAGTGAAAATTTGGTGATCCTGGCTTGCACCATTTTTGACTGATCAGCCCGTGCGACAGACAGACAGAACTGTAATGGTTAAGATGGGCTAGTACCTGCTTTTGTGCATAAAAATCATAGTTTTGCTGGGGTTGCCAGATGACAAATGCTGTAAATGAACAAAGCTACTTATTTTATCGCAATTTCTATAAAATTTCAGACAACGCATTGCGGGCTGCAAATAACACCTTTGCAGGCCGTTTGTGGCCCATGGACCATGACTTTGAGACCCGATATAGGTCAACTCAGCCTACAATACCCAGTAGGACTGTCACACTTGCTAGTCTTGAAAAAGATTAAAGGTAGTCTAAACCCCCTAATCGCAACCTACCTCAGACCCATCATATGGGATCACAGGATTTTACCTGCTACCCGACACAGGTAAACACAGCCTATTTGAACTCAAACTAAGCAGGCCGGTACTCGACTTACCTACTCCATATAGACGAAAGGTTGAGTTCACCCTGCCGGTTAAGGGTTCTGTATAGCTCTTTATGAAAAAACCATTGCAGAGATACAGAACATCACCTGCCATGTGGAATCACACCATGTTGCCTGCCACCCAACATAAAATGAACACACCCTGCCTTAACTTAACCAAAGCAGGACAGGCCGATACTTGATTTACCTACCCTGGAAGGATGTAAGGCTGAGTTGACCTTGGTGATAGGTCATATAAAAAGACGGTTAACCTCTCTGCAGACAGTCAGCCATCCAAGCAGTAGCCACTTGACAGCTGCAAGCCCATTTATAATTTACAAAGGAAAATTTCTTCAACAAAGAAATACTATTTAAATATTGGACGGAAAAAGACTGGAATATGGCCTTGTATTTACAGCTATCAAGTTAAGTTCTACAAGTTGAATGGAAAAAGAAGAGTGGAGTAGAACCTTGTTCTTGTAGTTGGCTTTGCCATAGGTCAAGTTACGTAGAGCACCGCATGCCGCACGATGAACACTCACTTCAGGGTGACTCACTAAATCTACCAGTGCTGGGATGCCTCGCAGTACTCTGACATACAGACACAGCGAGTCAAATGTACGCCCACATGCGAACAGACTTACTGACAGACAGACACTATTGAACCAAGTCTAGCAATTACGTTAGCTGGGTTAAGCCATAAAACCAGCAGAGCTCATCTAAAGCAATCAGATATCACAGAGTTTTTCAAATACTCGAGTTTACCATGACCGCGTCAACCGAAAACTGGCATGCCAGTTACTCACAGGTGGCCAGCATTTGATGGGTGTATGCCCATCTGGCCACCCTCCTGTATTATCAATTATTCTGCTATCATTGTGCTGATTGTGGTTGTGGAAAATAAACTCTATTGTGGAGACTATTCAAACTAATTTTGGGTTTTCCATTCCTTTTAGTTCTCAAGTTCTAAGCTCGTACTGTAAATCAGACCGGCAAAACCCAAAATGCAGCCTAATAGAACAGATGTACAATAACTCAGCAGTGACACCTGTTGCATAGAGTATATAAAAACACTGAGTAGTAGCTAGTAGTTAACAACCTGGTCTCGGCTTTGATATTGTCATCCATGTACGTCAGATGCTGGAGATAGGCTGCGGCATTGGCTTTAATGAGGTCATCTTCATGACTGAGATAGTCGATTACCTCACGTAGGTCTGGGTTACGGTACTTTGTGTCTAGATGCACACACAAACACACATACTAAGAGACAGACAGAAACATGCAAGCATACAGACAGAGAAACACACATAGAGGCAGGCAGATAGACAGACCAGATATAAGATTTATGACATCTGTCTATATCAGGCTAGAAGCTTAGTCAGCACCCCTTGTAATCTGCACGTCAAATTTCTGGCTGGAAGACCAAAATCAAGAAATCTTCTACATAGACCTGTAAGTGAAAGCGAGAGCAAGCGATCAATGGAACAAGAGCAAGCAAGCGAGATTTATCCTGCAAGCGAGTGACAATACATACGAGCAAGTTAAAGTGAGCGAAATTTAAAACGGCACTTGACTTTTTACGCACGACAGAATGTAATGCTCATAGGTTTGCTAACCAAAAATTAACTTAACCTCTAGGGTTAACCTCACGCACACTGTTCCACACCAATTAAATTTTGGCATGAAACAAAGCACCACGAGTTAACCCAGGTAATTCCACGATTTCAGACTTAACCTTGTGGTCAACCATAACCCGTGCATGGAACAGCCGACCCTTGATTTTTTGCGTCTTTATAGGCTCCAGTGCACATATCAAAAGTAAACTGCGCCGAATGCAACATGCGTAAGTTATGAAATTTTCAGCATTAAACATAGGCAGTAACTTAGGTATCGACCACTAGGTTTAAGGAGACTTCCATCACTTCCACCTTGGGAGTGACGTACATATGAATGTGAAGTATGCCAACTATGAAATCGACTTCCAAGTAATTTAATGGCGATCACATTTACTGCATAAAATTATGAAATAAAAAACTACTTAATCCACAAGGTGGTACAAAATAGTAATCCACTGTCGTATTTTGCAAAATTTTAAGCAACCATATTAGAATTTTCCGAACTTGGCAATCTCTCGCTTGTCTCGCTGAGCGAGAAAAGAAAGTGAGATTTACTTATGAATGAGCGAGAAAATGATGGGTGAGTTGCTTACAGGTCTACTTCTACAGTGGAATTCGACCTTGGAAGAGTGCTGCAGCGAGTGCATTTCAGTTGCAGTAGACCACGTTAAAAAGTCGCATAAATTAATACAATGTACAAGTACATCTTCTGCTGAATGGCATAGTCTTTTTAATCCTCCTCGTATATACTGGTACTGCAAATCCATGACAGTCATAACCACGAACGACCTTTAACCTTTTGGTTACTCTTGGCCCCTTTCACACCTTTTTAGTTTTTGAGTTGGAAACAAATAAACAGAGTGAACAGAGAGAGACAGAGAAGCAAGAACAGTATTGTGGCCTATTAAGACCGCTACGTAATAATTATTCATGATACTAATAATAACAACAAAAAACCAGATTGACAGATGTCTCAAAAGACGAACAGTGCTTGTTCCAATGAGTCTCTGTCTTGGTCCTGCACTTCAGTCCAGTAGCCTTCAAAAAAACCTTTACAGTTCCTACCATTAAGTGGACTAGTGTCACTCCTGCAACTTGGTTTCAGCCTATGTTTTAACCCCGGGATCTTAACTACCGAGGGTATAAAACTATAAATAATAATAATAATAATTACCGATGTCATGACTGGCTGTGGACATATCGTGATAAGTGGGTACCCCAGAACGTGGGTCAGCGACTGATGATGGCACTTCTGTTACACCACATTGCAACACACAAGCTATAACCTATATGCATGATGCCATAATGTTACTAGTTTGGCGTATAGAAACTATCTTAAAGTGTGTAAAAAGCAACGCAACTAAACTGAAATGACATGATTTAGTTTTTGACAAACTGACCAATCGGCAAGCAGTAATGCATTACAGCAGGTACCACATAACAACATACGTGTCTACGTATGTATGCATTAGCCAATGACCAATGGGCTCGCCCATAGGTAAGTTTGTAACAAACTAAATCGCGTCAGTTCAGTCAGTTCAGTTACATCGCTCTGTACATGCATTTAGTTGTGTGGTACAGTTACAGTATCAGACTTATAACTTTTATACCCCGTTTACACGATCAAGCTATCATCAAGCAAACATCAAGCAATTGGAGCACACGTCATGCATGAGTATTCTAAATGCATTTGCTGAACGTTTGCTCGATGTTTGCTTGATCGTGTAAACGGAATATTAGACTGCAGATCAAATCTCACCACAAGTCATTTGCAAGCAACTTTGAGCAAGTTGCTAACCTACTGCATGCTCAGGTCAACTCAGCCTCCTACCCTCAGTGGAATAAGAAATAAGCAATTTGGCATCGGGGCAATAAAATCAAATCAACTGGTCCTTAAGCCACAAGCCACCAATCTTAATTTAACAACCTCAGCTTCACTTCTTTTAAAAAAAGTAAACACATCAACTTTTGCTTAATCTCACCATGCTCACAGGCAGATTGTCTGCTGTCTCCAGGGAACATCACCACAATATCACACCACACCAAATTAATTTATTCATTTATGATTTAATTCATTCATCATTTATTCATCAACTAATCCAGGTCAGACCGTGTTCGTAGAGTGGTTCGGCTGGTCGCCAGGGGGCGTTGCTGTAGCGTGGATCAGCAGGATATCCCATTACACTGGACTCTGGATCACTGAATCTTTCATCCAGCGGATTAGCCACGCTTGATCCACGCTCACTCAGTCTCTCATCAGCGGTGGAGGGGTACGGCATCCTGACACCTCCACCGATGGGACCACCGCCACCACTGTACTGGACTGGTCCACTGTGCGGCGGGGCGGGTCGAATGTCTTGTTGGGAGGAAGTCATGGCTGGTTGACCAGCAAAGGAGTGATCGAAGGGATTCTGCTCGCTACCATAGGGTGATGATATGCCACCATTAGCATCACGATAGTTCACTCCATGACCACTGCAACATAACGTCAGCCTATCAGACAACCACGTACAATAGCTCGATGTTCATGTTAGACTTGCTAGTTATACCAAATATCAATACTGATGTATAGATTAGTCAATAATAATAATTATGGTACCGGTAGTGTGGTAGCTTATTGGTGAAGGCAATGGATTGGTGATTGCAGGGCCATGCATTCAACTCTTGGCTGGCTCGGTCACTATCGAATAACAACACTGGGAACACCATTTATACCTACGTGCCTCTGTCACCCAGAAGTACAATTTGGGCTAAGAGGCAGTGACGCTTTGCAACTGGGAAGGTATATCACCAACTAAGTGGTCTACTCACCTACATTCTTACAGGTTCAACGGCCTAAGACAGCGAAATGAGCACTCTGCCTATGCTCCGAAAATGGCAAAAATATGTATAAATAAATTAGAAGTCAAAAAACGCTATAATGCTAACATAACAACAACACTACAATGAAGACAAAGTGTTTCACTGCATACATAATGCTGGTGATCTGAGATATGATACAATTTGATCTCAGATAACAGCAGGAAACCATATAATGCCTATGTGAAAATGCTGCATACCCATAGGAACCAGGCACATATCCGTTGTCAGTTCGACTGTAGTCAGCACTGGTAAGACCAGTAGATCTAGCGTGCAGGTCTCTACTGTCTGTAGCAGAGATATTGAGTCTGTCCATAGACACAATGGGAGCCTGGGATGAGTAGCCGTAACCACTTTCTGCAGGCGAGTACATCATTGACGACAACTCATCCACCTGCACAAAGAACAATCTATCAATCAGTTGATCAATCACAATGATTATTACGGCCCTGTTTTGCGCAGCAATTTTCCGCAAGCCAGTTTGCAAAATTCAGTGGCTTATCATGGCAAAATCGGCCAAATTCCACGGCTCACCCCAGCCTTCCATTTGTAAGTAAACCGAGCTCTATCCTGTTCAAAAGATTTAGTTTCTGAAGGGCCGGCTGGCATAATGACATTGTGCTGAGTTAAGTACAATGCAATGTACAAAGAAAATTGTCTATTTTTTCCGTTTTAAAGGTGCAATTTGTCAAGTTGTGTTGCGTTTATTTACGATTGTGCCATACTGCGATAGCTATTAGTACGGCCCACAGCTTTTGGCAGTTTAGTTTGATTTTTTCCCTCAAAAGTCATCAATAAGTGATAACTTTGCCGACTGTGTGACCGCGCCATTTGTGACGTGCCGATGTCAATTCGAGACTTAAGTGTAAGCCTAAGCCTGCGCGAAGTTGATTAGTTGATTTAATTTGAATTTTGTGGAATGCGGAAAAACTCTAAGATGTAATTTGCGGAATGTTCTACAGGTGAAATTGGGCAAAATACACCTCAAATTTCCGCATTCTGCATTCTGCAAAGTACACCTTCCCATAATGGCCTGCTCGTGTACTTACAGCATAAACCTAAAATCTTACTGCGCAACTTGGATTTGTTTATTTCAGCTTTATTAGGTAGTTCGTTAACTTTCTGCTACATTTTAGTCCCACCAGACCGTCGACTGCCGACGGGGTAAGTCTGGAAGTGTCAGTGGCTGCAGTGTCGTGAAACCAGCTCAGCTTCTGAGAGTGACAGAGGCAGAATGTCAGCGGCCCGGCGGCGCCGGGCATTATCCGTTTTCCCCGAACTGAAATTAGCAAATTTTGCGTTGCTTCTATCAGTTCGCCGAACTGAAAATAGAATTAACGTTTCCTTCGTCACTGAATACGACACTACTGAACGATTATTTGTCAAGAAAACTCACTAATTATTGACGTGTACTGTTGAATAACGTGTCGATAACATCGATGATCATAAACAGCGCGATATCTACACAATCGTACGAAATCAGAACACAACATAAACAACTTCACTACTTTACAGCTAAACACGGGATGTTACTCAAACCGAACGCGCTCCCTTTGTCAGTTATCAATCAAACCGCGCAGTGAAGCTTACTGGCTAAAAAAATAAAAATAAAATAATAAAATGCTAAATTATAAAATAAAAAACGCGAAAAAATAATGATACAAAGCTGGCCCCAACAAGTAGCAATATTTATTTATCGTAACTTGTTAACATAAACCATAAAACTGGATGGGAGGGTGAACGGTAGAATTATTAGCAGTAACATGGCGCCGCATTGAGCACAGTGCGCTATGCTACTCTCCGGCCGTGGGCCCATAGCGCACCTGTTACTTTCAGGGCGCGTTCATAAACTCGCACCGGGTAAACTGGGTTATGACCCACCCTTTCATCAACTAACGCTCGGTTCTCTACCCGATGATCCCGATCACACCAGGCGACCCTGCTCGCTAGTGGGATTGTCCGGTTAATTAAGGATGGCGTCGTCGTGTTTAGGCTACTAAGAAAATATAATTTAAGGGCGACACACAGAAATATTGTAAAGTTCATGCAAAAGACAATGTAAGCCCACAGTATACTGAGTATAGGCGTGCTAAATTTACAGGACTTGAAAATGACGGACCACAAAAAATGCACAACCATGAAAATATAAGCCTATAGCGGACCAAATCGCGAAGCTGGAGATTGCAAGACTATGAAAATGACAGACCTCAAAGGTTGCAAACATTTTTTTTAAATTAGCGAGGCCGACGCTTATATAAATTAAAGAAGAATTATCTATTAAGAAGCGCGTTCATACAGAACGACGCCGGCATCAAGACATGCATTGACCATTTCGACAGTGAAGCGTATCTATTCCAGACTGCAGTTTCTCAGAGTGATCAGCCAGTCTGGGCGCTCACACCGAGGCATTCCAGTTCACGTCGGACGACAACAGCGACGACGACGACGATGACGTCGACTGTACGCCGTCAGCCACTGCCACTGCCAGCGTCACCGCAGCTGCTGCAACAGCTAGGCCTAATTCAGATCGTGATTAATGTCTGATGTCTGATGTGTGCTACGCGTCGGCGACAGCACCGGCAGTCTGCCACCATTGGATAGGGGGACGACGATTTCCTATGAGCATAGGCTGTCAGTGGTAAAAATGTCTCTGTTTGCAGCGGTTTGGCAGCAATTTTGAGCTCAACGTCTGCCACCATCACCCACGTGCGCCGAATTAGCGTATCCTATTTTAGCGTTGATTGTAGCGTTCGATAGCAGCGGACGTCACCATAGATGGTATGGGACCGCAGTCACTCTGAGAAATCGCTTTCGTTCCGCGACCGGAAATCAAACAATGGCCTTTGGACATAGGGGGTACGGTCGACCCTTTCTAACCACAGCTGGGCTTTATGTGATAATGGGGCGTTATGCTCTTATAACTTTAGGCCTAGCTGTCGTGACGCCTACCTGTGAAAAATGCCTTTGTATTAGTTACTTTATGCGCTACTGCTACCGTTGAATGTATACAGTAGGGCTTATAGATTGCATAGGTGTTTTCAATAGCACAATGACGCGTTATGTCCAGCCAGCTAGCATGTCATATCGTATTATTCATGCAGGGTGTTAAACCACAGGGCCTAGTAGCTATCTTGTAGGTCACTTAGCCGCTACTTTGCTAGGCCTACAGTTTTCTGCTGTCTCTCTGATACGTTTATGAAATCTTGTGATCATTTTATAGCCGAAAAACGTTGGTCGTGTACACCTATAATACCTCAGTGCTTCGAAATCATTGTGTTATTTTGTGCCCTTCGATCGGACAGTATCGGATATCATGTCGGATCGTAAGTTTCGTTGGTCCGTATCCAAACCGGACGATGTCAGCATGAAGTCACGCGGTGACTCTCGTCTCGTGCAACGCTCGGTGTCAGTGGAACAGCAGGCAACAACTACAACTACAACCGACCGCAACAACAACAACTACAACGACAACAGGTGTCGCTTGGATACTTCGACACTGTTCTACGTGTGTCGATTGTCAATGAATAAATTGGTTAATTAATGCAACGTCTTTTTGTGCGTTGCAGCCGCTGGCTACGAGACGGACTAATAAAAATATTTTATTAAACTACAAGTAAAAAATGTACAGTGTCGTCCAATACTTTATTGTTTTTTTCACTGGGACATGACTCTGATTGTTTAAAAACCATTTACAATAGTTCATTTGCTGCTGCTCGTCTAAAGATTTCTTACAGAGCGACAGAAATAAAATGAAAGCTGGAGTGCGGGCTTTTTGTTTATTTTATTTCATTTATGTCGCCCTGTACGCATTACGCGCGAAAGCGAGCATGTATATCTATATAGCACGTATTAGCTATGGTGATTCTGTCTTGGTGTCTTGTGTCTTGTCTGCATGTCACGTCCCGGTACCGTTCCAAGACCAGGTGAGATAGAGACTTCGGGTTTCACCACATGACAGCTTAGCGTCTCTAGTATTTTTAGACAAAATTTCACGCCGCTGACTTTAGGGGGTCCCTACGAACGAAGGGGAGAAAAAATGGCACCCACCCTAAAAAGACGTTACAGTATTTTGCCGCTATTGGTTCGTCTGCCGTGAAAATGGTTGCAGATAGACACAGACATGCTGCTTATTATAACAAGCACTGGTGATGAACTTCTTAGAAATGTCAATATCGATGACCTTGATTGACCTTGAACTCAATGTTTGAATTGTGAAAATTTAGCTGGGGGTTGAACTTTTCGATGGTCGGAACCCGACCATGTGATATAAATCCTATGTAGTATATAGCTTACCCCCAGAACATAATCTGATAGTGTGTTAGGGGGTTGAGAAAACAGTTGGGGGTTCAACCCCCACCCCCAATTCCCCCGGCAATTTTTCCCGATTTTGGACTGCGACGCACATTTCAAGAGTTAATTGCGCCGAAATGGCGGGAGATAGACCAAGACAACCTGTACATGAAATTTTCAGCATTGAACGTAGCTTTTAGCGGTCTAGGTCCCAATATTATGCGTTCAACGAGGCCGGCGACGCGGGTGTCAAAGACGGGTACCCTTTTAAAAATTGGTGATTTTGTGCTATTCGCTTGTCTAGCGTGAAAACGCTTGCAGATAGGCACAGATGTGCTACTTATCATAGCAAGCATTGGTAACGTGCTTTTTAGTGCTATTATCATCAGTAACCCTGAATAACCTTCAATTCCAAAAAAGGGTTTTTAGTGAATTTTTGCGATTTTCGGCTGCAGAATAGTGAACTGAGACAAAATGGATGGACATAGACCAAAATTACCTGCGAACATGAACTGCTATGGGCTCTCGCGCGTCTTATAAGCATTAGCTCAGATTTCTTGTTTTGTTACTGTAAAGATGTAGTTGCAATGTATGATTACTGATGAACGATTGATTCAATGTTTGATTTGTTGGTTGATTGATCAGTCCTGGAGCTGAGAATGAAGATCTGTCTCAACTGCTAGCCAGAGCTCCAGCGAACTTCACGGACGCCAAGTTTAGACACAAAGGTCACGTCTCAAGGTCATTATCATCGTCGTCGCCGCCATCTCAAGGTCAAAAGGTCACCAAGGACATGACGTCTAGCGTTCGGTTGCCGTCGCGTTTCTTCGTTAAGTCATCGATGACGTCATCGCCGGTGACGTCATCAAAAGTGTTGCCGGATACAATGGAGAACAGAGAGAAAGACATACAGCAGGCTCTGGACTGGATCAGACACGAAATGGTGAGTTTATTAATGCACATGAAATTCCCGTGCTTTTGGTTATCGTCCGTCCATAAAAACAAAAGTCCGTAAAATATTTATTAGACCCTGAAAGATTTTTTGCACTTTTCAGTTTGCTTTTAAAGGTTTAGGCCTACTGGGAAAAAAGTATTTGCATCTAGTCTGTTATAATCCGCAGTGTTGTTTTTTTTAGTTTTCAAGGGCACCATTCGGTGTGTCGAGTTGTTTTTTTTTAATTTCATGACTTGCTGTGTAATATCACACAATACCTCATAGAAGAAAAATGGGGAAAAAATCCGTCCTCCGAACTTTTTGCTAGACTGCAACCGTAAGCACATGATTTTTCAGGCTTTATGGGACAATTTTTCTACGGAATTATGACACATGGAAGATACTGATAAGCCGAATTTGAAATAATCTGCATCATATTGGCTTGGTGGCTCGGTGGTGAAGGCGTTGGATTCGTGACCGAGAGCATAGGCGGATTTAGGGGGCCAAAGGGGCCATGCCCCCCCCCCAAAAAAAATGCCAAAGTCACCCTTTTTTCCTTGCATAAGGCAATGCGTTATAAATTTGTGCTATAAAACTAATAAAATTTATACTCAATATATGCATTTTAGGGGGGTTTTAAGCCCCAAAAAGCGTTTGCTTCCAGTGCTGCGCCCCGTCGACCGTCCCCTATACCCAAGAAGTTCACCTTTGTTCTCGGCTTTCGGCCTCAATTTTGGCCCTTGGGGCTAGTTCGCCTCTTTTGACTCCAATTTCTGGCTACGCCTACGTAACCGTAAGCAACAATAAACAATAAATAACGCCAGAAATGTCTACACCATGCAAATGCTCTAAGAAAAAAATAGAGAGGAGGTTTTTGGGGAAAAATAAGGGGAAAGTTGAATATTATTATTGTTCTGCATTTCTGATATATTTACGATATCTTGCGAGCAGAAGTGTTCTGTGATGCTCAGAATGCACCAAATTTGTTTTTCGCCGCGACTCTGCCCCGGACCCCGCTGGGGGAGCTCCCCAGACCTCTAGTCAGCTAGGAAGGGGATACCCTCTCTCCGTTCCCCACCCCGTCGACGCCTGCGGCGCCTTACCTTGAGTTAGGGGGGGAACTTGCTCCAAGGACTCAGATGGATAGACAGCCCTGAGTAACGTTCTTTATCGCATGTAAGTCAATCTCCATGGCAGTCCTTGTATTCCTGGTGTATTTATATACTGTTTTGGTCATAGAAAAAAACGAAATTTAACACTAAAAGTGCACGTAAATACGTCATTTTGACCCCAAAATCCCCCCCAAAGAAAATGGGGGTAGGGGGGCACTACCCCTCCCC
>Ga0209367_1000537_pt1 | contig 38684 bp, 21 predicted proteins | sample WorMetLIZISLAND2_FD_187412 | JGI IMG/M metagenome (GOLD analysis project Ga0209367, IMG submission 187412) | Marine gutless worms symbiont microbial communities from Max Planck institute for Marine Microbiology, Germany - Olavius geniculatus... ...
TTTTCAGCATTCAACGTGGATTTTAGCTGTCCAAGTCCCGACCCCCTAGGTTCAAGGAGGCCGGCGCAGGTGGGCGTCAAAGACAGCTACCCTCCTAAAAAGTGGTTATTTTACCGCAATTTTCTCGTGTAGTGTAAAAATGGTGGCAGATAGGTACGTACATGCTGCTTATCATAACAAGCACTGGTGACAGGCTTTTTGGATTTATTAACATCGATGACCTTGAACGACCTTGAACGACCTTGAACCCTAAAAATATTGATTTTTCGGCGATTTTTGGCTGCAAAAGAGTGAATTGCGACGAAATGGATGGAGATAGACTACGATTACCTGCGAACAGGAACTGCTATAGGCTTTTGCGCATCTCATGAGCTTTGCTCAAATTACTTGTTGAACTTACTCATGGATTTGGTTTTAATGCGCAAAATTATGCATATGCCAGTATCACTGCATTTTACTTTTCCTAAATGCAGCTATCATGTATATGTGTGTGCTTATGTGCATATGCAGCTATTGTCGCTCTCAACAAATGAAATAGAACAATGCAGTCTGATCAGTCATATGCATACAATGTACAAGGTTAGCCAAGTTATTGATATGCAAGCATGATTCCACAGTTTACAATGTTCTCCATGGAGCTTCAGCCAGATGAAGGAAACTTTGTTATGCTTCGAGGAATTTGCAACTAAGTGTGAACAAGCTTTTCGTTGTAGTACGTAGATGTTAAAAAGATGGTTTAAAAGGTGGTGATGTAGCTTTTAATGGGAAACCCATCTCAGAGCTAGGGAGCGTCACCTGCTATATGGGATCACAGTGCTACCTACTACCCGATATACCTGAATGTGTCCCTCCTTAATCTTAGCCAGATAGGCTGGTACTCGATTTACCTACCCCAGAGGGATGGAAGGCTGAGTTGACCTAGGTGGCTGGTTATATACTGAGATGGTTTACCTACTGGCAGGCAGTCATCCATCACAGTACTAACCCGGCCTGGCGAAGAGTAACTTCATTGGTCGGATGAAATGCGTTACCGCTATGCCAAACCACCAAACAAGATGTTAAATGAAACTCGGTGTGATTATGTAGCAGGTGAATGGCCAATTTGCGACAAAGGTGTTTGACTTACTACTAATGTTGTTAGTGTTAGAGGCATTGTTGCGTTTGGTGAATCCGAAGAACTTGTTATTCTGAGTCATTACTGCTGCATATTTTACCTTCTGTTTTCCACTGCACAGCTAGAAAACTAGTCATAGAAGTTGCTTTTCTGTCGGCATCGCAAATTCTAGTTTGCAGTGACCCTAATCAAGGCTTGATACTCCAACTTATAGGGTGTTTACACGATCCAGCAAACGTTTAGCATTAGCACGTGTATTTTGAATACATTCGCTGGAAGTTTGCTGGACATTTGCTGGATCGTGTAAACACCTCATTACTGTAACTGTATGCATGATCATAATTGTTATCGGTTGGTGATGGACGTTTATGTAGTTGGGTTGCTGTTCAGTGTAAGAACTTAAGAAGTATATTTTAAAGGTCAGTGTAGAGTTTGTTGTTGGTAGGTGAGACCGTGCAAGCGACTGGGCAAGAAGCTCCGCCTGTGATGCAGCCTCAACCTCAGCTGGGATATCCCGGCCACCCAGCAACTGCTGGTGAACCCGGCCACCCACCATCTGGTAGTCAGCCAGGCTATCCAGCACCGGCTGGTCAGCCTGGGACTGGTTATGCTCAATCAGGTGACCAACCAGGCCAACCAGGGCCACCAGCTGCTCAACCAGGCTATCCACTGCCTAGTCAACCTGGTTACCCATCACCCGGTGGTCAACCAGGCTATGCAGCACCGGCCAGTGTTCAGCCAGTCTATCCAGCTCCTGGTGGTCAACCTGGATTTTATCCTCAGCCTGGTGGCTATCCTGCTCCTGGTCAGCCAGTGGCGCCGTATGGATATCCTGGTGGTCAGTTGCTGTATTTGTTGTTATAATAATGATAGTGTTAGTGATAATGAGTATGATAACAGTTAGAAGTAGGGCAACGTGGTGCTTTGATGTTGGATGAAATAATGTTGGTCTGGTTTCTTAGCTGACCATACTTAAGTAACAGTCAAGCTATTGGTATGGTTGTCGTCCATCCGTCTGTCCATTTGTCTGTTGTAGTCATCTGTAATGGATGTATTGTGACTAAGCATTAGGTCTTAGGGGAAAACTTTTTACATGAATAATTAGCCATGGGTTTTAAACTGAGGCATGCAAAATTTCAGGGGAAAAATTTTCATATTTGGGGTTAAATGAAGGGGGTAGGAAATTTAATGGAAAACTGGCCATATCTGGGAAACTGAGAGAGATAGGGTGAAGGTTACTATCAATCACTAATAGGAAGTGACATACACCCTTTCAGATGAGATAGAAATAATCAATTTTGGATGACCTTGAAGGTTATTACATGCCATCTATACTATATTGGAGAGTTACCATCGGCAATAACTTTGTAATGGCACAATGTATGTCGGCAAAATTTTGCTTGCAGACCCGTGTCGTATGTGGCGTACACATGGGCTAGGTGAGATGTCACTGAGGTGTTGTACCTTTCGGTAAATTTCACTTTTTCTAAAATTTTGCAGCCACACCTTTTAAGCCGCAGCAGAGCTGTGACGTCATATAGACGTCGTCACCGTGGTGACAATAATCAGCATTATTATAGACGCTGTAGCGTAGTGCAACCAGGGCTTGCCATTTGAGATCGATTGGTCGATCGCTTAAATCGATGGCCTAAATGTCTGCCAGGCGATCGATTTTTCGATCACCTACTCGCTGTCGTGTTGAGTGATTTTCGGTCACCGTAGCGGCGTGAATTTGCGATCACTTATTCTCAATTTCTCATGCATCATAAAGTAGCTTAAGTTAAGAAGCAAACTTCAGGACAAGTGGTAATATAAATAGCATTTCTGAACTAAGCCTAATAATTTGTTACTACCCACCCTGTTATGGAAGATGCATCATAAAACGCCTACATAGCGACAGAACTGAACTGAACTAAAATGACTGACATCTCAGTTTAGCTAGCATTGCAGTTAGATACAAAGCCTATTGGAAGTCCCTATAAATCTATTACTCACTGCCATCACCGAGCCTTGAGCCTCTTTGCTTTAATTTACTCTTCCCCAATTTTCAACCACTGAAAGACAGGGTGCTATATAACTGCTAGGGTGAAAATGCATATGCGATGCTGGCTTTTGCTAAGTAAATTTGGTTTTGTTTTAACATTATTGCCTTTAGGGAAGTTGGTGTTATTTTCTGCGGGGATGTATAAAATAAGCCCTGAATCATATGAATTGGTGTAAGCGACCAATAAGCGTGATGCGTGACGTAAGTGGGCCTCAGTCTTATCGTTTGCAGTGATATTCAAGTCCTGTCATAATCGATCGCCTATCAATCACCTACCTTGCACGGCACGATTGATTTTTAACCCCCCCCCCATTTTCAAATGGCAAGCCCTGAATGCAATGCTGTGCTATGCTGCAGCGCTGTGTATTAAGGCCACAGGCCGAGATGAGGCCCAAAGGGCCGAAAATGGAGGCTGCAGGTCAATAATATGGCAAAGATCAAGCAGAAGTGGGACAGGAAACGTAGCGAACTGTCCGCTTGTTGTAAATAGATGTTTCAAGATGGAGCCTAGGTTGCTATTGAGCACTAATAGGAAGTCACGTATTATCTTTCAAATGACATGAAAATTGAAAATCATTGACCTTGGATGACCTTGAAGGTCACTACTGCAACATATGTAATTGTGCTGTTGTAGGACAGCCTCCTGCTCCAGTCCAGTTCATGCCGGCACCTGAAGCCATCTCTGGAGTTCCTCCTGGTCTAGAATATCTCGCTCAGATTGACCAGCTACTTGTTCACCAGCAGATTCAGATCTTTGAGTGTGAGTTTTTGTCTTGACATGTGCACTCTTTCTCAGACTTGTGTAGTATTTATGTCAATTTCCGGTGGACACTGTGGGCCATAGAAGGTAGTGCTTTTTTTCATTTTCAGGATGTAACCACCGATCATATGTCAAAAAAGTCTTTTGACATACTGGAGTTGTAATGTTATAAGTAGAGCTGGCAGATTAATGCATTAACTTAATGCATTAAAGAATTAATGCGCATTAATTTCTTTAACATGCGCTAAAAGAGTGTATGTAATTAATGAAAATTTACTCAATTCTGTGAAGCAGGAGTACCAATATTCCATTATGCTGCAGTTATTTGATGATTGAATAAAATATTCTAGTTATATTCAGGTGATTAAAATTGTTTTGTTACCATTCCATCATTACTGTCATGGTCCTGCAACACGGCCACGAGTTTGTTGGTCATCATTCCAGTCACTGTACAGTACCAGCAATATTATGCATTATTAACACGTTAATGCATATGTTAAATAAATTAACGCTTTAACAGTTCTAGTTATAAGCAAAATTATTAGACTGCTTGGTGACAGAGACATATGTGAATAACTCCTCCCGTTTACTTAGTTACTCAAAAATAGTGCCAAAAAATGTACCAAAACGTGTCATTTTTATGCAAAAAAACTCAAATGCCCCCACTACAACTAGATCCTGGTTACGTTACTGTCAATTTATGCTATGTGACTTTGCAAATACGTCTAAATGCTGGATTCAGTGAAGATTAAACAACTTGACAGAAGTAATGCATTTTCGAAGCATACCAGCAGTAATAATAAGCCACTGATAATTCTTTGTGTATTGAGCTGACCTGTTGGTGAGGTGGCCATATGCTGCATGTTTTTACTGATCACTTAATAATTTTTGCAGTTGTTCCTGCCAACTGGCAGTTGTTGCGCTGACTGTAGCAACTGTCTGTTGTTGTTAGTGCTGACTGGTTGGGAGATGAGTAACAAATACCAGGTCAAAAACACCCTCGGACAGCAGGTCTATTTTATCGCTGCAGGTATGTAAAAATGGTGATTGCAATCCCGGGATTAAATTCTCAATTCCAGGATCTAGGATTAAATCCTTTGTAATCCCAGGATTCCGTTTTCGGGATGAGGCTTACAAAGTGGTCGTTATTTTAGTATTTGTAATAGACTTATTTCATGCATAGGTCTGTGCAGAAGGTATATTTGAAATTGTGAACTGCTAGGGAATGGGAACGACAGTGACTGTCAAAATACAACTTGCGGTGGACCGCAAGGATTGGGACTTAGCGCACATAGAATATTTTATTCATTAGGTGGCTGGAATTGTTATTTGTATCCTTTAGCACTTGAAAAAGTACTATTTTGACAAATTTTTATAATCCCAAAATCTGGATTGGGACACAGCCAATATTGGGATTCAGTATTGGTGAAAATGGCCAGGGTCCCGGGATTCATGATCTTGGAATTGCAGTCACTAACACTGAATATAAATACGGCTGTCAAATTAGCATGTTAACTTAATGCGTTATTTAATTAATACGCATTGAAAAAATTAACACACATACAAAAATTTACTAAATTCTGTGAAACAGGAGTTTCAATATTCCATTAAACCATGGTTATTTGATGACCAAATAATGTTCAAGTAATTAGAAATTGTTTTGTTGCTGTTCCATCACTACTGTCACGGTCTTGCAACACAGGCATGACTTGTGGGCTTCATTCTACTCATGCTGTTGATGTAGTCCACCAACAATATCAGCAGTATTAATGATGTGTTATTAATGCATTAATGCATGCATTAAAAAATTAACATGTTTAAAAAATTAACACTCCGACTGCTCTAAATATAAACATAATATCATAGGATTAAACAAAAATGAAACTGAAGACTGAAACTGAAATAAGCATTGAATATCAAAGCGATAGTAAGTAGAAAATTTTCGTACTTAATACTTTAATATTTCGGATTTGTTTAGTGTGAATAGGTGCTGTCAGTTATTGTTAGATGTCCGTGGTACATGCCAGCTGTTTCGCTGTATGTCACTGTCTGTCTGTGAGGCTCTGTAGGCATCTGTCTCTCTCTTTGTGTGTGTATCTATATGTCTGTGTGTGTGTCTATCTGTGTCTGTGCAGAGTTGCAGTATCCCGCCTGCAATCCAACACGTGGCATGATTGCACATGTTATCAACAACTCTGGACAGGTAGCAGACAGGCACACAGATACCCCGTTTACACGGTGAACCAAACGTATTTAAAATACACGTGCACAATGTGTGCTGTAAGTTTGCTTCATGTTTGCTTCATCGTGTAAACAAGGTAAGACCGACAGACTGACTGACGGACAGACTGTCAGAGAGACAGACATGCTACGTGCAGATGGCTAATGCATGATATGCCATTTATCCCAGTCTGCATATACATTTGTGTCTGCAGCACTAATAGCTCTTGCTAGAAAATTTAAAGGCCAAGTTGCACGAAAAAACGATATTGGCTAAATATGTGTAGAATGTAGTGCTAATTAATAATACGCTGATCAGTTGAAATAAAAACATCGTTTTACATCAATTTTAATAAAAAAAATAATGTGCGAACAGAATGATGTCATGAACAACGCTTTGTTTATAGTGTGTATTGCAACGTGCGAGAAAGTTAACATGCCATGAGCTGGCCGTAGCATCGAGGCAGCGCATGCTCAGAGAGGGAACTCACTTGCATTCCGGAAGTGAATGTTGGAATTTGTCGGCGGTTGGTGCAACAGAAAGGGCATACCATCGGCCTACTTTTGGTATGACAGCGACTTCTTGAAATGCAAGTGAAGTCTTTTCGCTCGGTACCATGCTCCATCGATGCTGCTAACGTTTAAATTCTGTCAAACGCTACACTGACGCTAATGGTTGTTTGTGATGTCACAGTTCTGTCACATTTATCTACATTAAACTTTATTTTTACAGTATAAAGATGACACTGGCAAGAGGAGGATTAATTAATATTGACAAATTAACATTCGATTAAGCCCATTAGTGTTTTATAACAGTTATGTAAACTGATGCAACTTGGACTTTAAATAAAGTGCACATTCAGTTGCATTGTGTTACGCTACGGTTGTCAGATTTATTCCGTTTTGTTCTGCAGTTTGTCTGTGAATGTAGCAGTGAAGAATTTAGAGATCCATGGCCACGGTCAAACTCACTCACACAATTTCTGTAGATTTAAATTAGACATTTAATCGCGCATATATAATATGTCGATTCGAGCTTCATAAATATATGAAATTAATTCGTGATTTCAAACGAAATGCGCCATTACGTTGTGTTATGCGAAATATTCTAATCTATCAGTGCCCGCCATGACGTCATGACCCTAGCCCATATAGATCATGAATATTGATGGCCTAGCCGACGACATCATCATTCTATGCTAGGCAATTAATATTCATGACGTCTATAGGCTGAACTCATGAAGTCTGTGAATGTAGCAGTGGAGAATTTAATATTCAATAGTCGGTCTATATTTGCCAAATGTTATCACTGAAATAAATGTGCTTTGCTTTTTTCTAGGACATGGTGTTTATATGCATGTGTAGGAAGTGATGCGCATTAGTGCTAACTCGGGCTGCTGTGTTGGAGTTGATTGTTGTGCCGGCAATGACCTCTCAGCTGTGTTCAGTTTCGAAGCTCCACTTGGTCAAGTCATCGGCTATGCCGTTCAACAGTTAGTTCAAGTTTTCACCATATGTTGTACTTTCACAACAGTGAATGTCTATAATTTACTGTGTAATTCTGCTGTTTTTAACTAAATATTTTGTAAAATATGTGCTATTGTCACAGATTCACTAAGTGCTAAGTTGACTTGACTGTGGACTGCTTATACTGGAATTAATTTTTGTTATTTTTTGTGAGCCTTTTTGTCTGTTTTCACACATAGCAGGCACAGTCTTTCTGTCCATAAGCCTGTGGCTGCAATGTGTGAAAAGCTGAGTTTGAGTGAATATTGAGATATAATCTTTTTTATTTTCATTTCATTTTCAGTTTATTTTCAGTCATTGACTGATAAAAACCATGTCACATGTGCACACAGCAACTGTTTAATGAGAATTCCAAAGCCAAAATTACTCGATGTCGGCATTATTGTCATAACCAGTTGGATACAATTCATAGTCTTTAACTAGTTATTTGCAACACATGTACTTTACTCTCATAAAAATTCTGACATTCTGTATATGGCCTCAGATAACATTTAGGCAACATGTAAATGTCTTGGCTGTTGTAGTAGTGTGTTGTAAAATGCCAGAATTCTTATTGCAAAAAGGTCATTTTGGGGGAAGCAAGCTGTACTGTGTGCCTTCGACAGCGAGACATATGCATGACCTGTCTCGCTCTGCCAATGCCGTGTCGGCTGGAAATCACAAATTTTTCCTACGCCCTCTCATTTAGCACCTTCATTCGGGGTGATGCCCTTCGAATTTATGGTAAAGCTTTACTGTTCCTGAAACTAGAGTCTTCCAGGCAGCTGATGGCAAAATTTGGTGATCCTAGCTTGCACCATTTTTGACTGATCCACCCGTGTGACAGATGGACTGACAGACAGAGTTGCAATGGCTAAGACGCACTACAGCAGTAGCTGATGTAAAAAGCTGAGGGTAAGAAGCATATGATGATGATGATGCTGACGTTTGTAATTATTGATTTGTATAGATATAGCTGTATGGAGCCGAAATATATGATTCAAGATGCCCAGAGGCAAACCGTGTTTCTGCTGGACTGTCCCCAATCGCTCTGCTGTGGTGCATATACTGCAGACTTCAACGTTAGTCTCGTCTTCTGACTCTAACGTCTTATTTCAATTTTCTGCCACTGCTAGTAATGTTGTTATTACAGAGCATATATTTGGCATACTTTGTTCGGCAGTTGTAAAAATACTTCCACAGTTTTACAGTAATGGTTTATGTCACATTTTATTTCTCATAAACTCCGTTGAGCCGAAGGTTTGTTAGTGTAACTTTTGAGACTATTGCCTATATCTACTTTTGGTGAACCAGTAATTTTTGGAGTTTCTCTACTTAGGCCAGGTCCCTTAAAAGTAGACTTTGAAATTTATTGGAGCAGAACTTTCTTGGTCTTGCAGTCACCAAATTAACATCATGATACGAATGAAGGGTTGCCTTTTAATAGTAATATGGCTGGTATCCGTCGATATTTTTAGATGAAATTCTTTTGTATTTGGAATTCCGTTCCCGAAATGACCTATATTGCGTTGGGTGGGATGTTAAACCCTACTCACTCACTGTATTTGGAATTAATTAATGCTGTACTGTTTAATCTATTTTTTAGTTTTATTCAATTTGTTCATGTTTGTTTAGTTTAAATGACATCTTTGGTTGTAATAATATCGAGTGTCGATGCTTCAGTAAATGTTATGCATCGGCAGGTGTTATCCGCTGACGGCGCTCATCAGGTGGGCAAGATCACCAAACAGTTTGGTGGAATGTTCAAAGAGTTGTACACAAACGTCGACAACTTTGGCTTGAATTGTACGTGCCATGTGTTACTGTTGTCTGTTTTAGCATTACAGAAATCAATGACCTGAATTGTGATGAAATTAGAGTAATCTGCATTAAATGATAGCTGCTATGTTTTGCATGTTACTACATGTATCACTCACTGAATCCAAGTAAGAAAAAACTGGAAAATGTTGCCCATGGCTTTTAACGTTGACTTATCTTAGAGCTATGATGCAGATGAACATGCCCTGCCTTAGGCTGCGTTCACATAAACACGAATACGAGTCCAACACTCTATGGGTAGCTTGTATGCGAGTTCCAACAAACACGAGTTTGCATGTATTTCAATGGTGGCCGTTCACGTACAAATGAGTACAGGTTACCTGTAAATTTCACTCATACAAGTAGTTTCTGTGCAAGTCGTGTTTTTATCCAACCCGTGCGAAGTAAACCACCTGTAAATAACAATAATATGATGCACAAATACTGTGGCACATATTTGACATCAGAACTGATGTCATTGTAAAATTTTTCATTGTTAGAGGTGCGCGGTTGGTGAAATTATTAGCGATGTGATGAAATATTGTTGTTTATTCGCGAAGCATTTCCTAGATTCGATTTAATTCAATATGGCCAACACGTGTTTAGTTATGTGCTTGTACAAGTCACCGTGAACGTTTCACTCGTATGAGTGAAGCTTCTACGACCCATAAGCAGTCATCCGGACGTACTTGTACTCATACTTGTGTCTGTGTGAACGCAGCCTTAACCTCAGCCAGACAGGTCAGTACTTGATCTACCTGCCCGATATGGATGGAAGGCTAAGTTGATTTTGCTGGTTGGCTATATATCAAGATGGATTGCCTGTCCACAAATAGTCACTCTCCAAGTAGTAACTACTTGATAGCGATCCAACCTCAAATCCATGGTCGAGACCATGATCTAGAGACTGTAAGTTCAACATCCTAACTGTTACGACAGCAAGCCACTGACAAAGTAAGAAGTAGTGCTATGGAAGTCTAGTAACGAATAAAAAATTTGACATTTAGCCTTTGCAGAAAAATTAACTATTAATTGATCATCGATTTCAGTTATAAATTAACAGCCATAATTGCGCAAGAAAATACTTAGTTTTGGAAATGATCAGTTTCAATCGTTGCAGTGATGGGTGGTAATGTTGAACACATTGTTCAGCATTATTACCAGCCATTGCCGTGGTCAAGATCAAACTGTTTGGCTGCTCGGTCTATATAAAACATGTATTTTCTACTTTTTTGCGCACCACCCTGTGTACGATTCTGTGTTTTTATGTGTATGTGTGTGCTCTGTTTCTTAGTCCCAGTGGATCTTGACATACGAATGAAAGCCGTGTTGCTTGGCTCGGTGATCATGATTGTAAGTTACCCCAGCTTCTAGCTTTTCTTTCTGTTATGCTAGCTTCTTTTTGACTGACCCATAAACACACGTTTGTTCTGTCCACTTATTGTAAACACTTTCCAAATTCTGCTTATCAACACAAGATTGCAGTTTTTGTCTGACAGAGAAATAAATTGCACCGACGCTAATCATACTTTTTGGCATAGCAGACTGTTAGTTCAAATTGGCAACAAAATTTGTCTGCAGTTTTTACAGTGTACCATATCTGTTGTTATGAAAATTGCCACTTCTTTAATATAACAAGTAATTTGAGCAAAGCTCATGAGACACATGACAGCCTTAGCTAATGCTGTTTGCAGGTTGTCCAGACCTATTTTCCAGCCATGTCAGCACAATTCGCTCTTGAAGTGTGCGCCAAAGTCGAAAATTGCAAAAAGCACAAACCTCCTATTTTGGGAGTTTATGGTCATTTGAGGTCATCGATTGACACCATTAAAAAGCTCATCATTAGTGCTTGTTATGATAAGCAATATGTCTGTGTCTATCTGCAATTGTTTCCATGCTAAACGAGCCAGTAGCGGTAAAATACTCACTTTTTAGGGGGGTAGCCATCTTTGGCTCCTGCTTGCGCAGGCCTCTTTGAACCGAGTTAGTTGCGACTTGGACTGCTGAAATTGGCGTTTAATGCAGAAAATTTTATACACAGGTTGTCTTGGTCTATCTCCAGTTATTTCGGCACAGTTCACTCTTTAAATGTGTGTTGCAGTCTGAAATTGCAAAAAAAATTCACCAAAAACTTCTTTTTGGGGGTTCAAGGTCATGCACGGTCATCGATGTTGATAAATCTAAAAAGCCAGTCACCAGTGCTTGTTATGATATGCAACATGTCTGTACCTATCTGCAACCGTTTTCACACTAGACGAGCCAATAGCGGCAAAATAACATCTTTTTAAGGGGGTACCCCTTTTTGATGCCCTCATTCGAGGGGAACCTTCTTACTCAGGAATGCAAAATTTTGTCGCAAAAATCTAGAGTCCTTGGAGCAGCCCACAGTAATGATTTCGTGATCTTAGCTTGCACCATTTTGGTACAGATCAAGAGTGTGATGGACGGACAGACAGACGGATGGACAGACACCTCGATTATTATATGCTGTTGCGCATAAAAACTAATCAGAACAGCCCAATGGCTGATGATTAATTGTAATGTTTGACTGCAGGTAAAAAGAAAATTCAGCTTGCCTTAGTAGAGGAATTGCTTTGATCGATCAGTCAGTGGATGAAATCAGTCAAAGGGACTCACTGTTGTAGGATTAAACCTTCTAGCCTTTGTAGAAGAATATAATGAGTATTGGCTTTTGATGTGTTCAGCAGCACAGCTGAAGCTCTGTGCTGTTGAATTGAGCTGATTGTGTGATCGGGTGTTTGGCTGTACTGGGTGGTTGTTAAATAAATTAATGTTTCAGGAACTGCAACAGATTGAAGCTTAGAACTTTGCATGATGTGAGGGTGATGTCCGTAGCTGCTAAAAATGTAACGTAACTTGCCCCAATAAGTCAGCATCGCTCTCTCACAGCTTTGCGACCTGCGGGTCGGCGCTCATCTCCGTTTCTAAGGCCCTGAGCCCGGCTCAGTGAGCCAGCAGTGAGTGCAAACACAACTCAGTTACATGGGCGGTAGGCCAGACCTCTCCCATGCATACTACCATTTGCCTTCCCCGCACTTAGGCCGGTACCAAATTATACTGCTTGGTGACAGAGGCACATGTGTGTGTGAACAACTTGCCCAAGGTCGTTACCTGGCAGTGCACTGGGCGGGAGTCGAACTCTGGGTTTCAAGTTCGGCATGCAAGAAAAAACTAACAATGATGGTGAACATTTAGGTAAATGGAAAAAACACACGTCAGACCAACATTGCGTAAATGATCTATACGACACTAAACTGTGTTAGACTAACACAGTTTAGTGTCATATAGAGTGCAGACCATTAACTGCAGTGTTGGCCTGAAGTGTTTTTTGTACATTTACCAAAATTGCTAGTATCGCTATACATTCATATTTTATTTATATTTCACAAGGTAGTGCAGAGACGCATTTATGGTGTGGTGTGATTTATAATAACCACGTTATTGCAATTTGTCCGCAGAATGTGTCAGTGAAAGAATTTTGAAAATTGGTCGATAATTGGCAAAGATGTGGACATAAGTAAAGTGCCACGTTTTTTTCATGGACCACCCTGTACATTGGCACTATGCCATATTTGTGGCTGAAGACAAGTTTGGTGAAATGTGTGTATGTGTTTGTTTTGTTAGGACACAATGTACTTCAATCAAGCACAGCGGCAACAACAACATGGACGCCACTATTAACTATTGACTGACATTGTCGGTTAGCAGAACTTATCATCTAACTGTATGCAGTCTTCTTCTCAAAGACCTGTTATGCTGTTGAATTAGTTTCCTGTCAGATACTAACGTCACCAAAAATGTAAAAAAAACGTTTCAGAAAAAATTTTTAAAAATGCTAAAAATGTATTAACGTGGTAAGAATAAAAAACGTTTATAAACGTTGAATAGAAAACATTAGTCTAATTTGTTCAACATCTTGCCTAATGCCAAATGCTGTAGGTGCAGAATAGCTGGAACTAGAGGGAAAAAGAACTGTATTCAATTTCAGTTCAACTGTGTGGTTCTTCGATCGTGTATTGCTAGACTTACTAAAGTAAACTACCATCTGTATGAGTCTGTGGCTTATTAATTTGTTTCTGTGCTTTTAAAAGTGCTTTTTGAAGTTCTTGATGGAATGTCCAATCGAGGTTTTTTTAAATAACAACGTGAAAATTTAACAAAGAAAAACATTTAAAAACGTGGCAGGAATAAAAACGTTAGTTGCACTTGCGGACATCGCATCATCATTACAGAGCTCAGGTCTCATTATACTTGAAGATGACATCAGTTTATTGTTGATCTAAGAGTCCGCTGGAACTTATTATTCACGTATTGTTGTGCAGATGTTGAGTTTGGACTTTGGTTCATTCTGCATTCTGAATACAATGGACGTCATCTCTGTCCACAGCTGATGCTCATCTGATCTGACGTGCATAGTGCTTAGCAGTGGTGTCTTGGGTTTAAAAAGTAGGCCTGGCGGGAAACTGCAATTTTTTGACAGACGTTATTTTGATAAGACAGCTGCAAATTCCCAACAGAAGAGATTATGAGTTCTCAAAATTTCAATTTTGCCTTTAATTTTTGGGTTCAAATTGGGATTTGTCTATCCCAAATTTTGCTCTTTTGTAAGAAAATTTTTCATCAGGAAGAAGATTATTCAACAGTTTACCTATGGCTCAAAATTTAGGGGAGGGGCAGCTGTCTCCCTGGCATGTCACATAAGTTAAATGATTTCACCGATAACTGTTTTTATGGCCATTTGTGACACTGAATGGCCTATTTTGTGCTGATGTGCCATTAAGAAACTAAAGCTGCTTTCTCACTGCGCCTTAACACTTCAAGACTTCGCACGTTAACGTGCGCAGCGAGAAAGTGCTTTAACTCACTCACTCACTGCAGTTCCAGTAGTTCCCTGCAGAAGTCTTCAGTGACCTCACTGCTCTATCCAGTGGCTTCTATCCCTATACCTGGTGGGCACAGCTTGTGCCCAGTGAGAAATAAGGGGGGGGGAGTTTTGATTAGTTTGTAGATCAAAACTTCCTTCTATTTTTTACTCCCCCCTATTTTTCCACTGGGCAAACTAACCTTTAAAATTTTCCCCTATTTCCCCCTATTTTTTAATCTCCACCTTTAACAAACCCTCTCCCTATTTTTTTACTTTTTCCCCTATTTTTCATTGGGCAGTCTACATCCTTAACAAAACTTTTCCCCTATTTTTTTGTTACCCTGTTTTTTTTAAATAAGCACCTTTAACAAAAATCCTGCCTATTTTTCATTGCCCCCTATTTTTTCACTGGGCAAACTACACCATTAACAAAACTTTCTCCCTAGAGGAGAAAGAAGCCCAAAATGGAGGGGGAAACATCAGAAATTGGGGGGACCTCAGCCCAAAACTGGGAGGAGGGGAAGTTGCACCAGATTTGGGGGATAGAAGCCACTGGCTGTATCTGTCAGGCTTTACTGTTGCTGTTTGTCAGTGCATGTTGGAAATGTGAAATTTGGCATCTTAAGGCCGATTGATTCACGTCCATGTTAGTTAAAGAATCACAAAATACGCCTGAGCTTTCTAGGAACCTGTTTTCTGGTGTGCTTTTTCTACATTATTATGCAGGTTGATGTTGCTTTGCTCACTTTGAAGATGGTGTAGTTGTTTTTTGTCAGTTAGTGCAACATGTTTCCTTTTCCTTGATATTAGTAGAGAGTGCTGAATCATGTTTGCCATTTCCTGTTGAGTTACACGACGGTTTTGTAACTAACGCATCATTTACTCTGTAATAGGATTAGTGCCAACTACCAATCCATGCTTGTTTAGTATTAATTTTTTCACGTGTAGTGCAATGTGCTATATTCGAAAACAGTGATCTATCGAACAATCTTGCCGACTGTTTGAAGTCAACCACAACATTGGTATTTCAAAAAAATGAAGTAGTCAGCGAAATTTTCTTTTACTGTTGACGAGTTATTCATTTCATCTGGTGGTTGCATGTGTATTTTCATGGTGACTGTCTACTTTTGAATGTTTTAGCTGTTTTACTTTTGTGAAATTATTTTCTTTCTTATTTGTGTTTTAATTTTATTATATTTTTAGTTCTTACTTCTTACTTATTTGTGTAATGTTGGTGATAATGTTGGCAACCAGCGTGGTGTGCTTTATATTTTGCAACGAATTGGCTTCTGCTTGTTAGTGGCCATTTTTGATCTGAGTTCGTAGTCCCAACTGATGAATTAAAGGTGCAATAGTCATGTCGCAGATTAAGGCCCTCTGCTGCTTTGGGCATGTGTTTGTTGAGGCAGATAGATGATCGCTTTGCGGAGTTGAAGCATGACAGTCATTTATTTTTACAGCGATAATGGCCCTCCATAGCTAGGGGATATCGTAGCTAAGGGATGTACGAGATTAATTACGACTAACACATGGATAGAGTTAGCTTATGGTTAGGGTCAGGATTATGGTTAGGGTCAGTAGTTAGGGTCAGTTGAATGTTCAGTTTTCAAGCTATGGTGGCCCTCAGTCATGGTGGGCATGAATCTTTTATAGCGAGGTTCAAACAGTGGGCATTATTGGGTGAACCCACCAAAGAACCACCCACTCCAAATGGAATTCAGTTTTGGTTTCTTGTTTTTCAAACAGTGAAATGTTTGGTCACAAAACTGCTCCTATAACTTAAAGCCCATGAAAACTCCAGAACTGTTTGTTTTACCCAGAAAAACCCAAAACCTGTTGGAATCCAAAAAGCCCACTGGCCTGTATTTTTTGAGTGGTTTTTATGCCCTGTTATTTGTGCTTTTTAGTCAGTTGTCAATCAATGCATGATTTTGTAAAGTGCTCCTTGAAATTTAGAGGCGCCTCTTATGGGTATTTTTGAACAATTGATGTCACAATGATGTCACGTATTGTGTAGTGCTTATTTTACAATTTTAATATTTGTGGATATTTTTTATAATACGAGTTGTTATAAGGTACTCAGATAAGCATACCTGCTGGCAGCAGAGTTGACCTGGAGGATTATAAAAATCGTTGCTGGTTTTTACATGGTTCAGTATGTACACAATAAAAACTACACATAAAACCAGATATTTAAATTGGCCGTGCATGTGTATTTGTTACAGTTTTTTCTTTTTTGTTAAAAATTACCAAAGTCAGCCCAAGATGTTGTGAAAATAATAAGGGCAACATTTTTATGAAGCACAGTGTATAATATATTATCTTCAGCATTGACAATTTTTGTCAGCTATTGGCAAAAAATATAAAGATATGGGTCACTTTGTTGTGGAACTTGAACTGCTGTGTCATAAGTTTGTTAATGCAAGGTATGCAGTCTGTGACTGTTAATTGTAACTTTTAATGTATTGCATGCTGTTGAGATTTTTAAGTTTTGCAGCTTTCTTTTTTATTCTGCAATTATTTGCTTGTGTATAACATCGAAAAATGTTACAATGATATTGATGTCTGTTTTCAGTGTGTTTGATGAGGTTATACAGCCTATGTTTTTTATTGTATAGGCCAGCGTACAGTGTAAATAGTTGAGTGTAGATAGTTGTGGAAGCTATCTTGAGGTTAATTTTTATCGAGTTATAGTTAAGTTAATTATTGTAAATTTTAACTACGCATTAATCGCGGTTTTAATGCATAATTGGTGTTGAAGGAAAGCCGTCTTGCTGCTGATTGCTGACTTACAGTTTGAAGCAAAACATCAAAAGCTACAGAAATCTGCGGAATTTGAACTTAACAGCATGAATAAAAGTTCAGTTTTGGGAATTTAGTTTTGAAGTTTTTTTTTTACTTTCACATTTTAAAGTTCTGTCTCCCATAGCAGTTTTTGTTAAAACCAGCAATAATGTGTGATTGAAACTTGAAATAATTATTTGCACTGAATAATATGATAAACTAGAAATACGTTCTGTGGAATGAGGTATTAGTCCCATTGCCACGCTATAGCTGTCGCGTTTCAGCATTATACCCCATTTTCACGATCAAGCAAACATCGAGCAATCATTAAGCAAACATCCAGCAAATGCATTCAAAATACTTGTGCACAACATGTGCTCTAATTGCTCGATGTTTGCTCGACATTTGCTTGATGTTCACTTCATGTAGGCTATGCTTTGTGCGTGCTTCATATTTGCTTGATGTTTGCTCGATGTTTGCTTGATGATTGCTTGATCGTGTAAATGGGGCATCACACTCTTACTTCATGGTGCATGTCTGCAAGGCCAGCGTACAGTGTAACTAGTTGAGCGTAGATATTTACAATTGTGGTGTCAGCGATCTGTAAGGTCATGATTAACTACACAGAAGTTCAAAAAGGCAAAGAAATCCTATTGGATTTGTGGTTTAGACTAGTGATGATTCGATATATTGAAAATATCGATACATCGTTTTCAATATCAATATATCGTATTGTATCGTCAAAAAAATATAGAATTTTTCAATATATCGTGATATTTTTTATATATCATGATATTTTCGATATATCGCGATATTTTACGCCAGAAGTTTATATTTTTATTAATGCATTACCAAAATAACGAGAATAAACGTAGAAAACGACAAACTAACCGAAGCAAACTAACTATAATGTCGTAATTCAACGGCATTTACGACAGTCTATAGTTAATTTTTAAGTTCACTGACACAGTGTAGTGTCTACGTAAAGCAAGCTGCCTTGCTGAACGTTCACGTCTTGTTCTTGTGCTTGTATAAGATTTACATACTTATTATTTTAAAAATATCGATATCGATATGGCGATATTTTCAAAATATCATAAACATATCGTATCAAAATTGAAGTCTTGATATCGAATCATCATTAGTATAGAATTAAAATGATCGTTTCTGGCACAGCTGTAACTGATGAGCTTATTTCCATTGAAAATGCAGTCATCGCAATTTTGTGGGCTGAAGGCTCAAAATGGGGGATTAGATTATTTTTTCTTTTTTGTGCCTATAGTGGCCGCCGAGACACGCTTTTTGAGCTATTATACGCCACTATAAGCCCACAGGATTTTCTACTGTGATACAAGAACCTTCCTATTGACAATGCATTATGGAGGTTAGAAATTGAGGTAAAATAGGGGAAGGAGTTATCAGAGTTTTAGCCCAAACTCGATCTTACTTTTCGGGCCCCGAATGACTGCAAAATTTCATCAAAATCGAATCAAAATAGCGGTCGTAGGAGTGTTTACAGACAGAATGACAGTGTGACAGAAGTGATTTTATAATCTGCCCCGTGCTATGCTATAGCAATGGGACAGATAAAAATTCATCTTTTGTCCTAGACAATAAAAAAAACAATGGGCAACTCTAACAGAATTATTGTCAAATCCATTTTGTATAAGCTTTGTGTATTTGACTTGCGCATTAATATTTAATAGTAATAAGTATAAGTAACATAAGCTTAGTTTATTTGACCCGCGTATTAATATTCAATATTAATACTGATTTTTGTGCTGATTTTTAGTCTCATTTTTTCATTATTTTATTTTATTTTTATTACGTTTCTGCATTCTAAAACGCAAAACAACCCTGCTTAGATTATCATTTGCCTCTTTGCTTATCTCTCATTTTCTTAATCCTTGGTTTGTTTGTGACACTTGTTCTGTTTATGCCTTTATTGACGTATATCATGCATTGTATCTTAGCAGAATTAATTGTGTGAAATAAACTACATCAACAACAGTTTAGTCGAATAAAGTTTCATTTAATTCACTGAACAATAGTTTAATTATTGCTAAGTAATTGAAGTTGATGTAGTGCATTGGCAGGTCGTTTTACTAATTAATTCAGCATAAACACAGAACAACCAGTTGATTACTGCATGCACAAAAGTTGAGATACGGTGGCAGGAAAAATTGCAGTTGAAACTTACGACAGACTGGTGTAAATTGCTGACAAGAGATATCTGTGCTTGAAAGTTTAATCTTGCCCACAAATTTCCCCCGTCTTCTCCCAATGAGGAAATTTTCGCCCCATATTTTGTATTTTGGAAGAAAATGTTGGACAGGCTTAAATTTGGGATAGCAGTTGTCCTCTGCCCGGCATTATATGTACTGTGGTATGGCCTTGTTTAATGTTTGACAGATTGTCCCGTATTAATTGCAGGACTCTTCAGCTTGTCGACGGTGTCTTGTAGCCTTCAAGCATAGTTCCCCAGACATGATAGTCAAGAGAGTTGAACCGTTGAAGTCTGGTGTGCTCCATGGTTATTCGTTTTTTTCCGATGAAGTCACTGCAATTAGCGGTCATCCAGTTTTGAGCCAGCTTTGCCGCCCGTGTGAGCAGGTGCTCAGTTCTACTGGAATGTCAGTGCTTACTTGCAATCTTCAACCAGTTTGGGACTTCGGGTAGGGAACGTGAAGCGCAAGCGATTCGTTACTTATTTTCTGTTGCTGTAAAATATTTAAGATTTGTTGTGTACGTGTGGCGGGTCTTGTGTTTTTGTCGTCTGCTTTTTTGCTCGTTTTGGCACTACCGGTAGTAAGAAATTACAACAACTGTGATATATTAATACTTTAGTGTTTGTTCACGTTGTTGGTTTCCTGCGTTTTATTAACGCAAATAGGCCTAACCCACTGCCAAATTGTGGTTTGCTCATAGCCTAGTTCGTACACCATATGTCCATATCGTAAACGGGTCGGCGACTCGGTGCATAACATAACTATTTTCAATGTCGTCACTTGTCAAAAGTGGACGCAGTATGCCTATTTTGATGCGTTCTTACGTTAAGTTTCTGTAACGTTGCTAGATAGGGATTTGCAAAAATAGGGTTCAAGTATAAGAACTAAGCAGAGCAAACAACATACTGTAAGCCTACAGGCTGAAACTCCTGTGTAAATGCGTTGTGTCAGGCCTACATAATGTACTGCAGGCTTCATGTAGGCCAGGTTACCTGTGATGAACAGAACTCAGTCAGTGAGCTGTGCCAGAGTGCCTAGGTGAAATCTCTGATATGTCTGCTTTGGTAGATCGATTGAGGATGCCACGTACTACTGCTGCACCGCGTGCTACTCTCCAGACCTCGGCGTCGGCCCCACGTACAGGTCAGAAGCCGATCTCGTCACGCCTGATGTCGACATCAGCACGCTCTGCCATATTCACTGACAGTCCCAAGCCGTCGTCTCAGTCAGCTGCTGCTGCTGCCGCTGCTCCCAATCCTCTTGATGCAGTTCCAGATTCACCGACTGCTGTGAGTCAGGGTGCGTATTTTGCAAGTGAAAATTAGATCAGAAAATTTTTGCAAGTTGTGAAGTTGTTGACGTTTAGTAAGAAATTACAAAAGTTGTAATTTGTTTGGCCGGTCATTTATTGCTTATGTCATTTATGGATTTATGTTGTTGACATAAGTAAGCCTAGGAACCTACTCTAAACAGTTCACTAACACCATAGTGAAGTCACAAAAACCATACTAAAATCACCTTGAGTGACTCTAACTAACTCAAATATATACTTAATTAATAATTATTCATAATGACAGACATCAATACAGAATCTAAGCGTTGATGCGTTACCTACTTGTATACATGAATTTTTAACATTGTTGTTACAAACAGTAGATGTTTAATGGCCTCCTCTCAGGCCAACTCAGCCTCCTATCCTCCTTGGGATGGGAAATGAGTAGTAGCTTACAGGCTACAGGGTGAAGGCCTAGTGTGATTGGGGCGGTGGTATGTCTACTAGCTGCAAACCATGGGTCCAGTTGTTCATTAAGGCGGGCAATGTATGTTCGCATAGTGTGCTGCAGTATCATTAGCTCATGCCAATCAGCTGCCACTTTTGAGATTGTCAAAGCGCTTCTGGCCACAAGTTCATCTTATTGTAAGAAGCGCTACAGCAAGTACTGGACTTCACTCTTTTTAATTACAGAGCAATACTGGAATTTAAACGTAGGTTAATAGTACACATATGCATCATTGTATCATAATGTTGTAGTATAAAATAGCTGAAATGTGTAATGGTGTTTCAGTCTCATCCACAGCTTCATCTGGGTCAGGTCATCAGGGCCCAAGGGGCAAACGATCGAAGAAGGATATTTCTCCTGAGCAGCCTGAGGTACATGAGTCGGAGTCCGTGCTTGAGGTTCCCCAGGAAATGACGCAGATGCTTCAGACATTCACCTGTAAGTCTTTACTCTTTATGCTTTACTGGTATACTTATTCGCCGACCTCGAAATAGGCCTGTATTACAGTTAACAGACCATCGGATTTGTATTGGTAGTTAACAGTGCGATTGCAACTTGGAGAGTGGGGGTGTTGATGGGCCTAGGGTAACGGCCTAATTTGGACGGTCAACCCCAACCCACCAAACTGCTGCTGCAGCTGCACACTAGGGACTGGGTAGATAAAATGAGTCTAAGCTTCTTGATGCTATACAACATTTTTAGGTTTCATTATTGGTTTAGGCCTATTTATTTGTTTTCAAGAGCTGTTGTGCATGATTGACTGTTGTATTTTGTGTGGTGGCCCCGGATAGCGGTAACGAGTTGTGTTTGATCAACGAAGTTGCTATAGGCCGGGTCAGGTTATTACTGAGATGGGCGACTGCCTGCGGATCAGTAAACCATCTCGTATGTAACCTGTTGCTTAGGTCAACTCAGCTTTCCATTCGTCCGGGGTAGGTAAATCGAGTACCAGCCTATTTGGCTGGGGTTAAGGTGGCATGTGTTTACTTGTCGGGCGGTAGGTAACACTGTGTGATCCGATCCCATATGGCACGTGATGCTCCATAGCTCTGAGATGGGCTACAACATCGCTTTTAACCTTTATACAAAATGTTGCAGTATTGTGGTTGATAATCAGCCAGTGCATTTGTAAATTTGTGAAGTGTTGAAATTTGTGAACCCAGTTCTCAGAGGCGTTGCTGTTGGCTGGCTGGTGCAGATGACATTGCGAAGTCGATGAAAGCCAAGAAGCGCAAACTGGAGCAGGTGACGACCAGTTCACTCACGTCGGGCAGTCGCAAGTTTGATGAAGTCTGGAAAGCTCAGCAAGTTAACAGGTTCATCTCTCAGTGACTTAGATATATTTCTGTTATGTCAACTCACTGTTTACATTTAATTTGTTTAATTTGCCTGTGTATTTGTCGCATTCTGGGTGTCACGGTAAATCACTAGTACTATTAGTGTAATTTTTGTGTAGCTTAGCTGACAAACTTTCGGTACATCGGACAGGGTCATCATAAAGGAAAACGTTCAGGATTTGTCGGACTGCAACCTTTTCCAGGTGCATTTATCTCAGCCACTACCCAGACAACTGCTTTGAGGTTCAAATTATAGGCTGTTCAGTGTGGAAAAATAGCTCAAGTTTTGATGCTTTGTTGCCCAGTGGTCGACCACTCAGCCAAATTTTATGTGTCCTCTGGCCTTGTCTCCTGGCTTCCAGTTAATTGCATCTCATTATTTAAAGTACCTGTTGCCATGTTAGTTTGAAAAAAACTACAATATCGTCAACGTACATAAACAGACTTATGTATTATTTTTTTTAATGCTGTTAACTTATTAGATTTTGCAAGTTTGCACTTTTAATTACTCGAGCATGTGACGAGTTTTCGGTGGTAGAATTATTGGTGGTCCACCTGAATCGTAGGGGTTTGTACCTCTGCACCACTGTCCCCATGAAAGTCTGATAATATTAAGCTGCTAGCTGGCTCACTGTTAATGTGGTATTAGCAGGAGTATAGTTATCAGTGATGAATGAGGATATAGTTACTGGTATCATGTGTGTTTATGCATGGTGAACAGACAGAAGGCAGCGGAAGACTTTCGCAAGCAGATTCTGCTCATCTTCCAGCAGTGGGAAACGGACGTGGAGAAGACTCGCGAAAATGAGGAGAAGCTCCAGGTGATTGCAGCTCGTTGTGATTATGATGATCATGCATTTGATTAATGATGATGAAAAAGCACGAGAGAAGGAAAGTGCATCTGCTTGTCAATATACAGTGCAGACTGACTGGTGCCAATCTTGAAAGCCAACTCCCTAAAGTCATTTTCATGTCACTGGTTTTATTCATTTGATATTATAGTGTGTTGTAGACATCTCAGTTAATGACATCATAGCTAAATTTAGCTCTGGTTGTGAACTGCATCTCATCGTGGACTGGTGATTGTCAGCATTCTACTTACTCATCTTACTGTTGTTGTTGTATCAATTTTTGAGTTAATATTTACTTCTGCCAAGGTCAACGAGTTAAGTATGTTGGTTGGTTGGTTGGTATGGTGTTGGTGATGCTTGGCCGAGACATGCAACACTACTTTCTAGTGTCGGTTCTGTTTATAGCAGACTCCATCATAGCTGAGAGACTGACTGCTTGGTTTGTCAGAGATACTGTAGTTATTAAATTTGTTTTGGTTTTAGTTTCTGTACACTTTGCTGGATGATAATTGTACCTAATTTTTGTTCTTAGGAAAATTTATTTTATTTTTATGTAAATTTTGTTAACTTTAATTTTGACAAATGCACCGATTGTGCATGTTGTTTAGTAATGCAGTGGCAAATAAGCATTGCATTTGTGAAGTTGCTTAATGAGCAACTTCACAAAATTGTCTCGTTGTAGTTGCAAAAGTATATACAGCATGATTGTGTGTGGTCTAATGTGCACATATGTGTACATGTAGAATCAGTTACGTCAGCAGCAGAAAGTGTTCTCCCAGGTGCGCGTTGTGCAGGCCCAGCGTCTCAAGTCGCTCAAGGATCTCTTTGACATGCATCTCAAGGCCAGTCATCTCTCTTCTCTTTTCTCTGCCCACTGCCATGCTTTCTTTCTTCAGGGTGACCACTTGTCTGGAAAACCTGGAAATGTCAGGGAATTTGAAACATGTCAGGGAAATGTCAGGGATTATGTTAACAGTCAGGGAAATGTCAGGGAAAAGTGTCTCAAAACTGTTCATTACTAGTTGAATATTTGCATTCAACTCCATTTTTTTCTGCTTGCTTTGCTTTTGTTTGCCTTTACTGTTTAAACTGCACTAAATTTGGTCATTTAACTCTCTGGAAAATAATTAAAATTGTTTCCAATAGACGTCATATCGCTACTGTTACGAGGAGCGATACTCCGTCTATGTTCCCTTGAAATGTCTGAAAAATCGGGGAATTTGATCATGACTGGAGAGTGGCTACCCTGTTTCTTGCTAGATTCTTAAAAAGAAGTTTCTAACTTTATATACCATAGTTTAATTAATATCTTTGTTCATCACAAATTGACAAAGTTGGATCAGGTCTGCTGCCTAATGTATGTTACTATTTTTTAGCACAATTGTGGCTCTGCAGTGTCAAATTGAACTAAGTGGTTTATTGAGTTGATGACTTGAACTCTATGTCATTGTTTGATGTGTATGATATATTTGATATATATTTGATATATGTGGAAGCTGTGAAGATCTAAAGTTGATAAATCTCGCTGTGCACTGTCACATAGCTGTGTATTGGCTGTTGGAATGCAGGAAGTGGAGGAGATGGACAAAGCTCACGAGGAGCAGCAGGCGTCACTGATGGTTGACATGAAGAAAGAAATGGCAGCCATGCAGAAAAAGATCCTCGTTGACTGTGTACGTATCAGTCACCCAATCGCTCAGTTACAAACTATGTCAGATACATTCTGTACATGCACTGCGCTCTTCCTAAATTATGTCAGATAAAAAGCACAAGTATTTTGCAGGCAACGTTTTCTTGGAAGATGTAGTTTAAGGTGGTATTATAGCTCTCTATGGGAAGCCCATCTTGGAGCTACAGAGCGTCACCTGCCATATGGTATCACACAGTGTTACCCGCCACCCGACACAGGTGAACGCACCCTGCCTTAACCCCAGCCAGATAGACCAGTACTCGATTTACCTATCCCCAAGGGATGGAAGGCTGAGTTGCCTTAGGTGGCTAGTTACATACCGAGATGATTTACCTGCCCGCAGGCAGTCACCCATCCAAGTACTAACTCGGCTTGGTGTATAGCAACTTCGTTGATCGGACACAACGCATTACTACTATGCCAAGTCTATGATGGATATAAATAAATGGCCAAAAAATTCCATGCAGGTCAAAATATAGATCTTTAGAAATTACTCAGCTCATCTCCGTAGTGATGAGCTGGTGAGTAACGAAGTTAAAAACGATAGTTATGACAATAACGATGATGGATTGGTGATCATTGATGTACTAAATGTTAGGATGAAAATTTTTTAAAACACTTTTTTATCTTTAAATGAAAAAAGTTGATAAACATTGAATAAAATGGGACCCTTTATTAATTTATGTATGGACTAAATCCACTGTTTCAGGATATCATTTTTTTCGTATTCATGAAATTTTGTTATCATGCATAAGTTAATAATAGTTCGTCATTATTTTATATCAGTAACACTTTGTGTTTTGTTTATAACTACCTCAAATTGCCATCATTTTTACCCTGAAAGTTTAACGTTTGTTATCAATCTAATGCTCAAACATTAAAAAAATATTAAAAATATGTTTTTCATGAAAATGGTTATAAATGTTTATTACAGACTTCTTTAGTGATGAATGATGCGTTGGTGGTGTTGATTCTGTGGTGGTGTTTGCAGCAGCAGCAAGAGATGTCTAACCTGAGGAAGTCACTCAACGCCATGTTCAGCAACTGAGCCGCAAACATTCACTGACCGACCGGCATCACTGCAGTTGACCCTATGACTCTACAGGGTGCGGCAGAAAAAAGTAGCCCCCTAAAGTTTTTTGCTGTTTTCTCAGCAACCGTTTGGCATTTTAATCTGAAAATATACAGATTTATTTACTAAATTGTTCTACGGCTAAATGCCAAATAAAATTTGATTCGATTGAAAAGTGACGAAGTTATAGATTTTTTAACACGACCGCTTACCGATTTTTCAGCGTGAAAAATGTTCAAGCTACAACACCAGTTCAATAACATCGTTGAAACAAGTCAAACAACACAGTTAACTAATGATCAGATGCCAAAATTCCATTGTCACTTTGAATGTTCGAAGTGTCCACCGACAGTTCCAAGCTCCAACACAAGCCTTCAGTCGCTTAACTTGAGAAGTCTTTCACAGTCTTGTCGATCGGTCCTTGTGGTAAGTTGCTCCAGATAACCTGAAGCGATTCCTTCAGTTTTGCGATTGTTTTTGGCTTTGTTTTAAGCTTGCGGTAAGCTCCAACATTGCACACCACACGTGATAGTCCACCGAGTTTGCATTTGGCGAATTTAGAGGCCATTGGTCTTTTCTGATGAAATCTGGACAGTTGGCCCGCAGTCAGTTTCCTGCGCTGCGCGCTGTGTGTGCTGGTGCACTGTCCTGCTGGAAGATGAATCCTGTGGGCAGCCGGCGATTGCTTCAAAAAAACGACAATTTAATCATAATTTATAAACAAAATAAATTACTGTTTGTCAAAGTGTCACTGTGACGTCATCGGCAGTAATGTGGTAACTGGTTTTTGAAAATTAAATAGCATTTTTAGCTTAAACATTTTTTAATGCTGAAAAATCGGTAAACGGTCATTTTCAGAAGTCTATAATTTCGTCGTTTTTCAACAGAATCATATTTTACTTAGCAGTTAGACGTAGAACGTTTCTGTAAATGAACCTGTAAAATTCCATGTTAAAATTCTAATCGGTTGCTGAGAAAATGGCAAAACACTTTAGGTGGCTAGTTTTTTGCCGCACCCTGTATTGTACTCGTAATGTTAGCCAGTGTAATGAACAGTTTGGAGTGAGCGTCAGCTGAACAATTTTGTCAGTCATTTGGACAAATTGACCTTCCTCCTCAATATTCATGCCATCAACTATGCAGTCCCCCTTCACCCTAGTTTTTTTTGCATGGACTAGGACAGAAAAACTGTATGAGTTTGTTCCCTAAGCTCTCTTTTCGGACTCTCCTGCACCTTGAGACTATGGAAGTGTGCACATGCATCGGTTTACCATTGGACCGACCTCTCCCGTTGATAATGTTTTCTTCCTCCTGTGACTTACATTTTTTTGAGTAGTCTGTCGTGTATCGCAGAGGCTTACTTATTATTCTATTCCATTTCTTCTTAAGCCGTGCTATGTCGTGTTGGCTCATGTCGTCCTGCCGTTTCACTCACTAGTTATTGTTAGTTATATAGCATGCGCCTTGATTGGTCCAGTTGAAAAGAGAGGAAGCATTGCGTTGCATTGTATTTGTTTGAGTGTTGGAGTTTAATTATAATTAATATGATAAGTAGTATGATTTTTGTATTACTTGCTACTAAAGTCACTTCAGTTTTATAATTTTAATTTGTAACGATCAGTACAGTGTGGTCGGTTTCAGGCATTACTTTTCTTGATTTGAGACTTCGTAAAAATGGGTGTTACCAATCTAAATAACACTCTAGAATCCATGCATTTTTTTCATGCCTCATCATATGAGTTATTTGATGAACTTGGCCAGTCTGACTCGAGTTTATCACTTGTTATAGTGCTATGTTCTTCATTTGTTGTCACATTTATTTGGTGTTCACTGCACAAGACATTTCTTGTTCATGCTGTAGTTAAGGTTGTCGTTAACGATGTTTGGAGTGTGTCTTCTTGAAGTTTGACTTTCACAGAAATAAACCGTCTCACTCACTGTCTTTGGTTTGATATGCAGTGGAAAGTAAGTATATGACAAGATTTTGTTGTGGAAATTAATTGAGATTATAAGGCGGCTCTTGCTGTAATAGTTGGGTACGTAGCTAAAAGCATTCACTTTTTTTGCTCTTCCCATAATTCTGTGCTTTTTTCAACCTTTCTGCTACCAGAGGCGTTAACTCTGGGGGTGGGAGCCCACCCCTTAATATTTGGAAATTTCCCATTGTGTAACCAAGGTAGCCATGACGAATGTCCCAGTCCTTTCACTGAAAATCATATCAGGGGGAACAGACAAAATATTAAATATTTTCTCGCTTTCTGTGCTACTGTTCACCAGTAGTGTTCTGTGACGCTAAAAATGAACCAAATTTATTTTTGGTTGGGGCTTTGTCCCACACCTGACTGAGGGAGTTTCACAATTGAAGTAATGTACTAGCATATTTATGGCAGTGGCATGGCGTAGCGATAACGCGTTTCATTCGATCAGGCCGGGTTACTTGGATGGGTGACTGCCTGCAAGTAGGTAAACCATCTCAGTATGTAACCAGCCGCCTAGGTCAACTCAGCCTTCCATCCCTCCGGGGGTCGTACCGGTCTATCTGGCTGGGGTTAAGGCAGAGCACGTTTACCTGTGTCTGGTAGCAAGTAACACTGTGATCACATACGGCAGGCGACGCTCCGTAGCTCTAGAACGGGCTTCTATTAAGAGCTATATAACACCACCACTATCTTATTTGAATCGTCAGTACAATTGCTGCGTATGGTTTCGTTAACACTGCTTCCAGTAATAGTCACAAAACATGCCAGTACTGCACAGAACGCTTTTAATTAGCACAGTCATGTTTTCTTCACACTATTAACGACATAGTGACAACCACAATGGTTGCAGTGTATCATTTCAAATGTCCAATTTTAAAAGTACCATTGCCATATTAAAGCATTAGGCCTAAGTCCCACATGTATTAATTCAAAGTTTGTGCCCATAGTATTTTTGAAGTCCCTAAACAAAAAGTTTTATAAGCTTACACGTATGGACATGCACAGTCAGATTTTGTTCGCAAATATAAGTTGCTGCATGCGTGATATTTTTCGGCGTTAATTATTGTTATGGATTAGGATTACATAATCTGCGAAATTGTGGTGGGGGCGCTACGACGACGTTCCGACATGGGCCTATAGCGGGAAGGGCGGCGACGTAGCAAGGTGATTGGCAGATGGCGTCTGCGAGGTACGAGATATTTCGGGGTTCTTTGGCTGCCGTTGTCGCAGGGTGACAGACGTGCACCAGAAGCCGGGAGTGCCTGCGTGTTTGATGACTGTATGATATATGTGTAGTATAACGTGTACACTGTACACATGGCCTACAACCGGTCTCATTAATCAACAAATAGGCCTAACACTGGCTACACGAACGCATAGCTGAGTCTGCAGTAATCAAACGGCACTTTCTCAGCGGTTGCGGCGATCGTAACAAGCTGGCCGTGATCGTAACAATTTTAAAGTAAAGTCTAACTCAAAGTAAAAATTCAATGCAATCAAATTAAGACGGCTACTTTTACCACAGTAGGCTGTATTACAAGAGTCATCGTATCGCGTGCTACATTTTTGTCGCATCAGTGTGTGAACGTTCAAAGCAAAAACTAAGACTGTAAATTCTGTCGTTAATAAAACAAAGCAGCATCAATTATGCTGCTGCAGTTTCATTAAGTCTTAATTTGGAATTATATAATTGGATTTATAATTTAAATGTCCAGTAATATCCACAAATCATATACAAATCATATACAGTGTACTCGATACACAATTAAGTTTTATAAGAAGCTAAAAACAGGCAGTTGGAATATTGAGATTCTGCAGTATAAACCAGGCCCAACGTGGCCCAAAAATAGCATAAGAAACTTCGTTAGAATTAATTAAGTGACACCTGAATTAAGTGATCTCAGCGTGCATAACGTTGTAAGCTGTTTGAAAGCCACATGTTCGGAGTCTCACGACGACGGTTTGATGATCGAAATTGACTCGAATCTGTGTTAACCATTCGCGATATGTTGACGGACACTTAGGTTTAAGTCACGTCAGCTTAGGCTATGTATAAAGTATAAACGTAATAACATTTTTCTACAACTTTCAGCAAAAACCAAAACACTGAAAGTGTTGCAGCTAACGAAGTGCAACAGTTCATTGTTTTTGGCGAAGAACAACGTTCCGTTGAGGTATCTTTGAACCGAAAAAAATGTCAGTGCACAGTGCTTAGGCCAGATATGTAGATAGGCTTATGTTGGGCCTACTACAGGTGTCATTGCGGCAACGACTAGACTTTGTCCGAGTGGTCGGCGGCGAAGTTGTCGTAAGTAGGTGGCAGAGAAGTGGCGGGCTGCTGCTTCTGATGCTGTGCTGCTGCTGGGTCGACTGCTGGCAGCTGCTGTGAAGCGTCGTAGGATGGCGGACCTGTCAATCAGAAATACAAACATCATCCGTCACACGCGCATCACTTCAATGCAACTATTGAATTTGCATTTCGTTTATTAATAATTTTGTGTTTTTACGCATTGGGGACTTGTACCATACGGTATATTTTTTTCATTTCATCACGCTTACTGCGCGGCCGTTCTAATGGGTCGGATTAAGGCCTTCGTGTCTTGCCCTCCGTCTGACTGTATGTTGGTGTGTCTCGTAGTCGTCCTTGACTCCAAAACAAGGGAGACGGACATTTCCTCCCCCGGACACTTCCCCCGGACGTTTCCCCCTGCTTTTTGCATACCCGGACATTCCTTCCTTATGTATGACGAGCGCGTGCGTGGCCTTCCTCCCCGAGTCTGACGTCGTCGACAGCATGCAGGTGCTGCACGGCTGCGTTACCGACGTGGAGGAGACCGATAAGCTACAGACGCTGCTAGCGACCTGCAGTCACATGCTGGGCTGCTAATTTCTACGGACTCTGTCATAATTAATGTTTATAGAATTTGCCAATTTCGCCAGTGTATTAGTCGTAATTGTCATAATTGTTTTTTTTCGTATTTGCCAATTTTTCCGGACTCTGCACGTGGCCAGCCGCCGGCAAAACATCTCAAGATGTCCGCCCAGATTCTGCAGCGTCAACTGCACACCATCTGTGCAGCAAGACGTGATGACTAAAGACGGTGGAAGAGACCTTGCGTGCGGTCGCGCGCACAGTCCGCTTCGAGTGAAAGTGACAGTGACACTTTGCTGACTATTACACTATTTCTTCTTTTTGGACATTAGCTGTAATACACCGTGTCCCAAAATTAGTGGCACCCCTGTTTCAAACACGCCTAATTCAGTTTTTAGTTCATGGATTTCAACGAAATATCGTACACTGCACTATTTTGACATTAGTTACAATCACACCCATTATGACATATACGCACCTTACCGTATGTTCTCAGTGTAACGTCATTATCACGTCAGAGTTTGTTTGCACTACGATACGTTTAATGCATTGTTATTGACAAAAGGATCAAGCAGCAGTTTACCCGTCTTAGACTAAAAGTGGTCATTTTAAGCTAAAACTTTAAAGGCAAGTTCAAAATGATTGTCTCAATGACTGATTAAAATTATGTTTAAAAAATCTGTCAGGTAGGCATATTTACGATTTTACACTAACTTATTTGTAGGAGTGCCACTAATTTTGGGACACGGTGTATAATATGGCCTTATTTCAGTAACATTTAAATTAATATAGGCCTATCAAAAAACTTGATGTATATAACTGTATATAGGCCTATTTATTCATAACCATTACACTTTATAATATGGTGTATATTATATTGCTGTATGTAAGACATTAATACATTTGTTTATTTGCTATTTGACCATTATTTCAGTGATTAATACTTACACGAAATACAACTTACACTCAACAGCGCCATACATAGAGGGGAAAATGTCCGAGTATGCAAAAAAGCAGGGGAAACGTCCGGGAGGAGGAAACGTCCGGGGGATGAAGTGTCCGGGGGAAATGTTCTGCACCCGAAAACAAAATGTAGGCCTATAGAAAAAAACAAAATATGTATAAATGTTCCACAACTCAAAAAAATTGGTGCGACAGTTTTTCAATTTAATTTAAATGATCAAGGTCAGGGTCTAGGTCAGTCAGGGTTGTGCAGCTATAGGTGGACGCCCACACAATATGTCGCCACAAGTTTATATAGGGACCTAAATGTATCATGCGGCTGGCTTTTGCAGAAAGCATGCGGTTGCCGATAAAATGGGGAGTCGTCAATGTATCTCCCCCATTCGGCTACTTTCATGCCTATTGCTTATTTTCAACGGGGTCTTTAGTAAGAGTCAGTCTATAGAGTCCATTCAACAGCTGTTTCACTTTTGGTATATAAACGAGCTATCACTGATAAACGGTAAAATACTGACCAACTGGACCTCCAGGCAGTTGCTGCTGCTGGTCGTAGATGACCACTGGCTGACCGCCGTACGGTGTACACATCGGCTAATTCAATACACAAATAGTCGCAAGTTAATTATCACCTACACGTATACGCTGTATTAACAGACTGACCAAATTAAAAGTAGAAGTTTTAAAAGAAACCACTGAAACCGTAAGCTGCGCAGTCTTGACAGTGTAGACCTACAAAGTAAGCTTAATGAGCAAGAAATGGAATTAATTTTCTGTCCTTTCATTGCCAACAGAACTTAGGGCCTATACTGTTTGTTAAAACTCTGCGGAGCGTCGTTAGCAAAAAGTCGTTTGCTTAATGGGTTTGAGAACGGCTCAGACAGCAGTTTATAATTTGCATGCAAACCTTAAAACCTCGTGCTGCACTGTACCGAAAAGCGACTTTTTGAAGTCGTGACGGAGAAGTTAGTCTCTAGGGCTATGTCTACCTGTTTTATACTGACTGCACTTGCGACAGAAAGCCGACATACAGTGTACAGTGTGCATACAGTGCCACGTTCAAGGCTGAGACGTAAGCTTACATTATTGGTGCAGTTGTAGTTGGCGCAGCATGTGACTTTGCAGAAGAATACTGTTACAGCGAGACAGATGATGCCACCAGTTAAACCAATCAGAGCCAGCAATACTTTCAGTACAATCGTCACCTCTGTTCTCTGCACACGACGCCGCCGCCGCAGAAAAAAATGGCGTCACACAAATTACGGTACTATGCAACGTGTTGAACAAGAATAAGACAGAACGATAAAGCATTTGTTGAGATGTAATATACAGCAGCGAAATAAAGCTGAACCGTTTACTACACCTAACTGCATAGTGTAAAATCCATAGACTACTGTTTTTAATGTACCATTTTATTGTTGTGATATAGTTCAAAGGAAAAAAAATGAAATCATCGCTTCTATCTATGTACAGGGTGTGCCAAAAATGGCCCAACTTGTTTTTGTCAGAACTTCGTCAAATCTGCACCAAGTTTGATAATTTTTGGCACAGATAGCCGGGACGATAGAATTATTTATACAACTTTATTCACCATAATACAATGATAGCACAGTTATAAAAAAAACAAACCTTAACTAAACTTAATTAATAATAATAACAATAAAACTGTCAGTATGTAAGGTATACTTATTGTACACCTCACGCAATTTATGTGAACGCACTACCGTGTAAAACGCAGATGCTCCAAATTGTTGTGTAATGCTGAGTTGTTGTCTCCGTAAAAGTTCTAATGACTTAATCAAAAACACAATAAACTAAAACTAAAATGCGATTTATACAGCAAAACTGTAAGTTTGTGTAACTATTTATTTTGCTATACCTCAAAACCACAACAATAAAATTAAACAAACATTAAATTAAACAAAAAGGCTCTGACGATTTTCACTGATGACCGGTCAAATGTGCGCAGGCACTGTTGACCGGTCAAGAGTGAGTATCTGTTAACGCCACGTGACGCGATTTGGACTAATCGCGTGCAGGTATTTTGCATTGAGGTATAACAAAAGGCATCTTAAGCCCCACACCTAGGCCTAAACCAGTCTATTTGGCTATCGTAGGCAACAACCAGAAAACAGAAAAACAGTGATGACGATTATGATGATGATGATGACGGGAGGTGTAAACTGACTTCTGGAGCGACGGCTGCGATGACGACAGACGCTATGGCCAGAATCAGGGACCATATTACACACTGAATTGCCAGCGCCATCACTGCCCTTATCTGCCACACATCGCCAACAGCAGCCGTGGCGTTAGCATTAGCTAGATTAGCTCAATTTCACACTAAACACGCTGGTTCTGAAAAAACCCTTTAAGCGTTCACTTTGATATGGAAATAACATTATAATGGCACACAACGCTTTGTGCGGCAACATTTCCACAGGTTTGTTGTGGACCGTATCAAAAGTTATGGCTAATTTTGTGCCTGAGCTTTTAAAGCCTTGTAACCTTGACGTTTTGTCCTTTTAATGTACGTAGGCCTACACTTTTCACTTCTCTGTAGGCTAGCATACGTTTTAGTGCGAATCACATTCAGATCGAATATAAATTAAAGACAGTTTTACCTTTCAGTTATCAGACATGCGTCCGTTTCCGTTTATGTAAGGATTGTGACCGTGATAAATTAATAATTATTTTGACATCCTCTTAAGGCAACAATTCCACCAAAATTTAGGTCGAAAATAATATTTGCTTGCTGTAACAAATTTTATGTCTTACATAGCCATGGCCAGTCGAGGTCAATATTTCACCACTAAATTAAGTCTACATAGGCCTAATAATTATGTTGTATCCTGTAGGCTTAAGACATGTCTGTCAACTGTGTATGTTTTACTGCATATCTTACTTGCAATTGAAACTGGCGACTTCGTGTTGCAGAAGACAATAGACCTGCATTATACTGAAGCAATAGAACAACTATATATTTTACGCTACTTTTGGTTCCACGCTTGCAAAAATACACTAAAAGAATATGGCGCAAAATGCGGCTCAGGCTCACTTACCGCACAGGGGTTATTGTTCTTGCTGGCGCATACTGCGATGCCTCCAGTCACTATGTACTACAACACAACCATCGATTACATGCAACATACTGCTCTAATAACGATAAAACCTAAAGTAATTTGGCAAATGGCAAAATCACTGTGACAAGTCCACGCAACTTCTCATTTGTATTCTCCAGGTGGCAGCATACAGGACTGACGTGGTTTGGATGCAATTTTGCAACTGCATGTTTTGACTGGGGGTTCGACGCCCCAAAACTCCCCTTCCTCATGGGCCAGATTACCCTCTAACAATGCGTCATCGGACCCCACAACTGTATCTGCCAAATGGCGTCTGAATCCGTCGAGCGATTTTAGCAAAGTGCACAAATGTGACAGACGACAGACAAACAGACAGACCACGCTACGGAGAAATGTGTAGCAATAGGTTGTTGTTGTTGTTGTAATAGCGAACCAACTTCTTTTTTCTCGTCAGAGACGATACTAGAAAAGTGAAGGAGGGGATACAGAGTCGTTTGCAGCCGTTGTGCCGGACGGACTGTCGTCGGGTACAGACGTCGATATGCAATGCGAAGGCTTGTTGTCGACGTTCTTTCGACGGCAGCCGAACCGGCCGGCTATTGGTTCCACCACAAATAGGCCAGAACCAGCAATAGGCCCAATCGTTTGCGCTGTAAGAGCGATTCCGCCTAAAATATATACCGACACAGTTATTAGTCAAGTTATATGCATGGCAAATAAAGCCACAAAATTGTTGTTTAAAAGATTTAAACGATGAATGAACGTATCGGCCCTACTAACCAGAATGCCAGAAGCGTAGCCATATGCCAAATGGTAGTGCTTCATGGCAATGCAATTGCAAACACTGGTAAAGACGAGGATAAGTGGACCGAACACAAGCAGAATAACGGCGAACACAAACAGCCGGCGTCTGGCTTTGGAATCAAGCGTCAGCATGACCTGCGGTCTGCCATATTAGTTGTAGGTGACGTAGACGCTCTCAACACCTGGTGGCAGGTTGGGTGCTGATACCTGTCCCGGCTGCTGCTGCTGCTGCTGTGATGGCAAATTCATTATCACGATTTCACCCCCTGAAACAGCCGCACACCACTTCCGTGTGATGCAGTAGACTACAGGATGGTCCAGCTAAAGTGAAGCCAACTTACATTTTTGCTGGTAACATTTGAATGCATAGGTAAAATTCAATGATTTTTACGCGCGAAAGCAGCTATGCTTTCAGCGCGTCTTAGCCATCGCAATTCTGTCTGTCCGTCTGTCCGTCCGTCTGTCTGTCACACGGGTGGATCAGGCAAAAATGGTCCAAGCTAGGATCACCAAATCTTAACCGTCAGCTGCCTGGAAGACTCTAGTTTCAGGAACCGTAACGTTTTTCTATAAATTCGAAGGGGGTCACCCCGAACGAGGGCGCTAAATGAGAGGGGGGTCAAAATTTGCGATTTTCGGCCAATAACTCGCTGTATCTCAGTAACGGTGCGAGATAAGGCCTAGGTTACTATTAATCACTAATAGGAAATCGTATACTGGCTTTCGATTGGCGCCGAATTCAATGACCTTGGATGACCTTGAACGTGTAAATGCAACGACAGACGCCAGACAACAAGTTGGAGTTCTCCTGCTTTTGTAACTGTCCAGTCCAGCTATTCAGATTTGCATGATAATAACCAACTAAGTCTGTACTCTGTATAAATTATGTGATCTAATAATTGTGCACTAAACGCGTTGCAGGTGTAGGCCTATTGAAGATCACAGCCATTAGCTACTGCTTGCAAGAAATAGCCGCAGCATTAAATGTTGTAATTTCTCTTTTGCGCTCAGTAAAAATAGAGAGGTCGGTTTAAACCAACTAATTACCTGCCATTATCACAAGTAGCCTAGCACGCCTATAACTTGCCAGTTTACTGAGCCGGTATGAATCACAACCAAATGATTTTAAGCTGCAGCTTACACTGAAATCTGCAATTCAGGCCTATCTGTCCAGGGTTATGAGTGAGTAAGCATCCCTAGGCTTGTATGGTAAAAATAACGCTGTTTCGAGGTTCAGATGAGCAATCGGCGTACCTGTAAGCTTACATGCACAGCAAGGCTAGTAAATCAAATGTATCGGCAGTTCTGAGCAGCGTGGGCGGCAAAGCGCTACGGTATAATGATGCAGTCACCACACTGTACACATGGCACAGATATACAATAGCGAGCGATATTCAGCAGCAGTTTCACACACTTCTCTAAGCTCTGTCGACAAGTTATATGACGACAACGCCGTCATTATAGGCCTGAACGTTTGATTAGTTTCATCATTTTTACGCGGCCGTCTTTTAGGCCGCATTAAGCGTCTCGCTCATCCGTTCGTCCGTCTGTCCGTATGTGATCCGTCTGAGCTGTATCGCCTACGGGCTTCTACTTGGGAATCAAAAATTGGCGTGAGCGCCCCCCGAGGCGTAAGTGACAAATGTGGAGATTTTCCGTTTAGTTCGAACGGCAAAAAACTCGGATATAATTGCCGCACATCGGACATAGGCCTACGTGTTTACTTAGACCTACGATTATGCGACATTAGTGTTACTAATGTCACATTACCTTACTTACACGTGTAAGACCATTGAAGAGCCGAGTGGCTCACTAGCTCAAACCTCAAGCATCGACTGCAAACTAGGCTTAACCACTGTTTATACGCGGCCACGGCCACTATAAGCTCAAATTGTGTGCGCTAAGCAGGCCGCTTGCATCAGCTGAGACGCTCGGAGACTGGACTGACAGCCGCGTATCATGTCGGAACTCGGCGCCGATGTTTTTGTTCCTGTGTTATTTTTACAACGCTATCCTGTTCGCAACTATTGGAATCACGAAAACGAATATTACTTCACCGCATGTGAATATTGACATAGTAAATGTTATACAAATAGTGACTGGCGTCGATGTCATCATTGAAAATTTTTGACACGAAGTTCGTAAAATGGTGCCTGAGATCGAAGATTGAGAGCAACATTTTACCAACTGAGGGAAAAAAATTTAATGCTGATGATCGACATGCCAAACATAATTTGTTTTGTTATACTACAAGACCAAACAATTCTACAAGTCAACAAGTAAGCATTTACAAAAAAGCTGCGACGACTTCAATGTTGCCCAGTCAACAGTGCGGAGACAACAGTGCGAGGGCAACGGTGCGTATTTGTTAACATCATGTGACGCGATCTGGACGAATCGCATGCAGGTATTTTGCGCGGAGGTATAACAAATGCGAATTATTTCCTGCATATGGACTACAGCGAAAGCCAATACACTGGAGGGTTTCCGGGAGGTGCGCGTGCAACGATTTTTAGCGTAAACTTAATCTTTTTGACGCACTGCACTACATTTGGAAGAAACAAGTAATTTGAGCAAAGCTCATGAGACGCGCGAAAGCCTGTTCGCAGGTAATCGTAGTCTATCTCCATCCATTTCGTCGCAATTCACTCTTTTGCAGCCAAAAATTGCTTAAAATCAATATTTTTAGGGCTCAAGGTCGTTCAAGGTCATCGATGTTAATAAATCCAAAAAGCCTGTCACCAGTGCTTGTTATGATAAGCAGCATATGTGTACCTATCTGCCACCATTTTTACGCTACGCGAGAAAATTGCGGTAAAATAACCACTTTTTAGGAGGGTAGCTGTCTTTGACGCCCGCCTGCGCCGGCCTCCTTGAACCTAGGGGGTCGGGACTT